>JAABUZ0100001023.1_pt1 | contig 57564 bp, 44 predicted proteins | sample 5562091 | NCBI WGS metagenome assembly JAABUZ01 (sample SAMN12813069, study PRJNA571459) | rock metagenome | isolation source: Antarctica rocks | place: Antarctica: Victoria Land, Linnaeus Terrace sud | collected 2015-12-21 | reverse complement strand
CTCCTCCATTATCTCTACGCGCATAGCCGGGGACAGGCGGTCCCAGACCGCAACGTCACATACATATATGATAGCCAGGATGTCACGAATGTGACTGCGCGACAGCCGCAAAGGGCATAGGATAGGACGCCTCTACCCCCAGGAACTGCTCTGACAAGATCGAGAACGACATGGCCCTGGCTTGACCCGCCCCCAGTTGCATTCCGCGGACCGGACCCGACTGGCCGTGCCTTGTGGACTGGACCAGGCAGTCGCAAGCTCAACGCTGATCGCGCGGCTTAAGGTCGCTGGAACGTGCCAATCAGTTGCGCCGTGCCGAGGATGTGCCCGGATATGGCGCGCAGGAGAGCGTCGCGGGTCAGTCCCAGCGTGGCCAGGGCAGGCAGGTTGAGCGCGTAGAGCGTGAAGTGGTAGTGGTGCGGACCGGCGTGCAAGGGCGGGCAGGGTCCGTTGTAGACCCGCGACCCGAAGCCGCTGGTACCGCCCGTGGTCCCGCGCGGGCCGTTGCCGTACATATAGCGCCAGGACGCCGGGATATTGTAGACCACCCAATGCACAAACCCGCCCGGCACGGCCGTCACGTCGGGATCAACCACGGTCAGCGCGAAGCTACGTGTACCGGTGGGGACGCCGCTCCACGTCAGGCGCGGCGCCGTGTTGCCGCCGCGGCAGCCCATGCCGCCGCCGTACTCGTTAGCCGCCGAGAGCGGCGCGCCAGCGCGGAAGGCGGGGCTGCTCAGCGTGAACGTCGCCGATGGCCCCGCGGCCACAGAGCTTCCCAGCAGGATGGCCAGCGCGCACATCACCGTCTTACCCATCATCCCCATCGTCCTCTCCTTCTAGCGCGTCTCGATCAATTGGCGCACACCGGTTCCCGGCGCACCCCTTCATCGTACCCGAATATAGGCGCGGGCACGTTCCGCCGGGTGTACATCGCGCCGGGTGTACATCGCGCCGGCCGGGGCGCCCGGTAGAGGGTGAGGGTGTGACGCTGCGAACCACCTATGTGCCCGCGATCACAAGCGGCACGAGCAAAGGCATCCCGCCCTGCCACCGCCCCCTCCCCGCGACCAGGTCGACGCGCGCGACGTATGCCCCGAACATCGGCAGGATGAGGGTCCCGCGATAGTAGCCGGCCCGTCCCCGCAGTGCCACGCGCACCGGCGCCATAGCCATGCCGGGCATCGTGATGCGCAACCCGAGCGTCCCCGCGGTGTCCTTACCCTTGTCGTCTGACGCCCCGCTCAGCGTCAGGGTCAGGGTGTTGGCACCGGGCAGCGCCAGGGAGAGCGTCCCGGACAGCCGCATGCCCCCATCAGCATCCCGCTGACGGCCTGATCGTGGCCTTGCACGACCAGGTGGGGCGTGTCGGACGGAGGTGTCGGACGAGGGGCTGTCTGCTGCCTGTTGAGCCCTGAGTCGGTCAGGATCACGAGCGCGCCCAGGGCCAGCAGCGTCCCGAGGAACACCCACGCGCGCGCCCTGCGCGTCTGCCCGGCACGCCCTGTGATTGGCATCGGCTGTCCTCTCCTCTCTTTCATGGTGCGGCGCCCCTGCCCACGATCCCGCCGGACCTCACGGCGACGGTCAGTGGATCAAGGGGCGCCGTGTACACGAGGGCGTCCGAGCGGCCCGCCGAAGCCAGCCGTCGGACGCCCGTCCGAGAACGAAACCTTACATACCGGCCGTCAGCACGGTGACCGTGCCGTCCATGCCGGGGTGGATGAGGCAGGCGTAGTGATAGATGCCCGGCTTGGTAAACGTCAGGGAGTACGCGTGCGGCTTGGGCGCGAGCAGCAGGCCCGAGTTGACGAAGCCCATCCCATTGTAGGTCGACCCGCCCGACGGGAACAGGACGCGCGCATTGTACACGACCTTGGGCGGACCGGCCGGCTGCGGGGTCACCGTGACGAAGGTGCGGCGCAACCGGGCGAGCAGAGCCGGCGGTCCAAAGGCCACGTCGTGGAAGCCGGGCGTCCAGACCACGGTGTCGCCCGCGTGGATGGTCAGGGCCTCGGGGAAGAAGGCGTCGACCTGGACGCGCCGGGTGCCGTTGTCGTAGCCGCTGGCGACGCGGTAGACGTGGCTGGCGGCGGGGCGCGGCAGCACCTGGACCACGCCGCCCATGCTCGCGCCCGGCGAGCCCGGCACGTAGTGGATCAGGCAGAAATAGCGGTAGGCGCCGGGCTTGGTGAAGGTCAGGCTCCAGGAGGCGTTGGGACCGGCGCCCTTGACCAGGAAGCCGGAGTGGGCTACGACCGTCCCGTCGTAGGTCGTGCCGGGGGAGGGGAAAGCGAACTGGGGCCCGACCGTGACCTGCGGCGGGCCGTTCTTCTGCGGCGTGACGACCTGCAGCTTGGCGGCGAGGGCGTTGAGGGCGGCGGGAGGGCCGAAGGCCACGTCGTGGGGCTCGAGCAGGCCGCCGTCGTGCCAACGCACGGTGTCGCCGACGTAGATCTTGACGATCTCGGGGTTGAAAATGTTGGCGGCGTAGTCGTCGTCACCGTAGCCGGCGACGACGTCGTAGATGCGCGCCGCAGTTGGCGCCTGGACGCGCACGGCCGCCATTGTGTGGCGGGCGGCGTGCGCGGTCGCGCCGCACGTCGCACGGCCACAAAGATATAAACGACGAGGAGCGGAAATTTAGCATGACGGAGCAGCTAGCCACGCAAGATGTCCTCACGGCGCTGCGCACACGACGCAGCATCGGGCGGGTCAAACCCGACGCGGTACCGCGCGCCCTGGTGGAACGGGTGATCGAGGCGGTCACGTGGGCGCCCAACCATCACCGCACCGAGCCGTGGCGCTTCGTCACGCTGACCGGCGCGGCGCGCAATGCCCTTGGCGAGGTCATGGCCGCCTCGCTGGCGGCGCGCCTGGACGACCCGACCGAGGAGCGGGCCGCGACGAGGCTGGAGAAGGAGCGCAACAAGCCCCTGCGCGCGCCCGTGCTGATCGCCGTGGCCGCGCTGCCCTCGCCCGAGCCGCGCGTTGTCGAGGTGGAGGAGGTCGCTGCCGTGGCCGCAGCGGTGCAGAACATGCTGCTGGCGGCCGAGGCGCTGGGGCTCGGCGCCATCTGGCGCACGGGCGACGCCGCCTACGATCCGGCGGTCAAGACGTTCCTGGGCCTGCCGGAGGACGCCCACCTCGTGGCCATCGTCTACCTGGGCTACCCCGAGTACAGGCCTCCCGAGGAGGGGGATCGCTCCGGCGACCCCACGCTGTACACGACGTGGCTCGACGCGGAGGGACCGGCCGTCTTGTAGGGTTAGCGTGACGGACGCCGCCGGGACGCGTCACGTACCGATAGGGCGCCGCGGGACTGGCGCCGGGGGCAAGGGATGAGGGCTCAGCTTATCGACCAACCGTCGCCTGTAGCGGGTACGCCTCAACATTGTGGCATGTCCGAACGGACCCGCGGCCGCGGGCCTGGGCCATCCTGTACAGCGACGCGCTATGCAGATCGCACGGGCAAAGGCGCGCGACAGAGGAGTTGGGGGAGCGCACGACCCAGTTCCTCCGCCGGCGACCCGACGACGCCCTCGCTGCGCCATGCCACGGCCCCGTCCGGCCGGACCACCACCGCCCCCGCCGGCGTTACGCCATAAGCGGCGGCCCAGTCCCCGTCGCAGTCGATCAGGTCACCGTCGGCGCCGACACGGTAGGCGTCGAGGGCAATACCCAGGCGCGCGGCGACCGAATGAGCCGCGTCGCACCAGGCCCCGCCCTCCGCGCTCGTCAGCAGCACGAAGTGGCCATCGAACAGGTCGAGCGTGGAGAGGCGCGCGCCATCGCGCTCCACCCACACGTGCGGGGCCCGTGTCCCCGGCCGCCCGGTCAGGTCCAGCCCCTCGGAGGGGACGCCGGCCTGGGCGGCCGGAGCGGCCTGGGCGGCGCGCTCCTCCGCCACGATGGCGCGTGAGTCGTAGCGGTAGCCCAGGATCGGCGGGAGCTGGGCCAGCGGGTCACCCTCGTCGTCGCCCCAGGCGCCGCCCTCCGGCTCGTCCTGTCCCGGCCCGCCCCACATTGGCGGCGCGTCGGGCGTCGGAGCCGTGAGTTCCCGCACCGCCCGGTCGACGACCACGCGCGCGACCGGACGCCGCTCGGCCTCGTAGGTGTCGAGTAGCGCCGGGTCCGCCGTGCCCTGGAGCACGAGCGCGAGCTTCCAGGTCAGGTTGTGGGCGTCCTGGACGCCCGTGTTCAGGCCGAATCCGCCCGCGGGCGGCATCACGTGCGCGGCATCGCCGGCCAGGAACGTGCGGCCAACCCGGAAGCGGTCCGCGATGAGCGCGGCGCCCTCCCACGGGAGCACGCTCAGAACCTCCACGGCCAGGTCGGGGAGGCCGATAGCCGCCCGGATGCGCTCAACGCACCACGCCGGGGTGAACGCGTCCGGGGTCTCGCCCCGCTCGGGGTCGTATGCGACGTTGAAGAGCCAGCGGTCCCTGTTGTTTACGGCCAGCAGAAGGCCTTCCGCGCCCGGCCGCTCCACAAAGCACAGGATGAACTCGCGGCCACGCACGAGCTCCGACAGGTCGGCGCGGAAGTAGACGTTCACGAAGTGGCCAAGTTGGCCGCGGGAGACCGGCCCGAGCCCGGCCATCGGTACCCCGAGCGCCGCCCGCACCGGGCTATGGGCGCCGTCAGCGGCCACGAGGTACTGGGCGCGCACCGTGCGGCGCCCACCACTGGCGCCACTGGCGCGATCCAGCAGCGTGGCCGTCACGCCGTCCGCGTCCTGGGAGAAGGACACAAGCCTCGTTCCGAAACGCAGGTCGGCGCCGTGCCCGCGGGCGGCGGCGGCCAGGACAGGCTCCAACTCGTCCTGGGCGCAACGGCCCCAGTCGCAGGGCGTCACCCGCGCCAGGGCATCCCCGACCGGCAGCAAATCCGCGTCGGGGACGCGCCGGATCTCCCGTCCGGCGAGGGTGTCCACGAAGAGCATGTAGCCGCTCGCGGCAAGGGCGGCGCCGGCGTCCCGGACCTCCCCTTCGAGACCCACCGTGCGCAAGATCTCCATCGTGCGCACGTTGAGGCCCCGCGCTCGCGGATGGATCGACGTGCTGGCGTGGCGCTCCACCAGCAGGGGCGAGATGCCGTAGCGGGCGAGCAGCAGAGCGGCGGTGAGGCCGGCCGGCCCCCCGCCGGCGATCAGGACGGGCGTGTCGTAACTGGACGTGGACATGGCGGCCCTCCTCGGACGACCCCGTGGCGCGCTCGGTGCGGCGCGGCCTCACGGGTACCTACATCATATACAAATTTGTTCTTTTATGCAAATTTGTATCCAGGGCGGGGAGATGGACGAGGGCGGGGAGATGGACGAGGGCGGGGAGATGGACGAGGGCGGGGAGATGGACGAGGGCGGGGAGATGGACGAGGGGTGAGGGCGGGGTGGGGCTGGCCTCAGAGCAGGTCGCCGCGCTCGATCTGGTCGATGACACTCTCGATCCAGCGCGTTTCGGCCTCCACGTGCATGATATCTAGGCGGCGGTTCTCGATCATGAAGCGGGGCAAATCCGGCGGACGGATCGCCGGCCACGTCGTCTCCCACCCAACGAGGAAGGCGCGCGAACGGGCGGCGCGCTGGCGCAGCGCGGCCAGCACCTCGTCGCGCGGCAGACGGTCCATGAAGGTCAGCGCCACCTGGAAGGGGTCGATCGTGGGCTGCTCGCCCCACCAGTAGTCGCGCAGCAGTCGCAGGAAATCCTGGCGCCCGCGGTCGGTGATGGCGTAGGTGATGCGCCCCGCTCCCCGGCCGCCGCGGTCGGTCCCCACGACCTCGACAAGGCCTTCGTCGGCCATCTTGGAGAGCGCGGAGTAGATCGAGCCGTAGGCGACGTGCGCCCACTGCTCGGCGTGCCACTCCTCCAGGGTGCGGCGCACCTCGTAGCCGTGCAATGGTTCCTTGCTCAGGACGCCAAGAATGAGCACCCGGATCGCCGACATCGCCGCACCTCCATACAACGTTGTATGATATCACGCCCGCGTGGTCTCTGAGTGGCCATTGACACTCGCGATTGGCCGTCGCCAGGCGCCGGGATGGCCGGGATGTTGGCCTCGCGGGCGCGCGCATCGGGCTGCGTGAGCAGGTCGTAAGCGCCTCGGACGCGCTCGCAAGCCGCGGCGAGGGCGCGCGGGGCGAGATCCGGATTCGCCAGCAGGAACTTTACATGAGCAGTACGTCTACGTCCCTCTGATGATACAGCCGCTGCCGCACTCGCCGCGCGCGGCAATAGGGAGCGCGTTGTATCCTACAGGCATGGATACCGCGATTGATTATGATGTGATCGTCGTCGGCGCGGGGCACGCCGGCTGCGAGGCGGCGCTGGCCGCGGCGCGGATCGGGGCGCGCACCCTGCTGCTGACCATGAACCCGCAGCACGTGGCCTTGATGCCCTGCAACCCTTCTATCGGCGGGCCGGCCAAGGGGCACCTGGTGCGCGAAATCGACGCCATGGGCGGCGCGATGGGCCGCGTGATCGACGAGACCCTGATCCAGATCCGCCTGCTCAACACGGGCAAGGGACCTGCCGTGCAGGCGCTACGCGCGCAGGCCGACAAGCACACCTACAACGCGGCCATGACCCGCGTCCTGGCCGAGCAGCCGGGCCTGGAGGTGCGGCGCGGCCTCGTGGCCGATCTGCTGACCGCGCCCTCGGGCGGACTGGGACTGGCGTCGCAACGGGTCGTCGGGGTGCGCCTGACCGACGGAGGGACGCTGCCCTGCCGCGCCATCGTCCTCTGCACCGGGACCTCACTCAACGGCCGCTGCATCTGCGGCGAGCGGTCGGTCCCCGCCGGCCGCGCCGGCGAACCCGCTGCCACCGCCCTCTCCGACGCGCTACGCCGCCTCGGCTTCGAGCTGGGGCGGCTCAAGACGGGCACGCCGCCGCGCCTCGACGGCGACACCATTGACTGGAGCCTGGCCGAGGTCCAGCCCGGCTCGGCCACGCCGCTCTTCTTCAGTGACGCGGCGCGGCAGGCCTTCGAGAGGCTGCCCGTCAAGCCCACGCCCTGGCGGCGCCAGGTACCGTGCCACCTGGTGCATACCACAATGGAGACACATGAGGTCATCCGCGCCAACCTGCACCGCGCACCCATGTTCAACGGCTCGATCGAGGGTATCGGGCCGCGCTACTGCCCTTCCATCGAGGACAAGATCGTGCGCTTCGCCGACAAGGAGTCGCACCAACTCTTTCTGGAGCCCGAGGGACTGCGCACGCGCGAGATTTACGTGCAGGGCGCCAACACCTCGCTGCCCGAAGAGGTGCAACTGGCCATGCTGCGGGCCATCCCGGCGCTGCGGCAGGCTGAGATCCTGCGCGCGGGCTACGCCGTGGAGTATGACTTCGCCCCGCCGTACCAGACGCTGGCCTCGCTGGGCAGCAAGCACGCCGACGGGCTGTACCTGGCCGGCCAGATCAACGGCACCTCGGGCTACGAAGAGGCGGCGGCGCAGGGCCTCATCGCCGGGCTCAACGCCGCGCGCCACACCCAGGGGCGCGAGCCGGTGGTGTTGCGTCGCGACCAGGCCTACATCGGCGTGCTGATCGACGACCTCGTGACCAAGGACCACCGTGAGCCCTACCGCATGCACACCTCGCGCGCCGAGCACCGCCTGTTGCTGCGCCAGGACAACGCCGACCTGCGCCTGACCCCTCTGGCCTATGCCGTCGGCCTCGTCGACGCGGGGCGCCACGCCCGCGTCGAGGCCAGGCGCGCCGCGATGGCCGCCGCGATGGAGACGCTGGGCCGCGTGCATATCTCCGGCGTGGACGGCCAACCCTTCGGCCGCTCCGTGCCGGGTGACGAGGCGCTGCGCCGCCCCGACGTCACCTTCCGGCAGGTCGCGGACGCCGCGCCGCGGGAGCCGGGTCTAGGCGCCGTGTCGGACGAGGTGGGGCTGCAGGTCGAGCTTGAGGTGAAATACGCCGGGTACATCGCCCGCGAACAGGGCGCCATCGCCCGCGCCGCACGCATGGAGGGCTACAGGCTACGCGCCGACCTGGACTACGCCGCCCTGCGGGGCCTGCGCAACGAGGCGCGCGAGAAGCTGGCGCGCTTCCGCCCCCTCACCGTCGGCCAGGCTGGCCGCATCGCCGGCGTCACCCCGGCCGACATCGCCGCCTTGCTGGTGTCCACCAGGTAGCGAACGGGCCCCATCCGTCCCGACCTTGCGCGCGTCGCGGCGGATCGGCCGACCGGCCGCGTGGCCCTCCAATTGCGCGGGACACATGCCATCCACGAGTCCAAGTATATTGGTTGTGTGAGCATCGAGCCCGATGGTTACGAGCATCGGGCGCGAGGGCAATATTGCGGCTGCCTACAAACAGGAGAAACAGGAGAGGGGAAGGCTGACATGAGCGCTGTTTCCGCCACGACGCAGGACCTGAGACGTGTCGCCTCCGTCTACACGGACGCCATCCTCGCGGGCGTACGACGGGAATATCCCAACGACTTGCGGCACACCACGACGGGTCCGGATGATCGCCCGACCCCGCGGCAGGTGCATCCCGCGTTCTACGGCTGCTACGACTGGCACTCCTGCGTCGAGATGCACTGGGCGCTGGTCCGCCTCCTGCGACTGATCCCGGACGCGTTGGATCGGGACGCGGCCTTTTCGACGCTCACGGCGCACCTGACGCAGCAGGCGCTCCATCAGGAGGCCGCATATCTACGGGCGCACCGGGGCTTCAAACGCCCTTACGGGTGGGGCTGGGCGCTCATGCTCGCCGATGAGTTGCACGCGTGGGGGCAGGCGGAGGCCCTGGCATGGGCCTCCGCCATGGAACCGCTCGCGCAGACCATCACCGATCTGACGCTGGCCTGGCTCCCCAAGGCGACCTATCCGAGCCGCGACGGCGCCCACGGCAACACGGCGTTCGGCCTTGCCCGGTCGGTGCCGTGGGCGCGCCGGCTCGCGCGCGGCGGCGACCCGCGCTTGCTGGGGGCGATAACAGAAGCGGCGGCCCGCTGGTACGGGGACGACCGGGCGTACCCGGCGGCCTGGGAGCCTGGCGGCGCCGACTTCCTGTCGCCGGCCCTCGCGGAGGCGGAGCTGATGTGCGAAACGCTCGACGCCGCGTCGTTCCTCCCGTGGCTGGACGGCTTTTTGCCCGGGCTTGCGGAGGCCAGCCCCCGTCCCCTATTCGAGCCCGCCGTCGTGTCCGATGAGGCGGACGGCCAGATCGCCCATCTCCACGGCCTCAACCTCCACCGCGCGTTCACCTGGCGGCGGCTGAGCCAGGCCCTGCCCGCCGCTGACGCGCGGGTGCCCCTCCTGCGCCAAGCCGCGGCTGCGCACGCCGCCGCCAGTCTGCCAGCGGTGACGGGGGCCGACTACATGGTCGAGCATTGGCTGGCCTGCTACGCCGTGCTCTACCTGGGCGGGGTCGAGGGATCGTGACCTCCCACATGCAGTTGTGCCGCGACGGCACAACCCGCCGGGTCCCCATGATGACACCGCGACAGGATATCCATTAATATCTGTCGGGGCGAGGGTAACGCAACGGGGCAGGCGTAACAATCTGGGGCAAGGTTACCCTCTGACAAGTAGGGCTAGATGACAGGCAGCGGGGCGATGGGGTGTGAGAAGCCCGGCACGACCTGCTCCCCATCAAGCCGGTCAGCGGCGCTCAGGGTCCTCGGCGTGTTGTCATGTGGATGCCACACGTCAACCTCTTGCCGCAGCGGCCACACTATCCACACTAAGGCGGTCCCGCCATCCAGATACTGCCGGGCTTTCGCGTCCATGTCGCCCTGACTTTGTGAAGGTGAGGCTACGTCGACGGCGAGGTCGGGAGCGAATGGGATGGGCGTGTCCACGTCGACGATGAGCGCGCGACGGGACGCATAGATGAAGCCGACATCGGGGAGCAGGCCCGTTTCAGCGCCGGGAAATCGGTAGACGCCATCGGCGGTCGAGACAAAGCCCAAGCCGTGATCATCTACGAAGTCGTCCAGGCGCGCGCCGAGGCGGCGCGCGACCGTTGTTGCCCGCAGACCGCTTCCCGCCACCCGAATCAACATCCCCTCAACCACTTCGTACCGCCAGCCGTCGTCCGGCAGCGCGAACAGTTTCTCGACCGTCATGGGACCGGCGTCGGGGACGATGTCGCCCCACGGAGCCAGTGTCCCCAGTGGATGGTATGTGCGCGCTTCGCTCATAAGGTCACTGCCGCCTGTGTGTTCCGTCACATGGTCTTGTACATGATCGTGGTCGCATCCAGACGATCCTCGGTTGTGTCGCGGCAGTAGCCGGGGATCACGCCCGCCGTCTCATAGCCCAAGGACGCGTAGAGGCGCTCGGCCCCGTCGCCGGTGCGCGTGTCCAGGGTGAGCAAGTTCCGCCCCAGGTCGTGCGCCCGGCGCTCGAGGTCGACCATCAGCGCGCGCGCGACGCCACGGCGACGAGCGTCGGGATGGACCAACAGCTTGCGGACCTCCGCCCGGTGGCACTGGTTCGGCATGGTGTCGCAGTCCAACTGCACGGTCCCCACGATCCGTCCGCCCGCGCGCGCGACCAGCAGCGCCCGCATCCCCGCGCGCACCGCGGGGAGCACCTTGTCGATCCAGAAGGCCTCGCCGTCGTCCTGAGTGAACGGCAGCACGAAACCGATGCTGGCCCCGTCGTAGACGCAGGCGCGCAGGAGCGCGCCCAACTCGCGCGCATGGGCCGCAAGGTCGTCCGCGGTGAACGGCGCGATGGTGATGCGTGTATCAGTCGCCATGCCGCTTCTCCTTCTCCCTCATACAACGAAGAGGACGTATCGAGCTCCGCACTGGTCAGTGGTCGCGAACGCGCTGGGGCCGTGGAGCTGGTAGCGCAAGCAGTCGCCAGGCCGCAGGTCGTAGGTGTGTCCCTCGACGCTGACGGATAGTTGCCCCTCGATCAGGAGCAGGTGGTGCTCCAAGCCCAGCCGCGGCGGATGGTCATAGGCGATGCGTGCGCCCGGCCCGAGCTCGCACTCGAGGGCCTCGCCAGCCAGCGTCCGGGCGGGCGGGGACACCGAACGCCGCCGGAATCCGACGGTCGGATCGGTCCAGACGGGTTGCGCGGCGCGGCGCATCAGCGGGGCAAAGTCATCCTCGACCATGCGCATCAGGCGCGACATGGTCAGTCCATAGGCCGCGCAGAGCTTGCCCAGCGCGCTCGCCGTCGGGCTCACGTCCGCGTTCTCGAGCCGGGAGAGGGTGGCTCGGCTCACGGCGCTGCGCCGGGCGAGCTCGTCGAGCGACCACCCGCGCTTGGCGCGCAGGTCCTTGAGGCGCCGAGCGATAAGCCGGTCGAGGGACCTATCGTCCGAGTCGCTGTTTCCCATATAAGAGAATTTATCCCAAATATGGAATGTGGTCAAGGCCGCGGCCACCCGCGTCCGGTGGTCATCGTCCATCGGCCTCGCGCACGATCGGGGCTTGCTATACGACGTGCAACAAGTATTCTTTAAGGACACGACGGCGAGCTTGATCGTGATGCCGCGTTGTCATTCCAGCGCCAGGGAGTCGGTCTGCGTGGCGCCGTCATCGACGCGACCCATCGCGTCGATAACGCCGTTGATAAAGAGGATCCGTTCGGTCAGGCTTGTCTTTACTGCTTAGCGTAGGTAAAGCCCAAGGGTTGGGCGATGGCGATCAAGGCGCTGCCCGACGGCGTCTCCTGCGCGCCGTGGACCAGGTGCGCGGCGAAGTCGCGGTACACCGCGTCGGCGGACAGGCCATGGTTACGGTCATCCTTGACCGCTAGCGCCGCCTGCGCCTGCAGGGCGTCGTGGCAGGCGGAGATGTGCGAGGCCCTGTAGACCAGCGCGGCGAGCGTGGCGTCTTGGTAGATGCTCCTGGGATCGTCCGGGTTCAGCGCGCCGTTGTCGGTCGAGCCCCGCGCGTAGAAGGAGTTGCGCGACACCAGGGCGCCGCTGGCCGGGTCGAAAATCTGGTATTTGGCGCCGAACTTGTATGTGGCCCACATCGCGTCGTCGAGGGCCGCGACGACGGCCGTCCCGCGCAGGTCGATGATCAGGAAGTAGGTCTTGTTGTAGGAGAACTTGAAGGCGTTGGCGGCGTTCTTCATTGCCGCGAGACCGCTTTGCACCTGATCGATGGAGCTGAAATCCCAGATTTGTTTCATCTGGGCCGTGCTGGTCAGAAAGTGTTGGTCGAATTGGCCCGGCCGCAAGATCGACGCATCGACCATCTCCGGGCCAGTCAGCAGGGCGCCGGCAACGCCGGAAGCCCCGCCCGCGAGTGTCCCCAGGCGCAGGAAACGGCGGCGATTGAGCGATTGTAGGATAGACATGGGCTACTCCCTTTTTTGTTCATTATTCAAATTATTCACTTCGGGGCCGCAATAGCCTGCGACTACAGTCGCACGGCACGGGACGGACACTAAAGTGTCTCCGCTGCCACATCTCTCCTACGACTTTAGTCGTTGGTCCCTGCCATGCGACTGTAGTCGCAGGCCCGACCACTATCCACAGGGGGACGCGCCGGTGAGGGTGGTGAGCGGGCCGAACGGCGGCATGATGTCCACCGTCCCGGCCCCCGTGAACATCCCTTGCGGGATGGCGTCGACCACGCCGCCCAGGGTGTTGGGGACATAGAGCGTTCCGCTATCCAGGACCACGCCGACGTTGCTCACGCCGCCGCCGATGCGCATGCGATGGCGCAATCGCCCGCTCGGCGCGTCGAATTGGTAGACCGTCCCGGCGTCGTCGGCGGTGAAGAGTACGGTCCCGTCGACCACCGGCGCGCTGCGGCTGACCGCGTCGAGGACGGCGCGCCAGAGCAAGCGTCCCGTCGACGCGTCGCGCGCCTCCAGTCCGTGGCTGACGGGCGTGGGCAGGTAGACCACGCCGTCCCGCACCGTGGGCACACCGGCGGCAAAGGAGTTGGGCAGGACTCCCGCCCCCTCGTCCCGCTGCCAGACCGTCGCGCCGGTGGCCGTGTTGAGGGCGAAGGCGATCTGGCGCACCGGAGAGCCGCCGGATAGGGCAACACCCTTCTTGCTGACCGTCGCGGTACAGAACAACACATGGCGGGACACCGCGCCCGAGCAGTCGTCGACGGCGCCAGTCACTACCAGCCCGGCGCCGGGCACGAAGGCATGCCGCCAGGCGATGGCCCGCGCCGCGATGTCGACCGCGTATTCGGCGTAGGGGTGCGCCCCGCCGAAGAGCAGCAGGTTGCCGTCGCGCACCGGCGACGACATGCTCACGTAGGAGGGCAAGCGCAGCGACCAGACGATGCGGCCCGTCCCGGCGTCGATGGCCAGGAATCGTCGCTCGCCGGTGACGACGTAGAGCAACCCGTCGATATAGGTGGGGGTCGGCATGGCCTCGCCCTCCAGCGGGAGCATCCACAACATTGTCCCGCTGGCCGCGTCGAGGGCATAGACCGCGTTGCCCTCGGTGCCGCGGATGACGGTGGTCCAGTCGCGCACGGGGTCCTGCTGCATGTAGTTGTTGCCGGCGCCCACGAAGACCCGGCCCGCGGCGACGATCGGCTGCGTCATGATGATGTTATTGAGGATTTGCGCCCAGACGACCTGGCCATTGGCGCGGTTGAGGGCATAGATGGCATGAGTGTTGCCGGCCCCGGCCACGTAGACGGCGTCGCCGGCAATGCTCATGGCGAAGGCCTGGTCCTGCACGGCCGCGCTGCGCCAGCGCACCGGCGCGCGGCCCGGCTCGGCGAAGAGCGCATTGTTTGAGACGTTGCCGTGGTAACTCGACCACGCCGCAGCCAATGTCACGGGAGGGACCGGGACATACGGCGTCGCGGCAACCGCCGAACCCAACGCGGATGAGGGCAGAAGCCACAGCGCCAGGGCCAGACCGTGAAGCCACGGCGCGGCGCAGCGCCGCACAGCACAACCAGCAGACCCACACCCGTCGAAGATATGCCTCGCTGGGGCGAACCTGTCTCCCGTCATGATCCTATTCCACCTCTCCAACACCGGCTTCCATGGAGCTCCATGCGGCCGCTGGCGCCGATCCTTGCGGTCCACCGCGTTGCCGCTCGGTCGTATCAGCAGGACACGCACCAGGCATCACGGTCATAGTAGCAGGTTGCCGTGCCCGCCTACCAGGTCTCCCTTCCCACCTTTGTCAGCCCGTCTGCTAGAGTGAGGTGGGCCGCATCTTTAGACTTGAGACACGCCGAGAGATGAGAGGAAACCAGGTCGTCATGGACGCATACGCGCACGCTGACCCGCCCAACGCCAACACCGCAGCCGCACAACGCGCACACCGTAGGCCTCGCACGCGCCGCGCCAACCCTTTAGCCCGGCTGTTCGACCGGCCCATCTCGCGCGCCGTCGTCGGCGCCGCGCTGGCCCTGACCATCGCCGCCGTCCCCGCGACCGCCGCGCGGGCGGGAACGGCCAACGCCTCGACGGTCCGGAGCAGCACGACCCTTCGCGTGTGGTATGCCAGCGACGACCCTACGGAGACGCCGCTGGCGCAGTCCCTTGCCCGCGCCTTCGAGCAGGCGCACCCCGGCGTCACCGTGGCCCTGTCCACCTACGGCCTGGACGACATGAACGCCAAGATGCTTCTCGCCCTCGGCTCCGGGTCGCCCCCCGATCTCATTTACACCACGCCCCGCGGGCCTGGCCTCCCCACCTACGTCCACGCCGGACGGCTGCTCAACCTCAGCGCCGCCGCTCAGAAGGACGGCTGGGCCGCCGGCCTGCGTCCCGGCCTGTTGACTCAGTACAACGACTTGCTCACCCGGACAGGTCAGGCCCATGGCCACGTCTTTGCCGCCCCCTACGTCCTCGCCGCCGTGGGCGTCCTCTACAACCAGGCGGTCTTCAGCCGCCTCCACCTGAGCGTCCCGCGCACCCTGGCCGGTCTCGAGGCGGTCTGCGCCGCGGTCAAGAAGGCCAGCCTCACCCCGATCGGCTTCGGCAACGCCGACGGCTGGGTCGGCGACGACTGGTATCTCACCCTGGTCAACAGCCTGGCCGGCCCCGCCGCTCTCGCCCCCGAGCAACACCTCGACCCCCATTTCCGCTTCGCCGGACCCGCCGCCGTCGGGGCCGGCCAGACCTTGCAGCACTGGGCGCAGACCGGCTACTTCACCCCCCAATTCGCCGGCCTGGACGCCCAGGACAGTGTGGAAGCCTTCTTCGCAGGCCACACCGCCATGCAGCTTGTCTCCAGCAGCGAGAACGGCCAGATCGTGGCCGACGCCGCGCGGACCCATGTCCCGGTCGGCCTGTTCGCCTTCCCCGACGCCGACGGTCGGCAAGCGCCCGTGATGCCGCAGAGCGGCTATGCTGGCTGGGCCGTCCCCGCCGCGGCGCGGCAACCCGCCCTGGCCACGGCCTTTATCACGCAGATGCTGGGCGCCGCGACGGCCCACACGCTCCTCACGCACGGCCTGCTTCCCGCGCGCCCCGTCGCCGTGGACGCCGCGTCGGGGCCGTTCCAGCGCGCGTACCTGCAGGCGCTGGCCACGTCCACAGCGGGGATTTACCTGGACGGCGCGCCGGTGCCCAACCTCAACGCCACGATGGAAGCCAACGTCGAACTGCTGCTGCAGCGGCTGGAGACGCCCGAGTTCCTGACGCGCAGCCTGCAGACGGTCTACGACTCCGGGGGCGTCCGCGCCACCAGCACCCGCACCGATGGCGAGTTCTAGCCAGCGCCAGGCGCCTGGCTCCAGTTGATGGTAACGAGCGTGTCGGGACGATGCTGCTAAGTAGGGAGCTTTTCGGCTCAATATGGTTCATCGACGCGCCGTGATGTCCGTTCGCGCCAAAACTGGCAACTGGCAACTGGCGACTGGCAACGTCGTGGCGCCATTGCTCTACGTGGGGCCGGCGCTGGCCGTGTATGCCGTGTTCGTGCTGTGGCCGCTGGTCCGGTTGATCGGGCTCTCGCTGCAGCAATGGGACGGGCTCTCGCCCGCGATCCCCGTGGGCTTCGCCAACTACGCCGCGCTGTGGGCCGATCCCGACTTCGCTGTCGAGTTGGGGCATAGCCTGTGGTGGCTGGGCGTTACGCTGGTCGCGCCGGTCCTCGTGGGGCTGGGCCTGGCCTTGCTGCTGCGGGCCGCCCCCTTGCCCTTGCGCACGCCCCTGCGCGCGTTGTTGCTCGTCCCGCTGCTGCTGCCGACGGTGCTGATCGCCGTGGCCTGGCGCCTAATGTACAACCCGCTGTCGGGTCCCCTGACCGGGCTGCTGCAAGCGCTCCATCTGGACGCCCTAGCAGGAGATTGGCTCGGCGACGTCAACCTGGCCCTGCCGGCGCTGCTGGTCGCGGCCTGCTGGGCCTCGTTCGGCCTCTCTATGCTGCTGTGCGAGGCGGCCCTGGCGGGGATCAGTCCGGAAATCCTGGCTGCTGCCCATCTCGACGGCGCGGGCGCGTGGGCGCGTTTCCGCCACGTCACCCTACCCGCATTGCGCGGGACGCTGCCGGCGGCCACGGTGGTCACGGCGCTGTGCGCGGTCCCCTCCTACGACCTGGTACGCCTGACCACCGACGGAGGTCCCGGCTATGCGACCACGACCGTGCCGCTGGACATGTATAGCCGCGCGCTCGGCGGCGGGCAGGTGGGGGCGGGCGCGGCGCTGGCCTGCTTGCAAGGCGGGGTGGGACTTGTGCTGGCCCTCCTCGCCCTGTTGGTAGCGCGGGGACAGGAGCGCCAGGACGCCACGGTCGAGCCCGGCGCCGGGGCGGCGCGGCGCGCGGGCCAATCCAGCCGCGCGGGCGTGGGCACGGGCATCGTTCTGCTGATGCTGGCCGCCGCCGTCCTCTTCCCGTTGGGCTGGCTGGCCGTTCTGGCGCTGCAGCCGGGCGACGGAACCGCTATGCTGTCGACGCTGGGCGCCAACGTTGCCACGGTGTGGGGACAAGGCTTCGGCGCCGCGCTGCTGACCAGCCTGGCCATCGGCACGACGATTGCCGCGGCAACGCTGGCGCTGGCCGTGCCGGCAGCCTTCGCGCTGGCTATGAGCCGCCGGCGCCTTGTCCAGGCAGGCGCGGCCATGGCGCTGGCGCTGGGCTTGTTCCAGCCGGCCGCCGTGTTGGTCATCCCTCTCTACTACCTGCTACAGGGGTGGGGTCTGCTCGACACGGCGCCCGGCCTGGCGCTGCCGCAGGTCGCGCGCGCGCTGCCCATCGCGGTGCTGCTGCTGTGGATGGGCCTGCGCGTGCTGCCGGGCGAGGTCCTGGCCGCCGCGGCGAGCGACGGCGCCGCGCCGCGCCAGATCCTGCGCTACATCGCGCTGCCCCTGATCAGGCCCCTCGTGGCGGTGGTTGCCGTCTGGTCCTTCCTGACGAGCTGGAACGAGTATCTCCTGCCGACGGTGTTGTCGCCCAACGGTGTGTTCCAGACCATGCCGACGGCCCTGGCGGGCTTCATCGGCCGCTTCGACACCGAGTACGGTCTGCTGGCGACGGGCGCGCTGCTGGCCGTGCTGCCCCTGCTCCTCCTCTACGGGGCGCTCTACGGGGTGCTGGCGCGCGGTTTGGACGTATTGCGCCCGCGCGGTATGCGACAATGACGCTGAGGAAAGACCATCGTGGGCCGTCACGTCGCAGTCCGTCAGAGGCCGTCACAGGCGATAGATAGAGGTAGAGGCCAAGGGGGAAACGTATGACTCGTATCGGACGTCGCGACGCCGGCGCGCATTGGATGACGCGGCCTACCGCGACGCTCACTCTCTGCGTCGCGCTGTTGCTCACGCCGCAACCATCCGCCGCGGCAACGACGGCAGTGGCGGCGCGGACGGGGAGCCACGGCTCCACGGCGACGATTAGCGGGCACGTCGTCAAGTTCGGGCTGGCCGGCTTCGAGCCGGACTTCGACCCTATCGACCGCGTGATCATCTCTGGCTCGCTCAAGAACGTGCGTGTGGACGGACATGCGCTGCCGGACGCGATGCTGGTCCTGTCGCTGTATCTGGAGAACTTCTCGTCGACCACCGTGCCCGTCCTGCCCGACCTGCTCAACCCCAATCAGACGGCCGAGGGGTTGGGCGGCTTCATGCAGGGCAAGGCCGTGCTGATCAACGCTGCGGGGATCAAAGTGTACCAGGGCAGCCTGCTGGCCGAGGTCTTTCTCGACAACTCGGTGCATACGGTGATCGACGTCACCCCGCCCGCCGATGTCGCGGCCGCGGACGCCCTGTCGCACACCATACGCTTGCTGGGAACGTTCACGCTGGACAAGAGCCTCAAGGTGTCCGGCAAGCTCTCCAGCGGCGGGACGCTCTCGTCGAGGGCTCTGGACGTCCCGCGCGGGCAACCGGTCTCGTGGCAGAGCGTCATCGCCGGAGAGCAGGTCCACCTGCCGCCCATGGTGGGCACGTCGGGCAATGGCGCGCCACCGCCCACACCAACGTCCCTGCCACCGGGCGCGACAGCGGCAGCGGCGCCGACCCAGGCGGCGCAGGGCGCGGTCGCGTCGGCCGTCGCGGACCCCGCGACATCCGCGGCGCCCGGTGTCTCAGGACCGTCCACCGCGCTGCCCACAGCCGCCGCGCCGATTGCCTCACCCGTCGGCGGAGCCACCTTGAGTGGCGGCGGTGGTACGGGCGGGACCGTGCCGCTTAGCGCGTCGTCCTCGCCCTCGCCGCCCACGCCGGGCATCCCCACCGCTGCCCTCGCCGGTGGGGGGCTGGTTGCGCTGCTGGCCGGCGCCGCCCTGATCCTGTTCGCGCTGCGGCGGCGTCCAGAGCCCGAACAACCGCATCGCGGGCTATAATGAGGCAAGGCAGGCGGATGTCCCGCCACCGGAGCGCACGAGGGGAGCACGCGGCTGACAACGCAACCGATCGACTTCGACAGCCCGTGGAAGGAGGCGCTGGAAGAATACGTGCGGGACTTCTTCGCCCTGTTCTTCCCGCAGGTCCACGCCGACATCGACTGGACGCGGCCGCCTGAGTTCCTGGACAAGGAGCTGCAGCAGGTCGTGCGCGAGGCCGAGGTGGGGCCGCGCCTGGCCGACAAGCTGATCCGGGTGTGGCTGCGCGCGGGGGGCGAGGCGTGGCTGCTGGTGCATGTGGAGGTGCAGAACCAGGAGCAGCGCGACTTCGCCCGCAGGATGTTCATCTATTACTATCGCCTGTACGATCGGCACGAGCGGGAGGTGGTCAGCCTGGCGGTGCTGGGCGACGAGCGGGCGGGGTGGCGGCCGTCGGAGTACGCGACGGGGCGGTGGGGGTGTGCGTTACGCTTCAGCTACCCGATCGTGAAGCTGGGGGACTACCGGACGCGCCGCGCCGAACTGGAGGCGAGCGACAACCCGTTCGCGACGGTGGCGCTGGCGCACCTGGCGGCGCAGGACACGCGGCGGGACGCGGCGCGCCGCCGGCAGGTCAAGCTGGCGCTGACCCGGCGGTTATACGAGCGGGGCTACAACCGGGAGCGGGTGCTCAGCCTGTTCCGGTTCATCGACTGGTTGCTCGCGTTGCCGGGGGACCAGGAAACGCTGTTCTGGCGGGAGATTCACACGTACGAGGAGGAGCGAGCGATGCCGTATGTCACGAGCGTGGAGCGCATGGGGGTGGAGCGAGGCCGCCAGGAGGGCCGCCAGGAGGGCCGCCAGGAGGGCCGCGACGAAGGGATACGGGAGGCGCTGCGCCGGATCGTGCAGGCGCGCTTCGGGACGGCGGAGGCGCTGGAGCAACGCATCGCGGAAGCTGATCGCGAGGCGCTGGATCAGATGCTCGACCGCGTCATCATCGTCGGGACCGTCGACGATCTCTAGGCGAGTGCCACATCGTGAGTTGCCTCAGCCGCCACGCCGCGAAGGCCAGGAGCAGGAGGAGCGGCAGGGCGAGGAGCAGCGAGGCACGGGTGTGCAGGCCGTAACGGCGTAGCCCGGTCCACCACCAATAGGTCCAACCATCGAGTGCGATGCGTTCGCTAGTCGTGGTCCCGCTGGGACCGCGCCAGGGGAAGGCGGCAGGCTGGCCACGTTCGGCTTGCCCCACCGTGTCATAACCCAGCAACCAGGCGTGGCCGAGCAACGGAGAGGCCAACGGCGTCCAGATAGAGGTCTCTTCGCTCACGCCCGCAGCTTCGAATCGACCCGGATGCACGGCGACGCCGAGCGCCTGCACGACCAGGGACAAACCGATGACCGCCATGGCCGCGCGACGCGGCAACAGCCCTCCGGGCCGCGCCTTCCACCGGTCGAACACCTCGCCGAAGAACGCCAACGGGAGCAGGATGAACGGCAGCACCGGCACGAGGTAGCGCGGCCCCCAGCACACGCCGCCCCACCACACGGGGTAGGTCGCGAAGACCAGCAGCGTGATCGCGGCGATTCCCAGGGCTAGCAGCGCCTCAGGGCGGCGCCGTCGCATCAGCAGGGGCCACAGCGGCAGCGCCAGCACGACGAGCGGACAAAACAGGAGCAGCCCCTTACCAGGACTGACCAGCAGGCCCTCAAGTCCTTGCCATGGAGAGGCATGGAACGGCGTATCCTGGCCGTGATAGCCGGTGTTGGTGATGCTGCCGAAGCGCGCCAGGTCGTACCACGCCGTGACGACCAGTCCCAGCGCCATGCCGAGACCCCACTCCACGAGGCGCACGGCGACGTCGACTCCGAGAGGTCGGGCGCCATCCGCATCGGGAGCAAGGGCGGTATAGACGGCGTAGATCAGCAGGACCGGAAGCACGAATCCCGCCGTCAGCTTGGTCAGCAGGGCCAGCGCCACGCACAGTCCCGACACGGCGAAACGGGCAATGGTCGGTTCGCGCCGCGCCCGCACCAGGAACAGGACGGCCCCGGTGAGGCCGAGCGCCGAGAGCGGCTCACTGAAATCGGTCTTGGCGTAGACGAGGTACGGCGACGCCAGGCCCAGCAGCAGCGCGGCGACGGCGGCGCCGCGCATCGCGCCGCACAACTCATAGGCGAGCAGGAAGAACAGCCACACCGACGCGGCCGTGATGATGCCGTTGGTCAGCATGGTGATGGCCATGGGCGTGGCGCGGGCCAGGGTTGGCGCCAGGGACGCCGCCACGGCCTTGCCGACGACGTAGAGGGGGATCTCGGCGACGCTCTGCGCGAGGCCATACTTGGAGTAGAAAAACGTGCGGTGAGCGTCGGGCAAGCCGTGGTGATGCGGCGGGAGGGCCAACGTGTGGCGATCCACGATGGCCTTGGTCGTGTCGTACATCACCCCGCCGTCGAGCGACGTGCCGCCGCCCGCGGCGAGGAGCATGTAGAGCGCCAGGCACAGCAGCGCCAGCGACGCGCCCACCTGCCATAAAGACGCTGCGCCGAGTTGGGTCGCCGGTACGCGTCGTGCGCCCGGCAGGCTGATGCGTGTAATGACGGGCCAGTGCCGCGGCGCCGGGTGCGCGCCGCGCGGGATATTGCTCATTGGCGCCGCCGCTCTCCGTCGCGCTCGCGCGGTGGCGGGGCCTCGGGCAAGGGCAGCGCCGCCAGGCCAAGCGCCCGCGCAAGATCCGCCGGGGTAAGGTCCGCGTCGTCGGCCGGCAGGAACGTGGGAGTGAGGTCCGCGTCGTTGGCCGGCGGGGATGCGTCTGCGTGTGAAAGATCGGCGTCGCCTTCGGCTGAGACTATCGGGCCACGCGCGTCACCGGGCAAGCCTTGTGAGCCGATGCCGGCGTCCGCGTCGGTGTGCGTCGTCCCGCTAGCGCCCGGCGGGATCGCCGCGACGATGCGGGGCGCGCCGTCGAGCGGCGGAGCGGCGATGACCTGCTCGGGCGAGATAGCCACGACGCCCTCTTGAATCGCCAGGCCCTTCCCCGGGTCGACGCGGACTCGTTGCCCGCGCGCCAGGGCTGGTCGGGCCGCGCGCGCATCGTCGTCGTAGCGGCAAAACACAACAGGCCCGTTGTGGTCCAGCCGCACGCCGACGATGACGCCCGTGTGTTCCCCTTCTGTTGTCATCGGCCGCCTATAGCCCCTGCCCTTGATCCGCTAAGCGTGCCCATCCCGCGGCCGTCACGGCGACAGCGGCAGGACCGAGCTGGTTGATCAAGATACAGACTAACAGCTTTGGGGGACTTGAGCCAAAGGCCGGTTGTCTACTGCTCCATCAAAGCGGGGTAATCGATGTAGCCGCGGTGGTCGCCGCCGTAGTAGGTGGACGAGTCGCCCTCGGCCAACGCCGCGCCACGGGCGATACGCGCCGGCAGGTCAGGGTTGGCGATAAAATGGTGCGCGAACGCGACCAGTTCGGCCCGACCCTGCTCGACAATCGCGGCGGCGCCCGGCGCATCGAAGCCGCCGGCGGCAATCAGCGTGCCCGACCAGACCGGGCGCAGCAGGTCGACCGCGGAGAACGTACCAGGCTCGATCACATGCAGGTAAGCCAGCCCAAGACCATCGAGCGCGCGGGCCAGCGCCGGGTACGTCAGGTGCGTCTCGGCGTCGTCGATGTCGTTGAACGTGCCGCCGGGCGAGACCCGGATGCCAACCCGCTCCGCTCCGATAGCCGTGGCGACGGCCTCGGCGACCTCGACCACCAGCCGGATGCGCCCCTCGGGCGAGCCGCCGTAGGCGTCGGTGCGCGTGTTGGCATTGGTGGCCAGGAACTGGTTGAGCAGGTAGCCATTGGCCCCGTGCAACTCCACGCCGTCGAAGCCGGCCGCGTCAGCCCGCCGCGCGGCGTCGACGAACTCTGCCACGACGCCGGCAAGCTCGTACGTCTCCAGTGCGCGCGGCGTCTCGAATGAGGCCATGCCGCCGCCGGTGAAGACCTGTCCAGCGGGACGCACCGCCGAGGGCGCGACCGGTGTGGCCGCGCCCGGCAGCACCGACGGATGGGAGATGCGCCCGGCGTGCATCAGCTGCGCGAAGATATGCCCGCTGGCCGCGTGTACGGCGTCGGTTACCAGGCGCCAACCGGCGACCTGCGCGTCCGTGTGCAGGCCCGGCGTGGCGGGGTAGCCCTGGCCGATGGCGCTGGGCTGCGTGCCCTCGGTGACGATTAGGCCAGCGCCGGCGCGCTGCGCATAGTAGGTCGCGTTGAGCGCGGTCGGGACGTTGCCCTCGGCGGCGCGATTGCGCGTCATCGGGGCCATCACGATGCGGTTGGCCAGCGTGATCGGACCGAGCTGATAGGGCGCGAACAACGCCCGCACCGTGGGATCGGATATGACGCGCGTCGGAGAGGGACGAGGGATGGTGATCGTGCTATCGGTGGTCAAAAGAGTGCCTCCAGGACCATAGTCGGTGTGATCTCGTGAGATGGGTCCAGAGCGGACGACTCATGATCTTTCCTCTATTACTATACATTGTATAGCGAACGCCTGGCAAGAGGTCTGTGAGCATTGTCGCTTTCTTTGCGATGACGAGAGGATTCCTGGATGTAGGCTGGATGTAGAGGCGTCTTGCATGCGCCCAATGGCAGCGATCCAGACGGATGCAAGACGGTCCCTACGCCAGTCTGGCCGACCTGCCGCATGGACGGGACGATCGATACAGTGGTAAGTGGTGGATACACCGCTAGTTGAGACGCAGCAGCAGCGCCTCCAGCGCCAGACGCGGGGTGACGTTGCGCTCGACGGCGCCCGCGGTGATCTCGATCTCGCGCAGACCGCGCACGATCCGGGCCCGCCCGCGCTTCTCGACCTGACGCTCGAGCTCGACGCGCCGCGCGGCGTGGGCCAGCGGGGCCGACGCGCCCGAGGACACGATCAACAGGTCGCGCCACCACGTCTGCATGTCCTCCAGGGTGCGCAGGCACAGCGCGCGGCTCTCCAGGAAGTTCTCTCCTTTGCAGGCCTGCGCGGCCTTGAGCAACCGCGCGCCGAGCTTCCCTTCGGACAGCTCGATCGCGCGGTCAAGCTCCGCCTCACGGCGGGCCGCCAACTCGGGGTTGGCCAGGGCCGCGGCGGCCCAGCCGGCGCGCCCGTTAGAGAGGGTGGCCAGGCGACGCGCCTCCTCCGGCGAGGCGCCGCGCAGGACCTGCAGCCCCTCCACGACCTCGTCGAGCGCACCGGGCTGCAGCGGCAGCACGCGGCAGCGCGAGACCACCGTGGCCGGCACGGCGTCGGCCTGCGCGGCGGTCAGGATCACCACGATCTGAGGCGGCGGCTCCTCCAGGGTCTTCAGGAGGGCGTTGGACGCGCCCTCGCTGATATCGTCGGCGTCGACGAACACGTAGGTCTTGAAGCGGCCCTGGTACGGACGCCAATCGACCTGCTCGCGCGCGTCGCGCACCTGCTCCACGCCCATGCGCCGCTCCGTGGTGCGCTCCACCATGATGAGGTCGGGGTGCGCCTCTTTATCGGTCATCTTGCAGTTGGGGCAGAGGTGGCACGGCCGCTGGTCCGGCGCGGCGGTGCAGTTGAGCGCGGCGGCCAACTCGCGCGCCAGCGTGCGTTTGCCGATCTGAGCCGGTCCGGTGATCAGGTAGGCGTGGGCAGGCGACTCGGTCGCCGCGGCGTGGGCCAGCCCGCGCACAGCCCGCCGGTGGCCGATGATGCGCCAATTCTCCGCGGTTGAGTGCATACCTTCCACCTCCACGGCAAGGGCCATGAGACTTTTATGGTACAATGGACGCTGATCTGGGCCGCTCGCGGGTCCGGGCGGCTTCGTGGTGTCCCGCCGGTTGCGCCGTCGCGCGCGACGCGCACGGTGCGCGCCACCCCACTAAAGATGATAAAGGATATCCGACGATGAGCAATCTACTCGATCTTGTCAAACGCAGCCAGATGAAGCCCGACGTGCCCCCGATGAACCCCGGCGACACCGTGCGCGTCCACGTGCGCATCGTGGAGGGCAACAAAGAGCGCATCCAGGTGTTCGAAGGCATCATCCTCGGCATTCGCCGCGCTCAGAACGCGTCCAGCGTCACAGTGCGGCGCGTCACGGCCAGCAGCATCGGCGTCGAGCGCACCTTCCTCTTGCATTCGCCGCGCATCGACCGCTTCGAGGTGATCCGTCGCGGCCGCGTCCGCCGCGCCAAGCTGTACTACCTGCGCAACCGCCAGGGCAAGTCGGCTCGTATCAAGGAACTGCGCCCTTCGCAGCAGGCCCGCACCCTGCGCGCCGCCACGCTGAGCGCCGCGCCCGTGGCTGCAAGCGCGGAGCCGCAAACAACGGTGGCGGCCCCGCTCGTGACCGATCCGACGCCGCTCGTGGTCGAAGAGGCCGCGCCGGTCGACATGGCGGAAGCTCCGCAGGTGGCGGAGGCGCCGCGGGCCGAGGAGACCAGGCCCGAGTTGACGCCCGCCGAGTAACATGCCCACGTCGCCGTCCCTCTCATTCGAGCAGGACTGCTGGTCGCGGGGGCAGCAGCGCGTCGCCGGGGTCGACGAGGTCGGCCGTGGCCCCTGGGCCGGTCCGGTGGTCGCGGCGGCGGTGGTGCTCCCGGCCGACCCGGCGGTCGCCGAGGCGCTGCGGGGCGTGCAGGACTCCAAGCGCCTCACGCCCGCTGAGCGCGAACGGTTGGACACGATCATCCGCTGCCACGCCACGGCCGTCGCCGTCGGCGTGGCCTCGCCCGCTAGCGTCGACCGCGAGGGCCTACTCCCGGCGACGGCCCGCGCGATGGATCGCGCCCTGGCCGGGCTGCCCCTGGCGCCCGACGACATCCTGATCGACGGGCTGCCCATGCGCCAACTGGCGCGCCCGCATCACGCCATCGTCCGCGGAGACGCCACGTGCCTGTCCATCGCTGCCGCCTCGATCGTGGCCAAGGTCGCGCGCGACGGCCTGATGGCCAGGCTCGACACCGTCTATCCGGGCTACAGCTTTGGCCGGCACAAAGGCTACGGGACGCGCGCGCACTACGATGCCCTGTGCCGCCTCGGCCCCTGTCCCGACCACCGCCGCACCTACGCTCCCGTGGCCGGCGTCATTGCCCAATCATGGGACGAGTGACGCGTAGGGGCGTCTTGCATACGCCCGCGTGACGAGTGAGGGTGCTGCCCACTGCCCACTGCCCACTGCCCATCGCTGGAGGTCCGCCTATGCCGCTCGAAGCCGATTCCGCCGGGGCCGCCGATTCCGCCGCTGTGACCACGCTGCGCGTCGAGGTCCCGCTATCCGCGCCGGGCTATGACGCGCTCTATGGCGCGGGCCTATTGGCGCGGCTGCCGCGCCTGTTGGCCGACCGCGCTATCGGTGGGCGGGTGGTGGTGTGCAGCGATAGCCACGTGGCGGCGCTGCACGGGCAGCGCCTGCTGACGGCCCTGGCGGCTGGCGGCGCGTCCCGGGCCGCCCTGTGGACGATGGCCGCGGGAGAGGAGCACAAGACGCTGGCGACGGTCGAGCAGGCCTACGGGTGGCTGGCGACGGAACGCGTCGAGCGCGGCGACATCGTCGTGGCCCTGGGTGGCGGCGTCGTCGGGGACCTCGTGGGCTTTGCCGCCGCGACCTACCTGCGCGGCGTGCGGCTGGTGCAGGCGCCCACCACGCTGGTGGCGCAGGTCGACAGCGCCCTCGGGGGCAAGGTCGGGGTCGATCTCCCCGCCGGCAAGAACCTGGTGGGCGCGTTCCACCAACCGGCCCTGATGGTCGCCGACACGACGGTCCTGGCCACGCTGCCGGAGCGCGAGTGGCGCGCCGGTCTGGCCGAGGTGCTCAAACACGGTGTGATCCGCGACCGCGAATTGCTCGACCTCTTGCGGGACGAGCGCGCCGCCGTGCTGGGCCGCGCACCGGGCGTGGTGGCGCGGATCGTGGCCCGCGCGGCGGCGGTCAAGGTCGACGTGGTGCGCGAGGACCCGCTGGAGCACGGTCTGCGCCGCATCCTCAACTACGGGCACACGCTGGGTCATGCCCTGGAGCGCGTGGCCGGCTACGGCGTGGTCCGCCACGGCGAGGCGGTCGGCTGGGGCATGGCCGCCGCGGCGCGCATCGGCGAACGCGTGGGGCTGTGCGCCGCGGGGTTCGTGGAGTGGCAGGACGACCTGCTCCGTTCCTATGGCCTGCTCGACGCCGCGAGCCTGCCCCGCGTCGCAGCCGACGCCCTGATCGCGGCGACGCGCCTGGATAAGAAGAGCGCGGGCGGCCGCATCAACTGGATCCTGCCGCGCGAGCCCGGCGACGTCGTGGTCACGTCCGACGTGCCCGACGACGCGGTACAGGTGGGCGCGGACTGGCTCGCCGGCCAGGGCCAGGGCCGGTAGCAGGGCAAGATTGTCTTCACGTCAGCCGAGGCGCCTCGTCGCGGGAGAGTTGGGCCACCCTCCCTCCTACCCCCTGACCATGCCCTACTGGTAGGCGTTCAGGCCGGCCTTGAACTCGCACTGCAACACCGTCAACTCGGCCTCCGAGGCGGCAGCGAGGTCCGAGGGCATGGGCGCCGGATCGACGATCACGCACCCGGCGTCGCGCATCGCCCGGATGGCAGCCTCCGTCACGGCGTCGCCCCGCTCGCTGGCGCCGAAGCCCAGGTTGCGCGCGACGCCAATCCGCGCCCCGTGCAGGCCGTGCGGGTCGAGGAACCGGGTATAGTCGACCGCCGCTCCCGGGGCCGCGCGGGTCGCCGGGTCGCGCGGGTCGGGGACGGTCGCGGCGAGGGCGGTCAGCACCGCCGCCGCGTCGGCGACGGTGCGGGCGTGGACGCCGGCCGTGTCCTGGCTGTGCGCGATCGGCACGACCCCGGCCCGGCTGACCAGCCCCACGCTCGGCTTGAGGCCGACCACGCCGTTGGCGCCAGCCGGCGAGACGATCGAGCCGTCCGTCTCCGTGCCCAGGGCCGCGGCGCACAGCGCGGCGGCGGCGACGACGGCCGAGCCCGAACTCGAGCCGGAGGGGCTGCGGTCCGGCGCGTACGCGTTGCGCGACTGCCCCTTGCGCCCGCACCACCCGCTGGAGGAATGGCTCGAGCGGAAGTTGGCCCACTCGCTCATGTTCGTCTTGCCGAGCAGGATCGCGCCGGCCTCGCGCAGCCGCGCCGCGACCGTGGCGTCCTGGCCCGCGGGCGCGCCCAGCAGGGCCAGCGAGCCGGCCGCCGTCATCATGCCATCGGCCGTGTCGATGTTGTCCTTGAGCAGGATAGGGATGCCGTGCAGGAGACCGCGCACGCGACCGGCGCGGCGTTCGTCGTCGCGCCGCGCGGCGATGTCCAGAGCCTCCGGGTTGGTCTCCAGGACGGCGTTGAGTCGGGGCCCGCTCTGGTCGAGCGCCTCGATGCGCGCCAGGTACACCTCGACGAGTTCCCGCGCCGTCAGCCTCCCATCAGCCATCGCCGCCTGCAACTCGGCAATCGTCGCCTCGGCGCGCTCCTGGGATAGCCATTCTCGCCCATCAGCCATCGGTCACCCCTTCTTTAGTACATAATATATATATATGTGTCTAACTTACCACAGGGAAGATAAAATCGTCGTCCATGACGCGCGGCCAGTCGAAGAAGATCGGCCTGCGCCACGGTCGCAAGAATGGCTAGTACCGCTGCTCGTCACAGGGGTGGTTCTCCCGACGCGAGAAGCGGTTACAGACAGAGCTACGGGCGGGAGTGGCCGCTGTCGCGAGGGCCATCATGCCCGCCTGTCGCATACGTCTCATACGTCTGGAAGGCCGCGAGGCGCCTGCGTAGATCCCGCAGGAGGTCGTCGAAGGTGTAGACATAGATGCGATGCCCATGGACGGGCATGTGCCGGCTTCGCCACTCTAATCGACGTCGGTCCGCCGCGGACACGCCGCTTTCCCGACCGATGAGCAGCAGCAGCGTCAACTCGACCGGCCGTGGGCCGAACAACTCCTCGAACGCCAAGAGGCCGTAACGACAGGTCCAGCGCACCCGCCAGGCGCTACATCGTGCCCGTCGCGCGCTCCACGAGGACCTGCAGCCTGCCCTCGCGGACGGCCGCGTCCACCCCGTCGCGCGTCACGCGCAGGTCGACCGTGGCCGCGCCGACGCGCAGTCCGCGCAGGGCTAGCAGCTCGACTCCGTCCGGCAGATGCGGCCGCAGGCGCAACACGCCCGCCGCGGCGTCGGGCTCCAGGCCCAGCATACTCTGCACGAGGGCGAGCGGCGCCGCGGCCGCCCAGGCCTGCGGCGAGCAGGCCTCGGGATAGGGTACGGGCGGAGCGTCGTGCGCCTCGAAGCCGCAATACAACTCGGGCAACCGCGCCTCGGCGAAGTGGTCCGCCGCCGCGATCACGCCCATGGCCGCCGCGTTGGCCTCGTGGTCATAACCGTAGCGCTTGAGCCCTAGCGCGCACAGCGACGTGTCGTGCGGCCACACCGAGCCGTTGTGGTAGCTCATGGGATTGTAGGAGACCTCGCCCGTGGCCAGCGTGCGGATGCCCCAGCCGCTGGACAGGTCGGGCGCGGCCAGCCGACGAGCGACCGACGCCGCCTTATCCTCATCCACGATGCCGGACCACAAGCAGTGGCCCGCGTCCGAGGACACCGTGCCGACCTGCCGCTTGGCGCCGTCCAGGGCGATGGCCAGGTAGTCCCGGTCGGGCATCCAGTAGGCCGCGTTGAACCGCTCCTTGAGGGCCGCCGCCTCGCGCGTCAGGCGTTCGGCAAGCCCCTCCTCACCCAGCCGCGCCAGGATCGGCGCCAGGCGACGCTTGGCGTCGTAGACGTATCCCTGCGCCTCCACCACGGCGATGGCGCCCGTGGCGGGGCTGCCGTCGCGATGGCTCAGCGAGTCGACGGAGTCCTTCCACGACTGCACGGTCAACCCGCGCCCGCCGTCGGCCTCGAACTCGACGAACAGGTCGCCGTCCTGGTCGCCATAGCGGTCGATCCAGGTCAGCGCGGCGCGCACGCGGGGCAATAGCTCGCGCGCCAGCGCCAGGTCTCCCGTCCAGGCATAGTAGTCGCACAGCAGCACCAGGAACAGCGGCGTGCTATCGACCGAGCCGTAGTAGCGCCCGAACGGCACCTCGTCGAGGTTGGCCATCTCACCCCGGCGCAGCTCGTGCGGGATTTTGCCCGGCTCTTCCTGCCGCCAGGCGTCGACCACTGTCCCTTGCAAGGCGGTGAGCGTGCGCAGCGTGCCGCGGGCCAGATCGGGGGTCAGCGGCAGCGCCTGTGTCGCCGTGATCAGCGAGTCGCGGCCGAAGGGCACGGCAAACCAGGGGATGCCGGCCACGGGAAACGGGCCGTGGCCGAGGTCGGCCCGCAGCAGGCGCAGGTCGAGCGCCGCGCGGTCGAGCACGCGCTGCAGCGCGGCGTGACTGGTCTCCAGAACGGTACAGGACGCGCGCCAGTCTTGGTAGGAGTGTCGCAAGGCCGCCAGCGCGGTGTCGAAGCCCGTGGCCCTCCCATCCGGCGCGATCTCGTCCGCCAACTCGGCGCCCGCGCCATCCTCGGCCACGGTGACGGTTATGTCGAGCGTCAGCGTGCCTTGCGCCGCCAGCGGCGTCTGCCAGTGCGCCTGTACGGCGTCGAGCGACCGCGGCGCCGGGGAGAAGCGCAGCGTCGTGCGTCGGGTCACGTCGTCGAGCCCGCGGTAGCCCAGCACGACGGCGCTCGCGCCGGCGTCGACGTCGGCCGGGAGCGCATGGCCGCGCGCGGGACGCGGCAGCCCGCGCACCTCGAACACGTCGACGTAGTCCGCGGCGTAGCGCACCTGGAGTGTCACCAGAGTGTCGTGGCGGTCATAGTTGGTCACGGTCACGCGCTCGTACATCGTCGTGCCGTGCAGCACCCGCTGCCGCTGCACGCCGAGGGTCGCCCAGCGCGGCTCCGGGCTCCGCGCGACCTTGGCCTGCGCCCACACCCGCTGCACGTCGTCTTCGGCCGCGCTCGCGGTCAGGGTCGTCGGCGCAACGCCGTTGATGCGCAGCTCGAACCGGTCCAGGAAGCGCGTGTTGTGCGCGTACAGGCCGGACGTGGCGTGCTCCGGCGTGACATCTCCGTTGGCGTCGGATACCTGGAAGAGGTGTCCCTCGCGCGTGACCAACGAATCCATATGTTTTTCTGCCTCCCTTTCCGCCCAGAGCCTTGTCGTTCTCCTGGGTAGGGGCGTATGCAATACGGTGGGCGTATGCAATACGGTGGGCGTATGCAATACGGTGGGCGTATGCAATACGGTGGGCGTATGCAATACGCCCCTACCGCGTCTCGTTGCGAATGATAGATAGGGGAACACGATCGGACGTGATGGCCCAACCCCTTTCACGCGTGGTCACGGTCAGGGTCGCGCCGTCCCAGTCCAGGTCGATGCTGTTGGCGCCGATGCGCAGGTTCGTCAGGCGCGCGGGGCGCCAGCCGGACGGGAAGGCCGGTTCAAGGGCCAGCCGGCGGCGGAAGGCGTCGGGCCGCACGCCGAACATCCCCGCCACCACGGGCCAGGCCACGGCGTAGCCGGACCACGCCTGCACGAAGCAGCCGCCATCGGGCGACAGCTCGGAGATGGCGCCCGGCATGTGCAGGGGCAGCGTCTCGGCAATCGTGCGCACGAGGCCCAGGGCGGCCTCGGCGCGGCCATAGGTCAACTCGGCCGCGGCCAGCGCGCCGGTACTGATGCTCATGACCGCGGCGCGGTCGAACCCGTTGAGGTACATGCCCCAGCGCCCGCTGAAGCGGTCGCTCTCCATCGTCCGCAGCGCGCGGCGCGCCCGCTCCGGGGCGGCGATACCCGTCTCCAGTGGGGCGATCAGGCCCCAATTGCCGCAGGCCCAGGCGCGCTTGCGGTCCTGACGCGGATCGGACTCGGCCTCGCGCAGCAGGCGGCGCAGAGCCTCCGCCGCGGCCGGGCGCGCCTCGCCTTGCCAGTCGGGCTGCCCCGCTCGGCCGATCCAATCCCGCAGCCGGGGCGCCAGCTCGGCGGGCGTGCCGCGCACGTCGCCGTACAGGCCCTCATCCTCCAGCCAGAAGGCCTCCTCGACGCGCGCGCGCACCCGCCGCGCCAGGTCGCGGCAGCGCACGGCAGTGGCCTCGTCGCCCAGCGCCTCGGCCATACCGGCAAGGGCGTCCAGCGCGGCGGCGGTGTGCGCCGCCGTGTCGACGCACTGCAGGTTGAGGCCCTCCATCTCGATGAGGCCGTAGCCGTAGGGCAGCACGTCGCCGTCGGGGCAGCACGCGCCGAGCGTCCACTCCAGCACGCCACGGCGGCAGAAAGGGTAGGCGCGCCGCAAGAAGTCGAGGTCGCCCGTCCACAGGAAGGTCTGCCAGACGGTGGCGGCGAACTGCGGCGTCTCCTGCGCGTTGCCGGGATTGAAGACGTCGCCGCGCGTATTGGCCTCGTGGATGACCCGCCCGCTGTCCCCATTGCGCGCCTCGCTGAGGGTCCGCAACAGGTCGAGCGTCTCGATGGCGGTCTCGTGCTGGCCCAGGGCCAGGCAGCCGAGCAGCGCATAGGCGTTGTCGCAGCCGAACCACCACATATATTCCGGCGCCCCCGCCCCGAGGCCGCGCCCAACGCCGGGCACGTCGCGCAACAGCCAGTCGTTGTTGCACTTGAGCCAATCCCAGGCCGCGGCGACCACCGGGTCGGGGACATCCAGACCGCTGCGCGTGAGCATGACATCGTAGCGCCCTGCCTTGGCCGTCCAGAGGGCGGGGGCCCTGTCGCGCACGCGCGCAAAGGTCTCCCGCGCCGGCAGCGACCCCTCATCGGAACCGACCACCACGAACTCAATGCTGGCCTCCTCGTTTCCGCCGGGGAGGGCAAGCGTGTAGTCGAGGGCCACGGAGACGCCGCGTCCCGCCGTGCGCTCGGGACCCCACAGGTCGCGTCCGCTTTGCCAGTTCGTCGGCGTCGCATCGCGCGCGCCCACGGCGACGTACCAGGGATTGAGGTCGTCGCGGCAGAGCCACGCGCCGAGGTCCTCCTGGTAGGCGGCGTGGTCGTAGCCGTCGTGGATGCCGTCCCAATCCGACAGCCAGACGCCTTGCAGGTCGCTGCGGGCCAGCAGGCGCAGCCGCAGGGTACGCGCCACGGACGAGCGCAGGGTATAGCGCACCACAATGGCGCGCTCACCGTCCGGCGCAAACTGACGTCGCGTCACCGTCAGACCGTCGGGTAAGATGCACTCGTGGGCGTTCCAGAAAGGGCCGCTGATGAAGCGATCCGCGGATGGTAGCCATTGGTCGTCGATACGCAGCCAGAAGCCGTCCAGCAGCTTGATCGGATGGCTCCAGAGGCCGCCCATCTCGCCTGGTACGTGCTGGCCAAGGTCGGGGAAGCCGCCGTCCTGCGTCCCGATCAGGTAGGCGCGGTCGCCCGCGGCGATAGAGGGATCGGTGAGCCCCTCGTCCTTGGCGATGCTCATGCCGTCCGTCACGCCGTCCATCATGAGCGGGCCGCTCGCGCCGCGCCCGCACCGACCCGATAGGACCACACGGCCCCGCTCGCGCGCCGGCCTACCGCAACATAGAGGGCCAGCGTCGCGGCGACAAGGCCGTAGCAGAGCGCGCCGATCAGCAGCACGGCGCCGAACCCGACCTGTACCGCGACGGCGGCGGCCAGCACCGATCCGACGACCGAGAACAAGGCGTTGACGCTCCAGAAGAGGGCAATATCGCCGGGCAACACGGCCGCCGCCAGCCGCAGCGTCAGCGGGAAGGGCATGCCCAGGGCCAGGCCCAGCGGCAGCAAGAGCAGTCCAACGCCGGTGGTGGCGCCGGCCGCCTCCTGACCCAGCAACAGGGACTGCGCCGCGGGCAGCGCCGCTAGCGTCGCCACGACCAGCGCGGCCACGGTCAGCGGGGCCAGCGGCAGTCCGCGACCCGCGACGCGGGGCAGGATGCGGCCCACCAGCAGGCTGCCGGCTCCGCCGCCGAGCAGCAAAGCGACCAGGACGGTGGTCAGCGCGCGCACCGGGTCGCCCAACAGGAGGATGGCGCGCTGCACCAGCGGCGCCTCCACGCACATGAACCCGCCGCCGAGCAGCGCCACGGTCAGGCCGAGCGCCCAGACCGAGCCGCGCGGCCGGAAGGTGGGGTCCACACCATCAGTGGCGGACCGTTGCCCGTCCGCCGCCCTGTCCGCCGCCTCGTCCGGCCCCTCGCGCAGGAAGAAGACGAGGGCGATCAGGCCCAGCGCGACGAGACACGCGTACCACAGCGCCGCGCCCAACCCATCGGGCAGGCCGAAGCTCAGGTCGAAAAAGAAGGGGTGGTCGTCGTCGGTCGGGCCGATGGCATAGTCGCTGCCGTGCAGGAGATCGCTCAGCGACTGCGTCCCCACCGCGAGGGTATCGAAGCCGCCCTGGAAAAGGAAGGGGACGTACAGCCGCTGCAGGCCCAGCGCGTCGACGCGCGTTTGCAGATCATCCGCCTCCTGGCGCGTGAACGGCGCGTCCTGCAGCAGCATCAGCGAGGGGCGCGACTGGGGCGTGTTGTTGTTGGTCATCACGAGCGCGCCGCGCCGCATGGCCTGCGGATACGAGAGGCCGTTACGATGCAGGGCCTCGATGCCGGTGGTAAAGGCGCGCAGCCCCTCCAGCCCCTGGTGCCCGATCACGCCGACGCGGCCGCCCGGCGTCAGGTGCGCCAGGTACTCCTGAAAGGCCTGGGTGGTGAAGATATAGCTCTCGGCCAGCGCGTTGCCCTGGCCCTGCGCCGCGCCGCTGTAGACCAGGTTGAGCAGGATCGCGTCATAGCGGTCGTGCGTGCGGGCCAGGAAATGGCGCCCATCGTCGATCACGGTGGTCACGCCCGGACGGTCCAGGATGCCTCCGTTGTAGGCGCGCTCGGCGCGCACGGCCGCCACCGTGGCCGCGTTGAGCTCGACGGCGGTGACGTGTTGGGCGCCGGCGGCCAGCGCGCGCAGCACGTCGATGCCGCCGCCCGCGCCGATCACCAGCACGTTGCCGAGGCGTCCAGAGGACGAAGACGTGGCTGGGCGAATCAAGAGCGGCGCCGTCTCCAGATCGTTCAAGAGCGGGATAAGATCGGGCGAGGCAAGATTGCCGTCCCAGCGCACCATATAGGTACCCGCGCCGCCGTCGGTAAACACGAAGCGGCGCGAGGGGTCACTCGTGGCCACCACGTCGGTGCGCGCAAAGGCGTCCCAGCGCGTGTCGATGACCCGCGCGTGCTGGGCCGGGTCACGCAGGATGCCGACGATGGTCTTATCGGGCGGCGCATTGCGCAGTTGGGCGTAGTCGATGCCCAGCGGCGCGAACAGCGCCTGCACAGCGAGGCCGGCGACGCCCGCGCACAGCAGCAACGCCGCGAGGAGACCCTCACCCCCCAGCCCCCTCTCCCTGTGCGCGGGAGAGGGGGAGCGATGCCGTTGTTCCCCTGCTGGCGTGGGAGAGGGGAGAGGACGGTGTTGCCCCCCCTCTCCCGCGGTCGGCGGGCTCGTCTTGCGCCCCTCTTCCGCGGTCGAGAGAGGGGTTGGGGGTGAGGGGAGAAGCAACGCGGCCAGCGCGCAGGCAATCCCGAGCGCGAAGAGCATACCAAAGGGGCCCACGAGGTCGAGGCCCAGGATCACGCCGCCCGCGCCGAGGGCCGCTCCCACCAGGTCGGCTCCATACAGCAGCGTGGCCGCCTGTGTACGCACGCGAAAGACGGCGGCGAACGCGACGCCGAGCGCGACGAACGGCAGCAGGGCCAGGGCCAACAGGACGACCAATGAACCATCGGCCGCGATGGCGGGCAGCGACAGCGCCAGGAGGGGAAAGACAACGGCGCCGGCCAACGCGCCAGCCACGGCAGTTCGACGCGCCACACGCTGCGGCAGCGCGTAGACGAGCGCGGCGCCGAGGCCAAGGCCTGAAACGGCCAGCGAGACGGCGACGAAAGCGTAGTGATAGGCCAGCAGCACCGAGGCCAGCCGCGTCAGCACGATCTCCCAGGCCAGCCCCGTCGCCGAGAGCAGCGCGACCGCGACGAGGGTCCTTGCAGCCAGACGGTCCCCGCTTACCGGGACCGGGATAGGAGAGCCTCCGGGACGCGGCGATACGTCTCTGTGCATTGCCGCGTCCCGCGGCCCCCGCGCGTCACTCCTGGTGACGGTGCTAACCTTTGACGCCGCCAAGCGTGATGCCCTCGATGAAGAAACGCTGGAAGAACAGGAACACTAGCAGCGGCGGCAGGACGATGGCCATGGACGAGGCCTGCAGCAGGTTCCAGGTCGTCGATTGGCCGCCGCCCGCGCTCGTGTTTGCCACGAACTTGTTGATGCCTAGTGCCAGCGTGAAATGGGTGTCGGTGGACAGGTAGATCAGCGGGCCGAAGAAGTCGTGCCACTGGCCGATGAACACGAAGATGGCCACCGCCGCCAGCGCCGGCTTGGCTAAGGGGGCGTAGACGCGGAACAGCGTAGTCATCGTTCCGGCCCCATCCACGAACGCGGCCTCGCCCAACTCCGCCGGCACGCCCTGGAAGAACTGGCGCAGCAGGAAGATGAACGACGGCGGGCCGCCCAGGAAAGCGGGGATGATCAGCGGCCAGAGCGTGTCGGTCAGGTGCAGTTTGCTGTAGATAAAGTACTGCGGAATCAGCAAGATCACGCCGGGCACGGCGATCAGAGCCAGCACCAGGAAGAACAACTGGTCCTTGAACGGCGCCCGCAGGCGTGCAAAGGCGTAGGCCGCCATGGTCGCCGTGAGCAGCGTGCCGGTGAGCTGGCCGATCTCGATCAGGATCGTGTTCAGGAAGTAGTAGCCAAACTGGGTGCCCGGCGTGGTGAACGCGTCGATGTAGTTGTGCCAGTGCGCCGGATTGGGGAAGGCCAGGGCACCGCCGGCGGCGATCTGATTGCCGTCCTTGAGCGAGGTCGTGATCTGCGAGTAGAACGGGATCAGGATGCTGATGGCCCCGACCGTCAGGATCAGGTAGGTCAGCACGGTCCCGATGCGGCGCCTGCGCGCGCGCGCGTTCGCCCCGCTATCGCTCGCCACCCGTCCGGCGGCGACGGGGCTGATAGATTGCGCCATGCCGCATCTCCTTACTCGCCCTTGACGACGTTGCCTTCATAGAATACCCAACTGCGCGAGGTTCGCAGCACGATCAGCGTCAGGATCACGATAAAGGCGAATAGCAGAACCGCCTCCGCCGACGCTTTGCCGAATTGATTTTGGGCGAAACCGTCCCGGTAGAGCTTGATCATGTAGAACTTGGAGGAGCCCAGGATGTTGAGCCCCGAGAGTATCGGAGGACCACCCTGCCCCCCGGTCAGGACGTACGGGCCGTCGAAAATCTGGAACACGCCGATCAAGCCGGTCAACAGGTTGTAGAAGATGGTTGGCGTGAGCAGGGGGATGGTCACGTTCCAGAAGCGCGCCCACCAACCGGCGCCGTCGATCCCTGCCGCCTCGTAGAGCGGTTGCGGCACACCCTTGAGCCCGGCGAGGTAGATCACGACGATGTTGCCGATGCCCCACAGACTGGTCAGCGCGATGGCTGGGACGACCCAGAACGAGTTGTTGAGCCAGTCGACGCGCGGCAGTCCGACGATCGCCAGGAGTTGGTCGAGGATGCCGCTCTGGGGATTGAAGATCCAGATCCAGAGCACGCCGACGGAGACGCCCGCCAGTAACGACGGCATGTAATAGATGGCGCGGAAGACGTTGATGCCGGGCCTCTGCCGATTCATCAACATGGCCAGCACTAGCGAGAGGATCAGGCTGGCGGGCAGGAACAGCACCGCGTAGACGGCCGTCACTTTGATAGCCTGCCAAAAGTCGGCATCGTTTGTGACTAAATTGGTGTAGTTATCGGCGCCAATCCACTGCGGCGCTGAGATGACATCCCACTGCGTGAAGCTCGTGTAAATCGACACGAGGCCCGGGATGAGGTAGACGAACACGAAGCCTGCCAGGAAGGGGGTGATCAGCAAGTAGAACGTGCGCGCCTCGCGCCAGTCGCGCTTGGTCATCCTCCTGCGGGCCTGCACCTTGCCCTTGCCCGCAGATATCGCCTGTGCCATCGCGTACCCTCCTCTCTCCACATCCCGCAGCCGCGCCAAGCCCTATAAGCGTATCAAACCCTGGACTCGGCGTCGACGCCGTCCGACAGGTCACAGCGTCGCTGTGATCGATGACTATTGGTGCGGTGACGAGGAGCGCGGGCCGTCGGATGTGATAGATCCAACGGCCCGCGCTCCCCAGCCAACCTGACAATTAACCGCGACGTAAGCGCTGGTACGTTCCTGAGAGCGCCTGCTTCCAGCCAGTCCTCGTCTGCCGGCTGGAAGCGGGCGCTCCCAAGGGCGTCGCCGCGCAACTGACGCGGGTTAACAAGCGGCTACTGGTGAGCGCTGAGCGCCGCCTGGCCCTTCTTGGCCTCGATTGTCAGCACCTGCTGCACGGGTGTACCGGGGGAACTGGCAAGCAGGGTCAGGCCCTCGTGCAGCGTATCGCCGACGGCGGGGGCCGCGTTGGGGCCGGTCAAGTCACCGGGCAACTGCCTGATGTTCTTGACGCCGTTGAGGAAGACGCTGCGAACGGGGTCCATAGCGTCGCCGTTCTTGGCGACCACCGCCTTGACGGCCGGCAGCGAGACCTTGCCCCAGATCGCGTCGCCGACCGGACCGCTCATCAGCTTGATCAGCGCGGCGGCCTCCTTGGGGTGCTTGGCGGTGCGGGTCATGGCAAAGCCGGCGTAGCAGATCGTGTTGTTCTGCGGCACGCCCGCGGCCTGCGGGAACGACACCACGCCGAACGACAGGCCGGAGGTCGTCTTGTAGGTGGGAGACGGCCAGATGCCCGTGACGTTCATGGCCACCTTGCCCTGGGCGAAGGGGTCGGCGCCGCCGTTGGTGGCCGTGGCGAACTGCGAGGGCGTGGGAGAGACGTGGTCCTGGGTGGTCAGCCCGCTCCAGAAGGTGATGGCCTTGACCGTGGTGGGGCTGTCCATGTAGCCCACGATGTGCTTGCCGTCGGCGCTGATCAGGCGGCCGCCGAACGAGCGCACCACCAGATCGGCGAGGCGCGACCACGAGGGGTCGTAGAGCACGCTATAGGTACCGCTCTTCTTGGAGAGCGCGAGGGCGTCGGTGCGGAACTGGGTCCAGGTAAATCCTGTCGCCGGCGGGAAGGGCACGCCCGCGGCCTTGAAAAGGGCCTTGTTGTAGTAGACGCCCAGCGTGGAGTAGTCCTTGGGCACCGAGTATTGGTGGCTGCCGATGCGGCCGATGGTCAGCGTGTTGGGCAGGTACTGGTCGAGGAAGCCCCGGCCCAGGTAAGGGTTAAGGTCCATCAGCGCGTTCTTATCGGCGTAGTAATCGACGTCGCCGTCGCCGAGGTTGATGATGTCGGGGGCGTTTCCGGCCGCGATCCGCGTGATGACCGTGATGCGCTCCTTGGGGATTGTCTCCAGGGCGACGGGGAGATTGGGATACTGCTTCTGATACAGCGGCAGGATCTGCGTGTTGAACTCCGTCGTCTCCGCGGGGCTGAGGAAGTTGGCGAAGCGCAGGGTATCGCTGGCCGCAGTGCGGCTCTGCGCCGACGCCGAGGCGCTGTGGCCGGCCATGGGAACCGCCGCGCCGAGCGCGACGAGCGCCGCCGCCGGTAGCAGGCGTAGTCGATGGATTCGCTTCATGTGTGTCTGACCTTCTCTCTCCACGTCGTGGAGTGTCCTCGTCGACATCGGCGCCGGCCACGAACCGTCCAACATATGTCGTGGACTGTCCTGATCCGGTACCCGTGACGGAGGTCGTTCTCCACCCGACGTGCCATTACGTAATCGTACGACAGAACAGCGGCCGCTCGCCAAAAAACCGAGCGGAGCGATTCGATCGAGCGTGGGACCGCATTGTCCCACGTGGATGGGCCATGGCCTACCGTGGCCTGGATGTCGATAAGCAGTGTGATAGTCCGGGTTGCCGTTGTGCCGCGATGCTGTGACGCCATGGTCATGCGCGACCATGGGAGGTCCGGAGGACTGCCAGGTCGTTTCGCTACCCTCGTCAGTAGGCTAACCTCCTTTCACAATCCACTCGCCAGGGGTGCCGCCACATCCCGGTGAACGGGCGGGCGCTACCGGAGGATACCAGTGGACGAGCCAGAAAAGCGCAAGGGACGACCACGCCCTCTGGTGAACCGAAACGTTTCGGTTCCATGAGTCCATCTTATACGTCGCGCGCGGCGCTGTCAACCCTTGTGGCGCGGGGGGGTACGCCCCGAGATTGTGAGACAGGGTCTGCGACTGAAGTCGCATGGCCAACAGACAGCGACTAAAGTCGCGCGGACTGCCGATCTAGAGACACGTCAGTATCCGTCGTTTGCCATGCGACTTCAGTCGCAGGCTTGCGGCAGCGCTCTCACAATCTCGGGACGCACCCGCACGGGGGACGCCGTGGAGCAGCGCACGACGAGGGTTGGCGTGACCAGACGCCGTGCCAGGGGCAGGTCGGGAGTGGCCACGCGGTCGAGTAGCAGCGCCGCGGCGTCCTCGCCGAGCCGCCGATTGGACTGGCCGACGGCGGTCAGCGGCGGGTCGGCGTGCTCGACGAGCAGGCTGTCGTCGAAGACGGCCACGGACAGGTCGTCGGGCACGGTAAGGCCCAGGGCACGGGCGACGCGCAGCACGGCGAGGCCCAGGAAGTCGGCGCCGGCGAACACGGCCGTGGGCGGGTCGGGCAGCGCCAGCAGAGAGCGCAGGGCGGCCGCCACGTCAGCCTCGCCAAGTCCGTGGCGCGCCAGGGCGGGGTCGTCGCGGAGGCGCGCCCGTCGCAGCGCCGCGCCGTAGGCGGCGAAGCGGTAGTGCGAGAAGCCGAAGGCGGGGTCAAGGCCCAGGTAGGCGATGCGGCGGTGGCCCAATCCGATCAGATAGTCCATGATCTGGCGCATGCCGTCGGCCCCGTCCACGTCGATAAAGGAGTAGGTTGGGTCGCCGGCGGTGCGGCCGAAGGCGATGAACGGGATGCGCCGCTCTTGCAGATAGGGGATGCGGGCGTCGTGGCAACGGATGTCGCAGATGATCAAGCCGTCGACCCGGCGCTCGCGCACCAGACGCTGGAATCCCTGTCCGTCCACGTCGTGGACGTCGGCGGTCGACACCAGCAGGTCGACCCCGCGCCCGGCACAGGTGGCGCCCATGCCGCCGATAAACTCGAGCCACGGCATGTCATAGGAGCGGTGCAGCACGTTGGGGATGCCGAGGCCGATGGCGTTGGCCATACTGCCCTGCAGGTTGCGCGCGACGGCGCTCGGATGGTAGTCGAGCGCCTCCGCGACGCGTCGCACCCGGCGGCGCGTGGCCTCGGCCACGTCGTCGTAGTTGTTGAGCGCGCGCGACACCGTGGTCACCGACAAGCCTGCCTGTCGCGCCACGTCCCTGATGGTGGCCATCGTCGTCACTACCCTATCGCTCCCAGCGCCCAGCCCCCGTGCCAGGTCCTCACAAGGGCGCGCGGGGGTCCCGAAACGTTTCGGCAGAATTGCCCTTATGATAGGAACGGCGCCGCCCTCGTGTCAAGCGCGAGTAGCTATGTGCAGCGTGTTGGCCGCAATCGGCATCGCCTACCCCGCCACCTTCCGCGATCGCGTCGCGCTCCGCCGCTCCAGCAAGGCCTCCAGCATGGCCTGCTCCTGGGCCATCCCCGGTGGGTCTCTCCGCACTATCCTGCCCCACGGTCGGAGCGAACGTGTCCGGCATGCAGCCCTCCTCGTCGAGAAAGGCCATCATGCACGGAGGCTCACCGCCACAATGCTCCTCGCCCGTTGTCATACTGCGCTCCCTTACTCTCCTCCGTGTCATTGAGTGCGTCATAGTGAGTCATATGGCTATACTTGATAAACGGACCATATCGTCATAGCATCCATCTTCAGCGACATGATATAGTGGAGGCGTCAGTGGCTGATTGGCTAGAGGTATCGTCGGCTCTACTTAACCCTCCGCAGTATAGAAAGAAGCTCCCCATGCAGGCCGCGCACGACGGACAACTGACACCTCGCAAAGTTTATCGGCGGCTTGCGCTGATAGGGCTATTCACCCTGATGCTCTGCATCTCCGCGCGGACCCAGCCGCAGGCCGCGTATGCCGCGCAGCCCACTCTCGCTCAGCCCGCGGCAGCGCCTCAGCACGACGCTACAGCAGCCAGCGCCTCCGACAGTACTGCGACCCCGACCTCGTGTGACGAGGGGTCCGTGCGCAATGCCATCGCGGCGGCCGGCGACGCGGGAGGCACGGTTATTTTCACCGGCGACTGCACCATCAGCCTGACCGCTCCCCTGACCGTCACATCCGGTATGAGCCTGACCATCGACGGCGGAGGCTACCACGTCACGCTAGACGGCGGGGGCACGACCCAAATCGTCGTCGTGCGGCAGAACGCGGCGCTCCTCCTCAATCGGCTCACCCTGACTCATGGCTACGCCTACAACCAACACGGCAACGGCGGAACCCTCACCAACGCCTTCGGCGGCGCCATCAACAACGCGGGCCAGCTCACAATCGTAGATAGTACGCTTATCTCCAACACCGCTTCGGGTCAGGTAGGTGGCGCTGGTCAGCCATATGGCGGCGGTGGCGGCGCGGGCATCGGCGGAGCAATCTTTAGTGGGAGCGAGAGCAGTGCGGTCACCATCGTCAACAGTACCCTGGTAAGCAATACCGCGACGGGCGGTAATGGTGGCTTCAACACGGGCGATAGCAGTTGCTATAACGGCGATGGCGGTGGTCTTACGGGTGGGTCTTCTACCTTGTGTGGCGGTGGCTATGACGGCGGCTTCGGTGGCGGAGGCGGCGCGGGCGGTTATGGAAACCCTGGTAGGGGAGGCTACGGCGGCGGTGGCGGTGGAAGCTACGGCAGTGGGGCGACAGGAGGGGGTACTGGGGGACGCTTCGATGGTGGGGGTGGAGCCGGTCTTGGCGGCGCCGTCTTTGGGGATGGTACCGTACTGATTGTCAACAGCACGATCGTCGGCAACTCAGTAGTTGGGGGCGCCAGTCGGGATGACGGGCAAGCGGGACAAGGGCTAGGCGGAGGCATCTATATCAGCGGTACGTTGGGCCTGACCAACAGCATCGTCGCCGCCAACGACGGCAACACCGCTCCTGACCTTGTAGCAACTCACTCTATCAGCAGCAGCAACGTCGTGGGCGGTGATCCTAGACTTGGCCCACTTGGAGATAATGGAGGCCCGACGGAGACGATGCTACCGCAGTCCGACAGCCCTGCGGTAGCTACAGGCGATCCGAACGTCTGCCAAGTAGGTCTGGTTAGTGGCCTGGATCAGCGCGGGGCTGAGCGTCCAACCAGAACATGTGACGCCGGTGCTGTCGATACGGGAGGTGTCCCTCCACGCACTCTGCAACTGATCTTGAGCGCTCCTGCGACGATCCGGGTCGGGGAGCTATTCAGCGTGACCGCCTCGGTGCAGGACATCAGCGGGACGCTGGCCGCCGACTACGCGGGTACCGTGGCGCTCGGCGACAGCGACCCCTCGATCCAGGTGGTGCTGCCCCCGCCCCACCGCTTCACCACGGGGCCGAATGGGGACAACGGCGTCTACACCTTCGGCGGACTGGTGTTGCGCACGCCGGGCACGCAGGAGCTCACGGTGGTACAGACGAGCGCGTCGGCGAAGGGGACGGCGGTGCGCGGCGGGTACGCGGACACGGCCGTCCAGGCGTCCGACTGCACCGAGGGCACGCTGCAGGGCAAGCTCGACGCGCAGGGGAGCATGGGCGGCGCCGTCGCCTTTAATCAGGATTGCTCCATCAGCCTGACCGTGCCGCTCACGGTGAGTAGCGGCATGAGCGTGACCCTCGACAACGGGGGCCACCGTGTCACACTCGACGGGCAGGGGACGACGCAGGTTTTCGTGATCCAGCAGGGGGCGGCGCTGGCGCTGGACGGCCTGACCCTGATACGGGGCTACGCGAATAACGCGAGTGGCCAGACACCGGACCACGCTTTCGGCGGTGCGATCAACAACGCGGGCCAGCTCACCGTCCTCCACAGCACCCTCGTCGACAATATCGCCGTAGCACAGCGAGACGGAGCTAGTGCGAAGGCAGGAGCTATTCTATAGCAGCGGGCGGCGCAGCACACTCACCATCATCAACAGTACACTGGTCGGCAATACCGCCGTTGGCGGACCGGGCGATTACGGCGTCCCGCCCGGAGATGGTCTTGGCGGCGCCATATTTGCCGATGGCAGTCGCGTCCGCGTTATCAACAGCACTATTGTGCATAACACCACAGGCGTCAGCAATTGTCCTTATTACTGCGCGCCTCCCGGTCATAGGATGGGGGGCGGCATCTACATCAGCGGCACGCTGAACCTTGCCAACAGCGTCGTCGCCGCCAATGTCGGCGATGCCTCGCCCGACCTGACACCATCAGCGACGCCAACGTGGTGGGCGGAGACCCCAAGCTCGGTCCCCTGGCAGACAACGGCGGCCCGACGTCGACGCTGCTACCGCAGGCGGGCAGCGTGGTCCTGGGCGCCGGCGACCCGACGGTCTGCCAGGCGGACTCGGTCGACGGGCTGGATCAGCGCAGGGTGGCCCGCCCGACCCAGACCTGCGACATCGGCGCCGTCGATACTCGTGCGCGCGTGCTCCAACTGGGGCTGAACGCCCCGACGTTCACGGCGACGGGCACTGCCGGGCCGCCCACCAGTACTGCCACGCCCACGCAACCGACCCGCACCGTCACGACCGCGCCTACCGCCAGCAGCACGCCGACAGCGACGGCCACGAGCACGCCGACAGCAACGGCCGAGGTCGCAACGACCACGGCCACGACGCCACCCACGCCCGCCACTACCGCCACTACCGCCACTACGACGCCCAGCCCCATGAGCACGGTGACTTCGACGCCAGCACCGACGTCGCCAACGTCCACTGCGAACGCGACAATGCCCCCGACGCCGACGACTGTTGTCGCCATCGAGACCGCGACGGCCACGGTCGCTCCTGTGCAGAGATCTCTCGTCGCGACGAGCGCCGCTCCGCACTCCTCGCCCGTCGCCACCACACCATCGACGGCGTCCACGGCCACCGGGTCACGGGCGGTCGATCCGCGACGGGCAACGTCGATACCAACCCCGTCGACCACGGACCGTGGGTCCGTACCGTCGACGACGCCGAAACCGGTGCTGGCGCCTCGCGCCTACATCGCGGGCGGCGTGACGTCGAAGGCCGCGCCCGCCGTCGTCGACCTGCTCAATCCCGGCGTCACGCCCGCGCATGTTCGGCTCACGTTCGACTTCACCGATGGCCGGACGGTGGCCGCGACGCTGACCCTTGCTCCGAAGGCCGCGCGGAGGCTGCCCGTGGCCGCACTGGCGCATCGCCAGGGAGGCTTCGGGCTGGTCATCGCTGCGGATCGCCCCGTGACGGCCATGCTCAGTCGCTTGCGCAACGGCCACGATCGAGGCGCCCTCGTCGGCGCCACAGCCCCCGCGCGCATGTGGTACCTCGCCGGGAGCGGCGCCGGACGCTCCGCCCACGACACGATCGCCCTCTTGAACCCCGATCCGCGGCAGTCCGCCCGCGTGACGCTGCGCCTGCTACCAGGCCGAGGGGCGCCCCGAGTGGCGCCGGTATCGGTGAGTGCCCATGCCGAGACGGTCGTGGACCTCAACCGGCTGCTGCCGGGGCAGGCCGTCAGCGTCGTAGCCATGGCCAATCGGCCCGTGGTTGTCGCGCGGTCGCGGACCTCGGGGGCCAACGAGGATGACACGACGGCGGCTGTCGGGGCGACCGCCGCGTCGCGTACCTGGATCTTCGCCGAGGGCAACACCGCCAATCGCTTCCAGACCTACCTGACCGTGTTCGATCCCGGCCAGACCATGGCCCACGTTCGGACGTTGATCTACGGGCGCGGTGGCCGCCTGCTGGCCAACAAGATACTGCCCGTCGCCGGCGGGCACGATGCGACCGTCAGCCTCAATACCCTCGCTCCCGCCATCTCAGGGATGGCCCTCGTGGTCACAGCCGACGTGCCCGTGGTGGTCGAGCGCGACGAATACATGGGCGCTCCCTCCACGGCCAGTGTTCCCCGTACGACCGTGTTAGGGGTCACCGCGCCGGGCGAGCGTTGGAGCTTCGCCGAGGGCGACACAAGGGGTCGCGGCAAGTTCATGCTGCTCTTCAATCCAGGCGCACGACCCGTGACCGTGCGCCTAATGGCTTATGGGGGCGACGGTCGTACGGCAAGCGCACAGGAGACGCTGAAGCCACGGCAGCGCGGAACGTACAATATGGGGCAACTGTTCCATGGGCTGGCAGCGGTGCGGGGCGAAACGGTACAGACGACAGCCGGCCACGGGGTCGTGGCGGAGCGAGCGATATTCTCCTCTGACTCCGGTATCCTTGAGAACGTACCGGGGCAATCCTGATAGCAATAGGGTTAGATGGCGATGCGCTGCCATAGCTGCTCTGTCGCAGCCGATGGGACGACGCCTTCGGACTCCAGAGCCCGGCGACAGCGGCCAAAGACGCGCACCGCCTCGCCGCGCCGGCCGTCCCGCGCGAGGAGGTCCATCAGGCGCCGCGCCACCTCTTCGCGCCACGGCTCGAGGCGCAGGATGCGGCGGCAGTAGCTCGCCGCCTCGCCCACGTGCCCTTGTTGCTCGCACAGCGACGCCATCTCATCGAGCATCGTCAGGTAGGCTTGCCGCAAGCGCTCCCGCTCCGCGATGGTGGGCTCGCTGTAGGGGTCGTCGGCGAGGTAGTCGCCCTGGTAGAGCTCGTCCGCGTCGCGATAGGACGCCAGGGCCTCGTCGGTCCGCCCCTGCCGGGCCAACTGCCGGCCCCGCCGCACGGCATCGTCGAAGGCCTGGATGTCGGTCCAGCAGACGCCGTCGGGATCGAAGACGTACGCGCCGTCCTGCTGGATGATCAGCCCATCCCCGGTGTTCCCCCTGCCTTTGCCGGTCCCGCCGGTCCGGGCCTTCGGGTCGCCAAGCTGCCGGCGCAGGTCGCACACGGCCACGCGCAGACGATTGAGCACGCTCTCCGCGTCGGTCTCCGGCCAGACATCCTCGGCCAGCCTCTCCTTGGGATGGCGCTGGCCGCGCGCCGCGAGCAGCGCCTTGAAGACGCTCTTGGCGGGCTTGTTGCGCCAACTCTCGTCGAACAGGAGCGTGGCGCCGCGATAGACGCGCAGCGAGCCGAGGGCGTAGACGCGCACGCCATCCCGCCCCTTCCCCGCGTCTTGGGCGTCTGCCGCGTCCTCCACGTCGTCTTGCTCGGCGTGGTGGTGGGACGATGGGCCTACCAACCGGCGCAGGCGGATGCGCAACTCGCCGACGTCGAACGGCTTGGCGATAAAGTCGCGCCGCTCGTGGTCCAGGACCGCCAGCAAGGCCGCGTCGGGGTGATGGCCGCTGGAGACAAGGACGGGCAGGTCGCGCCGCCCGCGTTGCTGCAGATGGGCCAGGACGGCGTACCCATCCGGGTCCGCCGTCGCCAGGTCGAGCAGCGCCACGCCCACCCGGTGCGCCGCGTTGTCCAGCAGCGCGATGGCCCGCGATGCGTCCGTCGCTTGCAGCACGCGATAACCCTCGCCCTTCAGAAACGCGGCCAGCGTGGCACGCGCCATCCCATCCGCCTCGACCACCAGCGCCGTCACCCCCAACATAACCAACCTCCTCGCACCGTTATCTATCATCTGGCCGGAGCCACCCTCACCCCCAGCCCCTCTCCCGCGATCGGGAGAGGGGGGCAACCCTCTCTCCCGACCGCGGGAGAGGGGAGCAGCGAGTGACTCCCACCCCCTTTCCCGACCACGGGAGAGGACGTGCCGGCTCCCTGTCATGCCTATTCTGAAGCCCGGGCGCCGCGCCGACCACGTGGACATCACGGACTCGCCCACGGACTCGCCCACGGAGCCGCAAACTCCGTGGGTTTTGTCTCCAGGCGCACTCCCCACACGCGTCGTGCGTGCTATGATGGGGGTCGCTGGGCAGGTAGGAGAGGGCGAACACACGGGCATGACGAACGGATCGCACACAGGGCTCACGCAGGATCATGTCGTTCTCGCGGCAGGCCAGCCAGATCGGTGTAGGGGCGTATGCAATACGCCCCTACCCATACCCACCCCGCGATCGACAACGAAATGGTCCCAGGGCTCACGAAGCAGACCGGACATGAACACCTACGCTCCCCTCTCCCGCGGCCGCGAGAGGGGTCGGGGGTGAGGGGTGCTCGGCGCACGGAAGAGGGGCTGGGGGTGAGGGGCGCCGGGCGCGGAGGCCGGATATGACAGCACCGCCCTCCCTGACCTTTGGAGAGCTGCTCAAACGCTACCGGGTGGCGGCGGGTCTGACGCAGGAAGAGCTGGCCGAGCGGGCGCGCATCAGCCCGCGCACGATCAGCGACCTGGAGCGCGGCGTCACCAACTGGCCCTATCGCGACACCGTGGGGCTGCTGGCCGCGGCGCTCAATCTGACGGCCGAGGAGCGGTCCGCGCTGGACGCGACGCGCCGCCGCCCGTCCGCTCCGACGACGACTCGCGCGGCGGACGATGCGCCACGACGGCAGGCGTCGACCGCCCTGGAGGAGTCTAACGGAGCCGTCGCGCCGGTCGAGCCTCCGTCGCACCTGCGCACGTTCCTGATCGCCGACGCCCATATCGACGCGCCTCTCGTCGCCGAGGGACGCGACGCGACGGACGCGGCGGACGTGGCGCCGGACCGGCTGGCCGCAGGACTCGCCACGCTCGTGGCCACCAGTGTCGCCGCTCACGGTGGCCACGTCATAGAGGTCCGGGGCAACGAGGCGGCGGCCGCCTTTGGCTCGGCGCGCCAGGCCTTGCGCGCCGCCCTGGACCTGCTCGCAGGCGGGGCCAGCGCGACGGTCACGGATTCTACTGGCGCCACGTGGCCGCTGCGCATACGCATCGGACTCGACGCGGGAGAGGCGATTCCCGCCGACCGGGGGTACCAGGGCAACGCACTGAACGTCGCCGGGCGTCTCTGCGGCCTGGCGCGGCCCGGAGAGGCGCTGGCGACCGCGGGCGTGGCCTATCTGGCCCGCAAGACCGTGGGGATCGCCTATCTTAAGCGAGGGGAGATCGCCCTGATGGAAGGGCTGGACGAGCCCGTTCGGGCCATCCAGGTGCTGCCCGAGGCGCGCGAGGGCGCGGCGACAGATGGAGGCGCGCGTCCGTTTGACCTGACCGATGCCGGCGGCGCGGTTCAGACGCATCGGGCCAGCAGCCCGGCGTATCCCCAAGCTCACGTTGCTGTTCCCGATCGCCCGGCGCAGGCGGCGACGGTCCTTGCCTACCGGAACGATACTTTCACGGTCCCCGTCGCTCCCGCCCCGATTCCAGCGCCGGCCACCACTGCCCCCGCCCTGATTCTAGCGCCGGCCACCACCGCCCCCGCCACCGCCCCCGCCGCAATTCCAGCGCCGGCCGCTACAGGCACGGTGGGCGCCGCCCGCCCGGCTGGCTCCATGGAGGCCCACTACAAGCAGGTGGTCAGGGCCCTGGTCGACGGGCGGGTCGTGCCCTTCCTCGGACCGGACGCGAACCTCTGCGGCCGCCCCACCGCGCTGCCCTGGCGGCATGGCGAGTATCTGCCCACGCACCGGGAGCTGGCGGCGTACCTGGCGGACACCTTCGGCGGGCAGGGTAGCGACGATAGGGCGCCCGAGCTGGCGCGCGCCTCGCAATACGTCGCCCTCATGACCGGCGCCGGCCCGCTCTACACGGCGCTGCACGAGCTCTACGACGCGGACTATCCGCCCACGCCCGCGCATCACGTCTTCGCGAGGCTGCCCGCGGCCCTGCGCGCGGCCGGCCTTCAGCCACGCTACCAACTGATCGTCACCACCACCTACGACGACCTGCTCGAACAGGCCTTCCGCGCGGCGGGAGAGCCGTTCGACCTGGTGTGGTACGCCGCCACGGGCGAGCACGGCGGCCTGTTCGTGCATCAGCCGCCCGACGACGAGGCGCGCGTGATCGAGCGGCCCAACGAGTATCGGGGCCTCTCGCTCGACCGGCGCACCGTGATCCTGAAACTGCACGGCATGGTCAACCGCGCCGACGCGGAGCGGGACAGCTACGTGATCACCGAAGACAACTACATCGACTACCTGACGCGCGTCGATGTCTCCGGCCTGATCCCGGTGACGTTGCTGGCCAAGCTGCGCACCAGCCACGTGCTGTTCCTTGGCTACAGCCTGCGCCATTGGAACCAGCGCGTCATCATGCGCCGGCTGTGGGGGGAGCGCAAGCTGAGCGACAACTACCGCAGTTGGGCGCTGCTGGCCGACGCGCGGCCGGACGCGCCAGAGGACGCGCAGTTGATGGAGCAGGAGTTGTGGAGCCGGCGCGACGTGGCCATCCTCTCCGCGCGCCTGGACGACTATATCGCCGCACTGAGTGAGCGCATCGGGGCACTGGCGGGCGGGGCAGGGCAGGCAGGCGGGGCAGGGCAGGCAGGCGGGGCAGACGGGTCCCGACGGCGTTATGGGGGGAGCGGGCCATGAGTGACGCGCTGCTCTCGCGGCCCCACGCCCCGCCCCGCCCGCCGCTCGTCGCCCCCTATAAGGGACTGACGTCGTACGCCGAGGACGATGCTCCTCTCTTCTTTGGGCGCGACGCCGAGCGCGAGATCATCGCGGCCAACCTGCTGGCCATGCGGCTGACGGTGCTCTACGGGGCCAGCGGCGTGGGCAAAAGCTCCGTCCTGCGGGCGGGCGTCGCGTCGCACCTGCGAGGGCTCAGCGGGCAAAATCTGTCCGAGTTCGGCGCGCCCCGGCTGGCCGTGGTGGTCTTCGACTCCTGGCGGGACGATCCCGTCGCCGGCCTGCTCGAGCGCGTCGAGCAATCCGTCGTCGCGGCGTGGGACGGCCAGGACCTCCCGGCCGCGCCGCCGGCCCCGCCGGGGGCGTCCCAAACAGGCCTCGCCCAGGCTCTGCAGGGCTGGACCGAGCGCGTCGACGGCAGCCTGCTGATCATTCTCGATCAATTCGAGGAATACTTCCTGTATCACGCGCACGAGGACGGCCCCGAGTCGTTCGCCGTCGAGCTGCCCCGCGCGGTCAATCATCCCGACCTGCGCGTCAATTTTCTGATCGCCCTGCGCGAGGACGCGTTGGCCGGGCTGGATCGCTTCAAGGGGCGCATCCCCACCCTGTTCGACAACTATCTGCGCGTCGACCACCTCGATCAGGCGGAGGCGCGCGCGGCGGTCGAGCAGCCGCTGGCCTACGTCAACCGGGCCTACGCCGCGGACGGCTTCCGCGTGGGCGTCGAATCGGCGCTGGTGGACGAGGTCGTGGCGCAGGTCAGGACCGGTCAGGTCGTGCTGGATCGTGACGGCCGCAGGGCGGTCGCCAACGGCGCGACGCCTCGCGAGGCGCGCGTGGAGACACCCTACCTGCAGCTGGTGCTGACGCGCCTGTGGGACGAGGAGATGCGCGCGGGCTCGCGCACGTTGCGCCTGGCCACGCTGGAGGACCTCGGCGGGGCGGAGCGCATCGTGCGCACGCACCTGGACGAGGCGATGGCCGCGCTGCCGGCCCGCGAGCAGGACGTGGCGGCGCGCGTCTTCCGCTATCTGGTCGCGCCGTCCGGCACGAAGGTGGCCTATAGCGTCGACGACCTGGCCGCGTACGCCGACGTGCCCGCGGAGAGTCTCGCGCCCGTCCTGGAGCACCTCTCCGGCGGCGGCAGCCGCATCCTGCGCCCGGTCGCGCCGCCGCCCCACCAGCCGGCGCTCGCCCGCTATGAGATCTTCCACGACGTGCTGATCCCCGCCATCCTGGATTGGCGCGCGCGCTACGCGGTCGCCCAGCGGGAGCGCGCGGACCGGGAGCGACAGCAACAGGCGCTGCAGCGGGCCTGGGACGAAGCCAACGCGCAGAAAGAGCGTGCCGCAATGGAGCGCCGCCGGGCGGAGGCGCAGGCCCGCACGGCGCGACGTCTGCGCCGGCAGGCGCTCTCGCTGGCCCTCGTGTCTCTCCTGGCCCACGGCGCCGCCGTGGCGGCGTTCGCCGCGTGGCAGGCGGCGCAGTCCTCACGACAACAGGCGGAGGCGGCGCGCGACCTCGCGAACGGTCAGGCCAGGCTCGCCACCTCGCGCGCGCTGGCCGCGCAGGCGCCCGCGCACCTGGGCGACCAATATGATCTCGCCCTCCTGCTGGCCACCCAGGCCACCGAGATTACCCCCACCGTGGAAGCGAAGGGCAGCTTGCTGGCCGCGCTCGGGGCCAATCCCTACCTCTCGGCCTATCTCAACGGCCATACCGGCCCTGTCACCGCCGTGGCGTTCAGTCCCCATGGTCCCCATGACGCGACCGTGGCCTCTGGAAGTCAAGACGGAACCGTCATCCTGTGGGACCTCGCGACGCGGCGCATCAAGACGCGGCTGACGGACGGTACCGGCAGTGCGCCGGTCGACAACGTGGCGTTCAGCCCGGACGGCAAGGTGCTGGCCGTGGGCAGCGCCGACGGGACGCTGCGGCTGTGGGACATGGCGACCCGTCAGCCCCTGGGGCAACCCCTCGCCGGCGGCCGGGGAGCTATCTCCGGCCTGGCATACAGCCCCGATGGCCGTACCCTGGCCGCCGGGCAGGGCCGTGTCGTCGTCCTATGGGATGCCGCGACGGGCCATCCTCTGGGTCAACCCCTCGCCGGCGCCGCCGGGACCGTGGCGGGCGTGGCTTTCAGCCCCGACGGCCGCACCCTGGCCGCCGACGGGGGGCATAGTGTCGTCTTGCGGGACGTGGCGACGCGGCGCCGGATCGGCCAGCCCTTCCGCGGCCACACGCGCGACGTATCCGCCGTCGCCTTCAGTCCCGACGGGACCACCCTGGCGGCGGGCAGCGCCGACCGCACCATTATCCTGTGGGACGTGGCCAGCCACCAGCGCCTGGGAGGGGTCCTGAGCGGGCACCAGGCGGCCGTGACCGGCCTGGCCTTCAGTCCCGACGGCAATACCCTCATCTCCAGCAGCAACGACGCGACCCTGCGCCTCTGGGATGTCGCGCTGCAGCAACCCCTGATCGGGTCTCCCCCCGCCGGCCTCACCGGCCACACCGGGGCCGTCGACGCGGTGGCGGTCAGCCCCGACGGGACGATGATGGCCTCGGGCGGCGCCGACCACCGCGTCATCCTGTGGAGCATGGCGCCCCGTTCGCGCATCGAGCGGCCTCTGCCCCTGCGCGCGGGCGCCCTGCACAACGTCGTCTTCAGCCGCGCCGGTGGCGCCCTGGCCACCGGCGGGGGCAACACGGTCTGGCTGTGGGACATGGCGCGCCAACGGCTCCTGGCCGCGCTGCACAGTCAGGCGGGCACGGTGTACAACGTCGCGCTGAGCCCCGACGGCCACACCCTGGCCACGGGCAGCGCGACCGGACATTTGCAGTTCTGGGACCTCGCGACCCGCCGCCCGCTGGGTCCCGCCATCGCCGCGGACACAAACGTGGTCAACAGCGTGGCGTTCAGCCCCGACGGCCGCACCCTGGCCACGGGCAGCCTGGACGGCGCGATCCGGCTGTGGGACGTGGCGACCCGCCGCCCGTTGGGTCCGCCCCTGCTGGGCCACGCGGGCGAGGTCTGGAGCGTGGCCTTCAGCCCCGACGGCCGGCTGCTGGCGTCGAGCGGCCGCGACCATGCCGTCAGGCTCTGGAACGTCGCGACGGGTCGCCTGCAGGGCGCGCTGCTGGTGGGCCACACGGACGCCGTGTGGAGCGTGGCCTTCAGCCCCGACGGCCGCACCCTGGCCACGGCAAGTTGGGACAACACGGTGCGGCTGTGGGACGTGGCGGGCGGCCGCGCGCTGGGCCCGCCGCTCACCGGTCACACCGGCTCGGTGGACGTGGTGCGCTTCAGCCCCGACGGGCGCACCCTGGCCTCCGGCAGCCAGGACGGGACGGTTATCCTGTGGGACGTGGCCACGCACGGGCGCATCGGCCCGCCCCTGGACGCGCACGCGGGCGCGGTGTGGAGCGTGGCCTTCAGCCCGGACGGCGCGACGCTGGCCGCCGTCGGGGCCGACGGCGTGGTGCGCCTGTGGGACCTCTCGGTCGCCTCGTGGCGCCGCCGCGCCTGCGCCATCGCCGGCCGCGACCTCACCCCGGCCGAGTGGAGCACGTTCGTCGGCGCGGACATCCCCTACCGCCGCACCTGCCCTGCCCCGTGACCCAGCCCTCGAACGCAATCAAGAGGGCTTATACTTGCCCCGTTTCATCGCCTGTCAGGTCCGCGTTCATCAGCAGAGACGGCTTGGCGCGGTCGGTGCAGGGCGGCGACGCCCCGCGCAACCGGGCGCGCAGCGTCTCCGGGCCGTCTCCGGGGGCGAGCACGACGATAACCCCCGCGGGGGTCGAGCGGCACCAGTTGGTCCAGACGAACAGCGTGCGGGCCGGGCGTCCCCGGCGCAGGATGATGAAATAGGCTTGGTGGCTGTAGGCCCGGACGGCGCGCTGGAGCGGCAAGGGACGCCCGGCGGCGTCGAGCAGGGCGAGGGAGGGATTGGTGGACATGCCGCCGCCGATGTAGCAGACCTGGGGCACAGGCGTGGTGACCGCGAGCAGGCCGGCCAACTCCGTCCCCTGGCGGAGCCAAGCGGTCGTGAGGGTCAGGCTCGAGACACGACAGGCGGGGATGCGTCCCGCCCGCCCGCCGCTCCGCGGGGGCGGCAACCCCACCGGCGCACCGCTCCGCGCGCGCGGCTGTCCCGCCGTCACCACCGCACAGGCGATGAAGCCGGCGGCGACGAGACCGCCAGCCACGACCCGTCCAAGTGCCATCCCATGCCTCCTTCTTTCTCTAACCCTGACCCCACCACGCGGGGGCGACGCCACAGTATAGCCCCTCCTCCCCATACCTCATAAGACACGAGAGACGCGTGCAGCGCATGCTCGACCGGACTGACGATCGCCCCAATAGCGCCAAGGCCACAGAGCACTAGCAGGACCGAGCTGCGCCTCACTTACCGACTCGCCCCCTACACGAACGCGAGAACGCGCCTTCCTCGGGAATAGCGCGATTGGCGGGAGACCCAATAGGCTAGCAGGATCGCCAGAGGGAGCGGGAGCAGCCACTGTACCGGTGTGGGTAGATCCATGAGGGATGGGAAAGGAGCGGAGGACGCAGCGGCCTGTGGAGCCTGCCGCGCGGACATCCCACCACCTGGCAGCGGTGGAACAGGCGCCTGGGCCGGTAGCGATAGAGGAAGTCCGTGGGTCTCCTGCATACGCGGAATCGGGTCAGCGGTTCCAATTCGGCCGATCGCGGGCGCGATGACAGTGTACGTGAGTACGATGACCGCGTAAATGAGCAGGCAAGCAATGGCGAAATCTCGCGTGCGTCGCATAGGATACACTCCTTCCTGCCGCACTCACCGCGGCATCACATCTATCTTACTCCTCTGTTCGCTATAGGTTTTATCTTACTCCTCTGTTCGCTATAGGTTTCGCCCCTGGCTGAAGGAGCTGGCGGAAAGAGGCTTTACCTTTCCGCTGGCCCTATCGACGCTGATGGACCCAACTGATGCGCCCGTTATCCGAACCGTTCAAGGCAAAGAATGAGTGTCGAATATAGTGATTGTGCTTTCCCTTGCAGATTTCCACACCTGACCTTCATTGGACGAAGCCCAGGTTATAGTGGATCTCTCCATCGCCTCGTGGCGCCGTCGCGCCTGCGCCATCGCCGGCCGCGACCTGACGCCGGCCGAGTGGGGCACGTTCGTCGGCGTGGACATCCCCTACCGGCGCACCTGCCCTGCCCCGTGATCCGGCCCTCGAACGCAATATCTTTCCTCCTGCATCCACGCTGCCCTGATCGCCGCACAAAATGGATGTTGAGGTATCCTAAAGGGCAGGAATGCGATGTGCGAGGGGGAATGAACGATGGAACTACTGGTCAGCCAGGCGACGGCAAACGAGAGCGGCAACCTCCATACCTCCGCTCCTCCCCGCGTCATCGTCGCGTTCGATCAGTTGACGGACGAGGAGCAGCGGTAGGTCCGCGCGGCGCTGGAGCGGATCGAGCGCGAAGGGCTGGGCGCGGCGGAGCCGGACCTGACGCGGCTCGGAGGCGCGCTGCCTCTCTACGCCCTGCGCGCCGCTCCGAGTGTCGTCGTGATCCTGCGCGCGGAGTCGGGGCAAGCCGTCGAGGTGTGGGATATCATCCAACCCGCCACGCTCGAGGGCTTTGCTCGTGCCTGATAGGGCGCCTACCGGGCGGCCTGCTCCCTGGCAACTCGATCCCGCGGCGGTCGCGGCTGACCTCGACACCTTCGCGCGCCTGCTGGCAGCCAGGTCGGAGCTCGCGGAGAAAGCAGACATCCTACCCTTCTTCCGCGACCATCCCCACCTGGCCGCGTTCCTGGGGACCTACGCCTACACGGCCAGCATCGTCGACAGCTCGCCGTCGAGGTGGGCCTGTTCGGCCACTTCGTCGTCGACATCGTGGCCGGCAATCAGGCCAAGAAGGCGTATTGCCTGATCGAGTGCGAGGATGGGTTCGCGGACAGCATCTCGGGAGTGACCGTTGCGGTCATATGGCAACGCGCGGACACTATGGCGTCGGGACAAGGGACGATCTGGCCCACGACGACCCAGACGATAGATCACTACCCCGTGGCGATCGACGGGCGGTCCGGCCTGATCGACGTGGCCGGCTTCAACGGCCGCACCGTCGACGTCTTCGACGGGACCAGCGGCCGGTTCCGGCGCGGCACGCCCGTCCCCGGCGACCCCGAGGCCATCGCCGTCGACGACGCGTCCGGTCGGGTGCTGGTTGGTGTTGGCGGCGCCGGAGTTGCCGGCCGTCTCGTCGGAGGAACTGCCCACGATGCCGCAGGAGTCGGCCGCGCCCTTCCAGTTCGAGGCGTCGATCAGCAGGGCGTCGCGGCCGCGCGCGATCAGCAGGTGCCCGGCGTCGACGTGCTGATGGTCGTCGTACCAGGCCGCGCCCATATGCACGGCGGCCCACGTCGCATCGGGCCCCCAATCGCTGCGCATCAGGAAATAGGGGATGGCGCCGTTGGTCGCGCGGGCGTTGGCGCGCGGATAGGCCGGCCCGAACGCGCTATAGTAGGGCGGCAGTGGCAACGCGGCCGAGGGTCGCCGCGCGTCGGCGTACAGCACGCTCTCCCACGCCGCCGGCCGCACCACCTCTTGAGATGGGCGTAGGTGTACGGGAAGATGCGATCGGCGGCCAGGGTAGCGGCGCGCGCCTTGAGGGCGCGCCAGTCCGCGTCGGCGCCGGTCACCTTGGCGCGCAACTGGGCGACCCTGGCCGGCGTTAGCAGGATGCGCGGCCGCGCCGTGGTCACGGGCAACCCTGCCGACCGCAGGGCAGGCGACGGGGCGTGGACCGCGGCGGCCGCGCCAGGGCGACCCGCGACATGAGCCGCAGCCGGAAGATCGTCAGAACCAGGGCGATCCACAACAGACCGCCCTTATGTGTCAGGCGCGCCGGATGCGTCATGGCTCGTTACTCCTTCCTGTGCGGACCGGGGCTTATCCGGTCCGCGGCTTTTCTCCGTGCAGGGGTAGCAGGGCGTCGTCGCGGCCCTGTCGCGGTAGAGAGTGTGGTGGCTAGGTCGTCGATCCGGTCGGCGAACGGCGTGGTGCGAGCCGTCTCGCGTCTCAGTGTCGCGTCCGCGGGGAGACGGCGCTAAACGCGTTGGCTGTGGCGGCTCCTGTCGTCATCCGCTTGATAGAGAGCCCCGGATGACCGAGGGAGTCGGCACAGCCACCGGGGCAAGAGGCGCATGGCGTCGGCCGCCGCTACACGACAGGCGCGGGCGGCGCGCTCACGGCGCCCCTGCCCGCGCCCGCGTCGCGGGCTGGTAGAGTTCCGCGCTCGCCACCCCTTGCGCAAGGGCGGGATCCGC
>JAABUZ0100001021.1_pt1 | contig 57749 bp, 64 predicted proteins | sample 5562091 | NCBI WGS metagenome assembly JAABUZ01 (sample SAMN12813069, study PRJNA571459) | rock metagenome | isolation source: Antarctica rocks | place: Antarctica: Victoria Land, Linnaeus Terrace sud | collected 2015-12-21 | reverse complement strand
CCCGCAACCGCAGCGTGTCAGCGGTGACCGCCACGACCTGCCACGGCTGCCGCCGACCCGGCCGCACCACGGTCGCGCCCGGCGCCGGTAGGTGACCCTCCACCCCGACCGCGTGCCGGACCTCCAGGGCGGTGGTCGCCGCGGCGTCGGCGACCAGCGCGGCGGCGTCCTCCGGATCGGCCACCTCCGGCACCGCCAGGGTCAGCAGTACCGTCACCAACCGCTCCCCCACCCCATCGGCAGTCACGACGCGCCCACCACCACCGCGCCGGCAGTAGCAGTGCCGGCCGGCGCCACCGTGACGCCCTCGACGCGCTGCACCGCCGTCACCGCAACCGGCCGGCGGGGCGGTAGGTACCGGTACAGGCTGCTGCGGGTCATCCCAGTCTTCGCCACGATCTGGGCCATCGAGTGCCCGGCGTCGCGCAGGTGCTCCGCATAGGCCAGCACGGCCGGGTCCAGCTGGCTCGGGCGGCCCACCTGCCGGCCGTGCGCGGCCGCCACCGCCCGGGCGTGCGCCGCCCGCTCGCAGGTGTAGGTCCCTTCCATCTGGGCGAACAACGCCAGCAGCACCACCGCCAGCTGCCCCATCGGGTCGGCCGGGTCGGCCGAGTCGACCTTGATCGGGTCCGCCAGGTTGCGCACCCCCACCCCACGCTCTGTCAGCTCATGGATCAAGTTCAACGTGTTGCGCACCGTGCGGCCCAACCGGTCCAGGGTGCGCACCACGATCACATCGCCCCGCCGGGCGAACCCCAGCACCGCCCGCAACCCCGGCCGGTCCACCACCGCCCCGCACTTCTTGTCCAGATAGATCCGCTCCCGAGCGATCCCGACCGCCATCAACGCCTCGATCTGCCGCTCCAGGTCCTGCTTAGCCGTCGACACCCGCGCGTACCCCAACTCCACCCTGCGACCGTACGAGAACTCGGCGGCGTAACCCACGCGACACGGCGTTGTGAGGCGACTTCCCGGACACCCACCTCAGCGTGAACGTCGACCTGGCGGCCGGCGAGTCGTCGCCGGCTCGGCGATGTGTCCCGCAAGGATCATCTGCGGGACGAACCGGCAATGACCCAGTCGGAGATCAACGAGCACGGCGATGGTTCCGCTGGTCGTTCGGCTTCCGGGGCCTTGGTGAAGACGTGTAGCTGCCACTAGCAGGGTCAGGCCAGCGGGAGAACGGCGTCATCCAATCCCTGCCTCTAGCGTCGTTCTGATGCACATCACGGACTTGCCAGTAGACCGGGCTCATGAGGCAGTGGCGCTCTGGCACGAGAGCGGCCTCACTCGACCATGGAACGACCCGCACGCCGATCTCCCGCGGGCCGTGGACAGTCCTTGCTCGACGGTCCTTGCAGCGGTGGAGGACGGCGTCCTCACCGGTACCGCGATGGTGGGCCACGACGGTCACCGCGGCTGGGTCTACTACCTGGCTGTGCAACCCGACCGACGTCGTGCAGGACTAGGACGGGACTTGATGAACGCATGCGAGCGGTGGCTGATGCAGCGGAAGGTGCCGAAGATCAACCTGATGGTGCGGACGACGAACACGTCAGTCGTCGCCTTCTACGACTCCCTTGGCTACGAGGACGGTGAGGTCCTCGTGCTGGGAAAGTTCCTGGATCGGTAGGTGCCCCGGTGACGTCCCGACCGACGATGGTCTTACGAGACGTAACCAGGTCGACGTCAGCCTTGGTCAGCCGGCCACTCAGCTCAAGGCCGATCACCACGCGCTCGACGCGACGCACCCGGCCTGGAGGGGTCGAGCAAGCCCGTCGTTGCGGTGGGTGCTCGTGCACATGATCGAGGAATACGCCCGGCACAACGGGCACGCCGACCTGCTCCGCGAGTCGATCGACGGCCAGACCGGCGAGTAAGAGCTGTTCGCCCAACGGACCGGGGTTGAGCAGAAGCCCCGGCAGACGCGCCACAGCCGGCGGTGCTCCGCGAACGCACGGACGAGGGCTGGTTCTGTAGCGCACGACAGTGCGCGAAGGTCCTGACGCCGCCGCCGAGCGTCCCGATGGCCGATAGCCCTGCGGGACTGGTTGTCGGGCATTTTTGGTCAGGCAGTAGCCCCTACCCGGGGGCAGGATGGCGTTGTGCTGTCGGATCACGGAGTGGTGGTGGCGGTCAGCCGTGATGGCGAGCACCGTTTCAGCAAGACTGTCACCGACGAGATCGCCTTGCTTCCCGGGCTGGGGGTGCAGGGCGATGCCCATGTCGGGATCGACGGTGCAGCACCGCAGTCGAGTGGCCGCGGACCCACGCAGCCGAACCTGCGCCAGGTACACCTCATCCATGTCGAGTTGCATGCCGAGTTGCGCGAGCTCGGCTTTGACGTCGCCGCCGGGCAGATGGGCGAGAACATCCTCACCGGCGGCGTCGAACTGCTTGGGCTCCCTCGCGACACGCTCCTGCAACTCGGGGAGCACGCCCTGGTCCAGCTCACCGGCCTGCGCAACCCCTGCGCGCAAATCGACGCCTTCCCGGCCGGGCCTGCTCAAGGCCGTCATCGGGCGCGACCAGAACGGCGACGTCGTCCGCAAGGCCGGCGTCATGGCCATCGTCGTGTACGGCGGACCGGTCAGACCAGGCGGCAGCATCCAGGTGTGCCTACCGACGGGTCCTCACCACGCCCTCGAGCGAGTCTGACCTTGCTCCGATAAGGGCTTCCTGCCCCCCGACGATCGGTTTGCGGGTCGGGTCGACCTGCACCGCAGCGATCGACCGGCAGAATTGTTTCATGATGCAACGCCAGCTGGTGTCCTCCGGGGCGCTGTGGGAGCCCGTGGTCGGCTACTCCCGGGCGGTCCGGGTCGGGCCCTTCATCTCGGTGGCCGGCACTACCGCCGCGACACCCGACGGCGGGGCGGTCGGCGGGAGCGATGTCGGCAAGCAGGCCCGCGAGGCGCTGCGCCGCATCGAGGCCGCGCTGGAGCAGGCCGGCGCCGAGCTGGCGCACGTCGTGCGGACCCGCATGTACGTCACCGACATCAACCGGTGGCAGGAGGTCGGACAGGCGCACGGCGAGGTGTTCGGCAGCATCCGGCCGGCCGCATCCATGATCGAGGTGAGCCGGCTGATCGAGCCCGCGCTGCTCGTCGAGATCGAAGCCGATGCGATCGTCCCGTAGCCCGATCCCCAACCGGAAAGCGATCAAGCGCCTGTCGAGGATGAACATGCTGCTCGTGAAGTAACTTCGCTGAACGTGGACAGGCAGGGCTCATCACGGTGGGGTGTGGCGGCAGCCGCGGCAGCAGTGTGGTGCGGCGCGTTCGCGTGCCTACATCTGTTCTGGGCGCTCGGTGGCTCGATCGGTCTCGCCTCATCAGCTGGCTATGACCTTGCCGAACGCCGCCCGACAAGCTTCGTCATCTTCGGCCTCTTCGGCGTCGCCATGTGCCTCGCCGTCGGTATCGGGGTCATCGCCGTCACACAGAGCTCGCGAATAGCCGAGCGCTGGCGCCACGCCGCGACCGTGCTCGTGGCCGTTGTCGGTGTCGGACTCGCCATCAGAGGTGTTTCCCTGGAAGTACTTCTCACCATGAACGTCGGCGGGCTGCGGGCGAGCGTTGGGCCGCTGGAAACTTACTGGAGCCTTGTCCTCTGGAACCCGTGGTTCGCTTGGGGAGGTGCGCTCTTCATCGTGACGGCCATCCGCGGCAGCTCCTCGCGGTTCCACCGCGGCCAGTCTCAGTAGCCGATCGGCCATCGGGACGGCCAGTTTCGAGGTGCTCGATTCAGGCGGCGGAGAGGGCAGCGTCGTCGGTGCGGGTGTCTTCGTCCGTCCACGCTATGTCCGGCGGGTTCGCCAGGTGCCACCGCACCGACTGGGCCACGCGCAGTTCGGGCTCGGCAGGCGACCAGGCCAGGAGCTGCTCGGCCCGCTGCACGGAGGCGAGAATGTGCTGCGGTGGCGCTCCGGTCAGTGCCAAGTCCGCAGGTAGCGCGGCCTCAGGGACCTGTACGAGTTCCAGGTCGGCGTCGGCGGCGCGCACGATCTGCTCCAACCAGACGCGGATGGGCACGGTCTGTGGTTCACCCAAGTTGATGGCCAGACCGTCGGCGGCTCGCGTGTCCAGCGCCGCGAGTACACCGGTCGCGACGTCATCGACATGGGCGCGGGTCCACAGCAGATTGCCCGCGCCGATAGGCATCTGAGGTCGTCTCGCCCGAACCCGGCGGAGCACGAGGTCTTCTCGCCGCTGCTGGTCGTGCGGGCCGTAGACCATCGGCAGTCGCAGGACGACGGCGCCGCGGGCGAGCCAGTGTTCCTCGACATCGAGCTTCTCGTAGTCCTCCGGGACGCCTTCGAGCCCCGAACCGCGGTAGGGGTAGCGGTCGCGACGCAGCTCGGAGTCACATCCGCCGCCAGTTACCGGCCGGTGTCGCACACGCTGTCCGTGGGGCCGGTGTCGGCGACGGTGACGGCCAAGCCGGTGGGGCTGCTGTTCGACCCGGGTGACGGCAGCAAGGCGGTCGTGTGCGAGGGGCCCGGTCGGGACTGGATGAAGAGCGACGCCGATCACGACGCACCCGGGGGGTGCAGCTACCGGTACAGCGCGGCGACGGACAAGGAGCTGCCGGCGCGGGTGGAGATCTTGTGGCAGGTGTCCTGGACGGGCACCGCAGGGACGGGGGGGACTTTGCCGACGATGGAGACGATCACGCGCTCACCCTTGCGAGTGCTGCAGATCCAGACGGTGACCCGATGACCTCGTCGACCTCGCCGATGTCACCAGCCGCGCACAACGGCCGAGGGGCTGCGACGATCCCGTCGCGGCCGCCGGTCGGCTCCTCACGGGCTGGGGGAGCGGGGCTGCTCGGGACGGCGCTGCCGACTCGGGAGCGGCACAACGGCCGGATCGCGCTGGCGGTCGTTTTGATCGTTGGGCTGGCGGGTGGGGGTGCGTACCTCTACAGCTCGGCGGGGTCGAAGACGCCGGTGGTGGAGGTCGTGCGGCAGGTTCAGGTGGGGCAGGCGTTGCAGCGGGCGGACCTGACGACGATCGACGTGAGCGGTCCGGTGACGGCGTTCGGTGGTGGGCGGCTCGAGGAGCTGGTGGGTCAGCGGGCGGCGGTGACGCTGGTGCCGCACACGCTGCTGCAGAAGGCCATGGTCGCGCAGGGGCAGACGCTGCAGACCGGACAGGCGCAGGTCGGCGCGGCGGTGACGTCGGGGCAGATCCCGGCGGACGGACTCGAGCCCGGCGACGTCGTGCGGGTGCTGCGGCTTCCGAATAAGGACGCGGCCGGCACCGCCGGCCCGGCCTCGGTGCCGGCGGTGCTGGCGGCGCGGGCGACGGTGTTCTCATCGGTGCCGGACCCGACCACGAACGGCGCGACGCTGCTGACGTTGGTGGTGCCGGATGCGAACAGCAACCAGATCGCGGCCGCGTCCGGTGCCGGGCTGGTGGCGCTGGTGAAGGTCCCGGGGAGCGGCTCGTGATCGTGTCGGTGTGTGCGGACAAGGGCGCGCCGGGGGTGACGACGCTGACGACGGCGCTGGGCCTGGTCTGGCCGACCGAGCGGATCGTCCTCGAGGCGGACGTCTCGGGCGCCGACCTGCCTTTCCGACTGCAGGACCAGGCGGGGGCGCTGCTCGATCCGCGCCCGCTGGCCTCAGTGCTCGCGTTGGCTACGGACGTGCGAGGCCCGCAGTTGCAGCACGACCTGCGCCGCTACACCCAGCCGACCGCTCTGGGCGTGCCGGTCGTGCCGGGTGCGCTGTCGGCGGAGGCGTTCTACGGGATGGCAGGACTGTGGCCGCAGGTCGCGGGCGCGCTCACGGGCTGGCCAGGGACTGTCCTGGCCGACCTCGGCCGCCTCCAGCCCGGGGACCCCGCGACGCCGGTGGCCACCATGTCGACAGCGGTGCTGCTGCTGGCCCGCGCGGACGTGGAGGGGCTGTACCACCTGCGGGAGCGCGTCAGCGAGCTCGCCGCGACCGTAGGCCGGCCCACGCTGGACCGCAGCCCGCTGGGAGTGGTCCTGCGCGCCCGCGCAGGCAACGAGGCCAAGACCGCCGTGCGGGCGGTGCAGCAGATGCTGGAGTACATCGGTTCACCCGCTCCCGTCCTGGGTGTGTTCAACGAGGACGGCGCTGCCGTCGAGGCGCTGCGCGGCCGGCAGCTGACCCGCAAGCTGCTCAACAGCGACCTGCTGCGCTCCACCCGTACGCTCGCCGAGGCCGTGCTCACTCAGTGGCCGCAGCTGACTGCACCGGTCGCCGTGACGGCATCGTCAGCACCTCTCGCGGCGGAGCCGCAGCAGGCGCCCCCCGGGAACGAGCCGGCGCCCGAGGTGCCAGTTGAGGTCGCCGCCGTGCCCTTGACGCCCTTGGGGGCCACGCAGGTCCCGTCGAGTCCGGGGTGGGGCCGGTTGGCAGGGCTGCGCCGCAGCCCCGAGCGTCAGCCAGCTCAGCGGTCTGAGACCGGACAGGTGTCGACGTGACGGACCAGTGGAGTGGGCCGTTCAGCGGGTCTCCTCGCGGCTACGACCATGAGGGGCTGCCGCCTCGGCCGGACCTGACGGCGCTGCCTGGCGGCGCCGGTCTGCCGGAGCCGGCGGTGCTGCGGCCGGAGCCGCTCGATCATCAGCTCGTGCGCAGGCTGCAGGAGCAGGTCGCGGACCTGTTGACCGAGGAGCGCAGCGACCGCAAGCGGGCCGGGCAGGTCGAGCTGTCGCGGGCCGATGAGGAGCAGCGGGCGCTGTCGTTCATCCAGCAGGTCGTGCGGGGGCACATGCAGGATCAACTGGCCGGCGGCCAGGTCCTGCCCGACCGGGACCACGACCAGCGGCTGGCCGACGCGGTGTTCGCGGCGATGTACCAGGCCGGGGAGCTGCAGGAGCTGCTCGAGGACGAGCAGGTCGAGAACATCGACATCAACGGGTGCGACGAGGTGTGGGTCACCTACGCCGACCAGCGCGGCAAGCAGCGGGGCCGGGCGGTCGCGAGCAGCGACGAGGACCTGATCGACCTGGTGCAGACCCTCGCCGCGTACGCCGGGCTGAACGCCCGGCCGTTCTCGATCGCGAGCCCGTTGCTGGACCTGCGGCTGCACGACGGCTCACGCATGTCGGCGCTGATGGTGGCGGGGGAGCGGCCGTCGGTGTCGATCCGCCGCAACCGCTTCCCGCAGATGTTCCTGTCGACCCTGGTCGAGTTGGGGACCATCGACGAGCAGCTGGCGGGGTTCCTGCAGGCCACGGTGCTGGCGCGGCACAACATCATGGTCGCCGGAGCGACCGACGCGGGGAAGACGACGTTGCTGCGGGCGCTGATCAACTGCATCCCGCCGCACGAGCGGCTCATCATCATCGAGCGGTCGCTGGAGCTGGGCCTGCGCCGCAACAACCCCGAGCTGCACCCGGACTGCGTGGAGTGGGAGGAGGTCCTACCCGACCCGGACGGCAAGGGCGGGATCACCCTCGACGAGCTGGTGCGTCGCAGCCGTAGGCAGAACCCCAGCCGGGTCATCATGGGCGAGATCCTTGGGCCGGAGGTCCTGGAGGTTCTGAACGCCATGAGCCAAGGCAACGACGGATCGCTCAGCACCTTGCACGCCCGATCCGCCCATGACGTGTTCAACAAGCTGTCCGGCTACGGCGCGGTCCACCAGGGCCTGACCGAGGGCGCCATGCACCAGCTGATCGCGGGCTCGGTCGACTTCGTGGTGTTCACCCGCAAGAACCGGCTGCTCGGCGGCTGCCGCGCCGTGACCGAGGTGCTGGAGGTCAACGGCCTGGCCGAGGGCCGGCCCGCAAGCTCGACGCTGTTCGTGCCGTCGCGGGAGGACGGGCGAGCGGTACGCGACTCGGCGGTGGCGATCGCCCGGGCCGAGGAACTCCTCGACGCCGGCTACCAGGACGCCGCCTGGGGCTACACCACCCCGCGGCAGGGCTGGCTGTGACCGGCGGCCGGGTGTCGGCGGCGGAGGCGGTGCGCTGATGCTGCCCGAGCTGAACGTGCTGCTCATGGCGCTGGTCTGCGGCGGCCTGGGCTTCGCCGTCGTGCTGCTCGTCTCGGGCCTGCGCAGGGTGAGCCCCGACCCGGCGCGGCCGCCAGGCCGCCTGGGCGCGGCCGCCGCGCGGCTGCGCGATCCCGCCCTGTCCTTGCGGCTCGGCGCCGCGGCGCTCGTGGTGGTCACGGTGTTGGTCCTGACCCGCTGGCCGGTGGCGGCCCTGGGCCTGGGAGCTCTGGTCGGGTTCTCGCCGCTGCTGTTCGGGGGGCTGCGCGACGAGCAGCAGCAGATCGAGCGGCTCGAGGCGCTGGTCATCTGGACCGAGTCGCTGCGTGACACCGTCAGCGGCTCCGCGAGTCTAGAGCAGGCCATCCCGGTGACTGCGCAGAACGCCCCGCCGGTCATCCGGCCCGCGCTCATCCGGCTGGTCGGGCAGTTGCGTTCGCAGCTCCCGCTGGACCGGGCGCTGCTGCGCCTGGCGGAGTGGCTCGAGGACGCCAGCGCCGACCTCGTGCTCGCCGCGCTGATCCTTAACGCGCAGCGCCGCGGCGACGGGCTCAAGCAGGTCCTGAGCGGCCTGGCGGTCTCGGCCCGCGAGGAGCTGGAGATGCGGCGGCGGGTGAGCAAGAAGCGCGCCGGGCTGCGCCGCAGCGTGCAGCTCATCGTGCTGATCACCCTCGCCTTCGCGGTGTTCCTGGTGACCTTCGGCGGCGACTACGTCAAGCCCTACGACAGCGCCGTCGGGCAGGTTGCCCTCGCCGTGGTGTTAGGCATCTTCGCGCTCGGGTTCGCGTGGATGCGGCAACTGAGCGCCCCGACGCCGCTGCTGCCGTTCCTGTCCCGGCCCGGCCAGCGCCTCGACCCCGAGGACGAGCGGGTCGTGATGACCCTGACCGGCCTGAGCGCGAGCGAACTGACAGCGCTGTCGGCCGGCCCGCGCACCGACCTGCGCCCTCGTGCGAGTGTCCGATGATCGCGATGGCGCTTGTTGGCGCCGCGCTCGGCGCGGTGCTGTTCGCCATCATCGTGTGGCTCGTGCCGACGCGGACCTCGCCGCTGGTGCAACTCGGGCAGCTCGACGCCCGCTACCACTCGACGTCCACCCGCACCCCGGCCGGGCTGTCCGGCCCGACCTCACCTGGCATCGGGACGTCAGCCAGCAGCCTGCAGACGCGGGTCGGCCAGGCCCTTGCCACGCAACTGACCAGGCGCGGCATCGAGCAGACGACGTTGGAGCAGGACCTCGCCCTGACCGGCCAGGATCTGCCCGAGGTGATGGGCCGCAAGGCCGTGCTCGCCGTAGCCGGGTTCCTGCTGACCCTGGTCACCTTCGTCGCTCTGGCCGCCACCGGTGTCGTCCTGCCGCTCGGCAGCCCCCTGGTCCTGGCCCTGGCGGTCGCGGCCGGGTTCTACGTGCTGCCGAACCTCGACGCGCGGCAGCGGGCCGCCGCCCGCCGGGAGGACTTCCGCCGCGCCCTTGGCGCCTACCTCGACCTCGTCGCCCTCGAGATGGCCGGCGCCGCCGCCCCCGCCCAGGCCCTCACCAGCGCCGCGCGGGTCGGCGCCGGTTGGCCGATGGCGTTGCTGCGCGACACGCTCTACCGCGCCACCCGCTCCGGCAAGGACCAGTGGACCGCCCTGACCGAGCTCGGCGAGCGGATCGGTGTCGCGGAGCTGCGCGACCTCGGCGCGCTCGTGCGGCTCGTCGAGCACGACGGCGCCCGCGTCCGCGCCACGCTGTCCGCACGCGCCGCGACGATGCGCCGCCGCGAACTCGCCGACGCCGAGGGCAAGGCCGCCGAGCGGGACGTGTCCATGAGCGTCGCGCAGCTCGTCGTCGTCGCCGGCTTCGTGGTCTTTCTCGGCTACCCCGCCGTCGTCAACGTCCTCGGCATCTGACGTGCACAGCACGCACCGAACGCAGCCGCTGTCGGAGGCGGCCCCTTGACTCCCCCACCCACCCACCCACTCACCCACCCACCACCCGCGAGCGACCGACCGGCTTACCACCTCACAAGGAGAAGCAGCATGGACGCCCTGACCGTCTACTTCGCGTTCGCTATGGCGCACGTGACCAGGCTCAAGAGCGACTTCAAGGAGGACGGCGACGGCGGTGAGGGCATCGTGACGACCGTCATCATCATCGCGGCCTTTGCCGCGGCGGCAATCGTCATCACCGCGATCCTCATTACCAAGGCCAAGGCCAAGGACACCGCCAACAACGTCAAGACGCAGTAGAGGCTGCGGCCGGATCGTCATGATCACGCCCCTGCAAGACCACCCGTCGTGCTCCTCGCCGCCGCCAACGCGGCGCCGGCGGGGAGCGCAGGGGCATGCCCGTCCCGGGGCCACCTGTGGGGCGGCTCTCGAGAGCACCCGTCGGCGGCGGGAGGCGAACGACGACGGGTACAGCATCGTCGAGGCGGTGATCGTGTTCCCGGCGGTGCTGGTGATGCTGTTCGGGGTCGTGCAGTTCGCGTTGTTGTGGCACGGCCGGCACGTCGCCGAGGCCGCAGCACAGGACGCGCTGCGGACGGCCAGCGGCTACCGAAGCAGCGCTGCGCTGGGGGAGAAGGACGGGCGCGACTTCCTGCACCAGGTCGCCCCCCACCTGCTGCAGAACCCAGACGTGCAGGTCAGGCGTGGCGCCACCAACGTCACCGTCCAGGTACGCGCCAACGTGGTGTCGCTGTTCGGAATGCACGTGACAGTCTCCGAGACCGCGGCCGGCCCGGTCGAACGCTACGTGGCGGGCCGCTGATGACCGACCGGGTCAGCACGCCCGCCGCCGGGCTGGACGCGGCCGCGCGGCGACCGCCTCGGCATGCTCGTGGTGACGAGGGGTTCGCTGCGCTCGAGCTGGCGTTGTTCACGCCGTTCCTCATCGCCATGCTGCTGCTCGTCGTCGGGCTCGGCCGCGCCAGCCACGGCCGGCAGCTCATCGACCAGTCCGGCGCCGCCGCAGCCCGCGCCGCCTCCCTGGACAACAACCGGCGGCTGGCGGTCGGGGACGCCCGCGACGCGGCGGCCAGGACCCTCGCCGACGGCGGCATGTCCTGCAACCACCTGGAGGCCGACGTCGACACCTCCGCGTTCCGGCCCGGCGGCTACGTCGAGGTCACCGTGCACTGCGTCGTCAGCCTTCGGCGCCTCGCCATCGCCGGGCTGCCAGGGCAGGTCACCCTGACCTCGTCGTCGCGCTCCCCGCTTGAGACCTACCGGGACTTCCGATGACGCACAGCACCGACGGCGGCGCCGACAACACGACCAGTACCACTGGCTAGACACGTCCCGAGAGCCCTCAGCCCACTACTCCGGTACGACGACGGCGGGACGACGGCGCGATCACGGTCATGATGCCGATCGTCGTTGTCGGACTGCTCGCCATGGCAGGGCTGGTCGTCGACGGCGGCACCGCCCTGTCGGCACGCGGCCGCGCCGCAGACGTCGCGCAGCAGGCCGCGCGGGCCGGCGCGGATGCCCTCGACCCGAACGCCGTACGACACGGGCGCCCCGACCGGCTCGTGCTCAATCCCGCAGCCGCGGCGGCGGCCGCGAACCGCGTGCTCGTCGCCGGGGCTGTGCACGGGACCGTGTCGGTGTCAGGCCAGAGCGTTACGGTCCGCGCGACGGTGCAGAAGCACACCGCGGTCCTGTCCGCCGTCGGGGTGACGACCGTGCAAGGGACCGCCTCCGCCACCGCCACCATCCTGTACGGCGGAACCACACAAGGGCGCTGAACATGGGAGGCCTGCGGAACGGTCTGCGGGCGCTCGGCGCCCTGCTTGTCCTGCTCCTGCTGCTCATCGGGATCCCCGCCGCGCTGGCCGTCATGGGCAACCCCCTTGGCGCGCTGCCCGACCTGCTTGCCGGTGACGTCCCCGACAGCGCCGTCATCGCTGTGCTCGCGGCCATCGCGTGGGTCGCGTGGGCGCAGTTCGCCCTTGCCACCGCCGGCGAGCTGCTTGGCGCAGCCCGCCGCCGGCCGGCCCCGCGCATCCCCGGCGTCTTCAGCAGCCAGCAGCAGCTGGCCCGCGCCCTGGTCCTCGCTGTTTTCCTCGTCGGCTCGGTCGGGTCGCTGATCACCCCAGAGCAGGCGCAGGCCGCCACGCTGGCACAGCGCGTGGCCGCGACTCAGCAGCAGACGGCGGACACGTTGGGCAGCCCGCGTCAGGTGGAGACGCCGGGCCGGGCGACGACGACGAGCGGCGCGCAGTACACCCAGCAGCCGACGACGTTCTACACAGTCCCGCCGCACGGCGACGGGCCCGGAACGCTGTGGGACATCGCGCAGGACAAGCTCGGCGACGGCGCCCGGTGGCAGGAGATCTGGCACCTCAACGAGGGGCGCCATCAGCCCGACGGCGCCACGATGACCAACCCTTCGCGGCTGCGCCCCGGCTGGACCGTCCTGGTGCCCAACGACGCCCCCTCGAGCACGCACACCCCGGAAGCGGCGCGGGCGGCAGGCCGGGCGGTGGAGGTGACGGTCCAGGCCGGGGACACGCTGTCGGGTCTCGCGGCCGATCACGGCGAGGGCAGCTGGCAGCAGGCGTGGCACGCCAGCGCCGACCGGGCCGAGCCGGACGGCGGCCGGTTCACCGACCCGAACCTGCTGCGCCCCGGGTGGACAGTTGCACTGCCCGCCACCGATGGTGCCGCCATGCTGGCAGCGCCCGCTTCTGCTCCATCGGCGCCCGTGCGGGCACCTGCCCATGAGCAGCCAACCATGCCGGCACCTGCCGAGCCTGAACCTCGTCACGGAAGCGTGGCCGCACCTGTGCGCCCACCCGGGCCGGTGCTGCCGACAGGTCCGGGGAGCATCGCGCCGGCGCCGAGCATACAACCGGCCGCGCCGACCACCGAGCAGCCGACGAGCGGTACCGGTCGTGGGAGTGGGAGCCACTCCGTAGCCGAGCGGCACGAGCACGCCGACTCGGCCGACGAGGCGGCGCACGCGGCGGCACAGATGGTGCCGGTCGCCCTGCTGGGTGGGGGCGGGGCGCTGCTCGCGGCGGGCGTCCTCACCGTCCTGATGCGGCTGCGCCGCCGCCGGTTCCGGGAGCGGACCCTCGGCAAGACGATCAGCTCGACGCCGCTCTCGCTCGCGCCGCTGGAGAAGGCCCTGCTGACCCGCAGCATTGTCGGGGTGCCGGACGTGAACTGGCTGGACCTGGCGCTGACGCACCTCGTGCGGGCTACCGGCGCGCAGCGCAGCGACCTGCCCGAGGTCGCCGCGGCGCGGTTGACCTCGGACTCGCTCGAACTGGTCCTGACGGACGCGCGACTGCAGCCTCCTGCGCCATGGGAGGCGGACGGCAGCGGGCTGCGTTGGAGCGTTCGGCGGACCCTGCTCGATGCCGCGCAGCCGCCGGAGCTTGCCCGTGTCCCCGGGCTGCTGACGGTCCCGCCGTACCCGGCGCTGGTGTCCGTCGGCTACACCGACGACGGTGACCACTGGCTGCTCGACCTCGAACGGCTCGGCGCTGTCTCGCTCACCGGCGACCGGGAGCGGTGCCTGGACCTGGGCCGCTTCCTCGCCGCCGAACTTGCGCACAACGCCTGGGCCGATCTGCTACGCGTGGACCTGGTCGGGTTCGGAGCAGAGCTCTCGCCGCTCGAGCGCGTCACGCACCACAGCGACGCCACAGCAGCAGTCACCTCGCTGCGCAGCAACCTGCGCCAGACCACCGAGATGCTCCAGCAGGACAACAGCACCGTCCTACACGACCGCGTCCACCTGGACGCGCGCGGAGACGGATGGCCTCCTCGGGTGCTGCTCGTGGCCCCCACCACCGCGGCGGGGGAGCGGACAGGCGGGCTGGACGGGCTGCAGGAGCTGCTCGAGCAGTTGCGAGCGCAGCGCTCCCGCACGGCTGTCGCGGTGGTACTGGCGGGGGACTCCGCCCACGCCAGCGACACCCGCTGGCAGCTGCACGTCGATGCCCGCGGGCGCCTAACGATCCCCGCGCTCGACGTCACGGTCACCGCGCAGCAGGTCCCGGCTGAGGAGGCCGCCGACCTCGCGGCGCTGATCGCGCTCACGGCTCACGGCGCGGATCAGCCGATGCCCACCTGCCCAGCCGACCAGCCGTGGGACGCCCTCAGCGACGTCGCCGGCGCGCCGCTGCCGGCACTGGTCGGCGAACGTGACCTGCTTCCCCCTACCGATGCGCCGGGCGGGGACCCTGCAGCGGTCAGTGAGGCGGGGCAGGAGCGGTCCGTGGTGACCGACCTGCTGCGGCGCTACACGCCCCGAACGGCACCGACCACCGAGCCGGCCGCCGCGTCGGTGCAACAACTACCGCAGCCGCAGGAGCCGTCGGAGCAGCAGACAGCCAGCGCCTCTGACCGCGACGACGCGGCCCCGCCGTCGCCTTCGACAGGCGCTGCTGGGGCGCTGGGGGGTGCGCCAGGAGGTGTGCCGGTGACCTCTGTGCTGCCGCTGCCCGCGCAGGCGTACCTGCCGATGACAGCAACGACGGTCGAGGACGTCGTGGCCCTCGCGCCGGCTGTGACGGCTCAGGGGCGCGAGCTCATCGAGACGGCCAGCAGCAGCCTCGACGCGGACCTGGCCGGGTGGCTCGACCCGAGCAGCGGGCTGGCGAAGCTGACGCTGCTCGGCCCGGTCGACCTGGACGCCGCCGGGACCCGGCCGGACAAGCGCCTGCCGTTCTACATCGAGATCGCGGCCTACCTCGCCTCTCACCCAGCCGGCGTGTCGGTAGCGGAGATGGGTGCGGACTTCTGGCCCGAGGAGAACGACGAGGACAAGATCGCAGCGCGGGTCCGCAACTCCCTGAGCAAGGTGAGGGCGTGGCTGGGTGACGGCCCGCGGACCGGCCGGGCCTACCTGGCGGGAGCCGACCGGAGCAGCGGGGTCGGGGTGTACCGGCTGCAGGGGGTGCTCGTCGACGCGGAGCTGTTCCGCCGGCTGCGTAGCCGCGGCATCGCTCGTGGGGAGGCCGGCATGGTCGACCTGCAGGCGGCCCTGGACCTGGTTGTTGGTCCGCCGCTGGCGCACCGACGTGAAGAGGGCTACCTGTGGCTGGTGGACAACCCGCTGGACCGGGACTACGCGGCCGCGGTCGTCGATGTCGCGCACCTCGTGGCCGACATGCGCCTTGCAGCGGGCGACGCGGACGGCGCTGAGGCGGCCGCGCAGGTGTCGCTGCAGGCCGGGGACACCTCCGACGTCGCACTGCTCGATCTCGTCGCGGTCGCGGACGCCCGCGGGGACCACGCGCAGGCACAGCAGTACGTCCGACGGATCCTGGCCAACCACGACGCGGAGGTCGAGGAAGACCTCCCGCCGCGCACCTGCGAGATCCTGCACCGCCGCCAGTGGCTGCCACGCCGCGGCGCCCCGCAGGCCGGCTGACGTCCACGCGGGCGGCCACGCCGTCCACGACCTCGTGGGCTTCCTGCGGGCACGCGTAGCCGCTACAAGCGCGCGCGGTGCGACCCTGCGCCGCCGCCTCCCCGGCAACCACCGCCGTGGTCGGCGCCCGGCTCAGACGCAGCAGCCCCGCGAACGCCTCCACCTCCGCCAGATCCGGCTTGCCCTTCGTACGCAGGTGCGGAGCCACGTGGTCGACCGCTACGGGTGCTACCTCGCGGCCCGATTGCCGCAGCCAACACTCCGCCACCCCCGCTGCTCTTCCGGTCACGGGGCCGCTAGGCCTCCGCTTAAAGCGAGGCATGCCCGCAGCACCAAGAGCCCCAGCGCCCCGGCCGCCCGCGCACCTAGTCCCACTTGCGACAAGCTGCGGGTCCGTGCTCGTGGCACACAAAGTGGCACACACAGCGAGCTGCTGAGGCGCCCCGAGACGCAAAGCCTCAGGTCAGAGGGGTGGTCAGGGACGGGATCGAACCGCCGACCCTGCGATTTTCAGTCGCATGCTCTACCAGCTGAGCTACCTGACCGCGTGGTGCTGTGCAGCGACCCCGACGGGACTCGAACCCGCGACCTCCGCCGTGACAGGGCGGCGCGCTAACCAACTGCGCTACGGGGCCTGGAGGGTGCCCAGGCCGTGCTGACGTGTCCGTACTCGTGCCCCCAACGGGATTCGAACCCGCGTAGCCACCTTGAAAGGGTGGAGTCCTAGGCCGCTGGACGATGAGGACCGCGCCCCGGACAGGCAGCGCGCCCTACGCCGGCTGGTCGTCGGGGACCGCAGCAGCATAGCGGACGCCCCGCGGGCAGCGCGGGTGTCAGGCCCGTAGCTGCCGCAGCAGCTCCCGGGCGGCCTTGCGGTCGGTCTTGCCGACAGCCGTCAGGGGTACCTCGGCGACGACGTGCACCTCGCGCGGGGTCTTGTTGCGCGCCACGGAGGCGGCGCAGTGCGCCAGCAGGTCCTGCGCCGTGACGGTCGAGCCCGCACGCAGAGACACAAAGGCGACGACCTCCTCGCCGAGCGTCTCGTCGGGGCGCCCGACCACGGCGGCGCGACCCACCGCGGGGTGGGAGAGCAGCACGTCCTCGACGTCGCGGGGGTAGACGTTGAAGCCGCCGCGCAGGATGACGTCCTTGGTGCGGTCCACGATGTAGAGGTAGCCGTCGCCGTCCAGGCGCCCGACGTCGCCGGTGTGCAGCCAGCCGTCGACCACCGTCTCGGCGGTCGCCTGCGGCTCGTCGTGGTAGCCGATCATGACGCCCGGGGACCGCACGAGCACCTCGCCGGCCTCCGACAGGCGCACCTGCACGCCGGGCACCGGCAGGCCGACGCTGCCGTGCCGGCGCGCTCCGGGCGGGTTCATCGATACCGTCGAGGTCGCCTCGGTGCAGCCGTAGCCGTCGCAGAGCCGTGCCGACGGCACGCGTCGCTCGAACTCGCGCCAGACCGCCTCCGACAGGGGGGCGCCCCCGCTGGTGACGTAGGTCAGGCTCGACAGGTCGTGCTGCTCCAGCGGCTGCTGGAGCAGCAGCTGCAGCATCGACGGCACCATCGAACTGGCCTGGGCCCGGTGCTGCTCGACCAGCCGCACCCAGCCGGCGGCGTCGAACCGCCGCTGCAGCACCAGCAGACCGGGCTGCTGCATGTGCAGGCGCGACACGGTGGTGACCAGCCCGTAGACGTGCGACAACGGCAGCGGTACGACGGAGGTGCGCGCCCCTGCGGTCGCGACGACCGACTCGCGCGCGGCGGTGATGTGCAGCAGGTTGCCCTGGCTCAGCCGGACGCCCTTGGCCCGCCCCGTCGTACCGCCGGTGTAGAGCAGCGCCGCCAGGTCGTCCTCCGTCCGGGCGACCGCCTCGGCCGGATCGTTCGCCTGCTCAAGCGCCCGCAGCGCGGCCAGGTCGAGCACGGGGACGCCGGCGACGGCGGCCAGCGCGTGGTCCTCGGTGACCAGCAGGACGGCACCGGAGTCGGCCAGGACGTGCTGCAGCTCCGGTGCTGACACGGCCGAGATCACCGGCGTGGCGGCGGCGCCGGTCCGCCAGAGCGCCATGTAGGTCAGCAGCACCTCGGGGCAGTTCGGCAGCACGACCGCCACGCGATCTCCGGCCCGCACACCGAGGGCCGCGAAGCCGGTCGCGAGCCTGGCCGCCCGGTCGGCCAGCTCGACGTTGGTCTGCACCTCGCCCTCGAAGGCGATCGAGTCGTGCAGGGGGAGGCGGGCGAGCGCGGCGTCGGCGAGGGCGGCCAGGGGGTTGCGGGGCACCCTGTCACCCTGCCACCGCCGGTCTGTGAGGCGCCGGCGGTGACCTGCAGACCGCGGACCTCGGTCGCGGCGTACGGCCGCTGCACAGGAAGCGGGCTTCCCCGGGGGCCGTACGGAGGCAGGATGTGCCGATGCGCACCAGCCCCGGAGCGACGCTGAGCGCCATCGGGCTGCGCCTGGCGGTGCTCGGTGCGCTGGTGCTGGCTGCGGTCGGCCTGCGAGCCGCCGACCTCCAGGGCGCCAGCAACCGGGGCTGGCGGCTCGACGACCTGTCGGGGAGCACGCCGTACCTGGCCGTGGCCGGTGGTGTAGGCCTGCTGGTCGTGCTCGCCGTCATCGCGTGGGCCATGACGGGATCACGCAAGGGGCAGCTCCCCGGACGCCGCCGCCGCAGCACCTGGGCGACGCTGCTCCTGCTCGGCGCCGGCGCCCTGGTGGTCGTCCTGCTGCCCCCGCGCGGGCCGGCCGGGCAGCTGGCCGGCGGTCGGGCCGCGCCCGTACCGCTGCCGAAGGGACGCGCTGCGCCCGCTGCTACGTCGCACTCCGGTGCGGCCGTCGTGCTCCTGCTGCTCGCCGTGGTGCTGCTCACCGTGTTCCTGGCCGCTCGTGGCCGCCGCGCCTCGGAGCCGGCGCCAGAGGCTGCTGCCGGCCCTGAGCTGGCGGACGGGCTCGCGGCTGCGGCGGCGGTCCTGCGGGAGCGCCCCGCCGATGACCCCAGGGAGCGGGTGGTGGCGGCCTACGCGGCCTTCGAGCAGGCGCTCGCCGGTCGTGGCCTGCAGCGCGGCGCAGCCGGTACGCCGACCGCCCTGCTGCAGCGGGCTGTCGACGGCGGTGCCCCCGCAGGTCCGGCCGGGGCGCTGACCAGACTGTTCGGCGCGGCCCGCTTCGGCGCCGCGCCGGTGAGCGAGGCGGACGTCGATGCCGCCGAGGTGGCGCTCCGCGCCCTGCTGGCGTCCGGGGCAGGGTCGTCCCGGTCAGGCGCTCCTCAGTCAGGCGCGGCCCGGTCAGGCACGGCCCGGTGAGCAGCGGCGCGGTCGGGCGCGGGCCGGCCGGACCGCGGCGCCGGGTGCAGGCGGGGTTGGCGGTGCTCGTCGTCATTGTGGCCGGGGCCGCCGGCGGGGACCGCGGTGCGCTGATCGCCCTGCTGGTCGTGGCCCTTGTCGGTCTCGCCGCAGTGGTGGTGGACCTTCTGCCGGCCGCCCCGCAGCCGCTCGTCGCCCTCGGCGAGGTCGAGCCCAGCCGCCGCTTCCCGGCGTACGACCGGTTGTACGGCGCGGTGCTGCTGTCGGCGAGCTCGGGCCGCCACGTCGACCTCACCGTGCGCCCGGTGCTGCAACGGGCGCTGGCCGCCGAGCTCGAGGACAGCGGTCCCGAGGCGGTCCGGGCGCGGGTCGGCGAGCGGCTGTGGCGCCTGGTCGACCCGGCTCGGCCCTCGGCGTCCGACAGCAGCCGCGGAGGGCTCTCCCACGCCGACCTCCATGACCTGCTCGACCGGCTGGAGGACCGGTGACGGGCCTGTCGCTGGAGCAGGCCTGCGAGCAGGCCCACGGCGTGCTCGACGAGGTGGAGCGGGCCGTTGTCGGCAAGCGCTCGGTGCTGAAGCTCGTCCTGTTCGGCGTGCTGGCCGGGGGCCACGTCCTGCTCGAGGATCTGCCCGGGCTCGGCAAGACCCTGCTGGCCCGCTCGTTCGCGACCGCTCTGGGGCTGACGTTCCGCCGGGTGCAGTTCACGCCGGACCTGCTCCCCGCCGACGTCACCGGCTCCTACCTCTACAACCAGCGGGATAGCGCCTTTGAGTTCCGCCCGGGCCCGGTCTTCACCCAGGTCCTGCTGGCGGACGAGATCAACCGCACCCCGCCCAAGACCCAGGCCGCCCTGCTCGAGGCGATGGGTGAGGGCCAGGTGACGATCGAGGGCGAGACCCACCTGCTGCCGCAGCCCTTCCTCGTCCTGGCGACCGACAACCCGGTGGAGTACGAGGGCACCTATCCGCTGCCCGAGGCCCAGCTCGACCGCTTCCTGCTGCGTACTTCGCTGGGGTACCTGGACCGGCAGGACGAGGTGGGACTGCTCGCCGCCCGCGTCCTGCGGCGAACGCAGGAGGTGGCGCTCACCGCCGTCACCGACGGTGAGGGGGTCCTGGCGATGCGTGCGGCGCTCGAGACCGTGCACATCGACGACGACCTGCTGGCGTACGCCGTCGACCTCGTCACTGCCACCCGTCGGCACCGGCAGACCCTCGTGGGGGCCAGCCCTCGGGGAGGTCTGGCCCTGCTGCAGCTGTCGCGGGGGCGGGCCCTGCTGCAGGGTCGCGGGCACGTGCTGCCGGAGGACCTGCAGGCGACCGCGGTACCGGCGCTCGCGCACCGGCTGGTGCTGCGCCCGGAGCTGTGGGCGCAGTCCCTACGGCCCGAGGCCGTGGTCCAGGAGGTCCTGGCCGAGGTGCCGACCCCGCCCACCCGTCCGGCGTGAGCGCCGTGGCCCTGCGGTGGGGACCGTCGGCGCAGGCAGGGGCACTCACCGTCGTCGCCGCGGTGGCGCTCGCCGTCGCGGTGGTCCTGCGGCGCGTTGACCTGCTGGCGCTGGCGACGCCCGCGCTGTGGTCGTTGCTCGTCCCGTCCCGGCAGCCGGAGCCGACCTCGGTCGCCGTACGGGTCGGGGCGCAGGAGCAACGGGTGCAGGAGCAACGGGTGCAGGAGCTCCGGGCGCGGGAGGGCGAGCCCTGCCCCGTCGAGGTCGTCGTCGTGCTGTCCGGCCCCGCAGAACACGTACGCGCCGAACTCGCCCTGCCCTCGCCGCTGCGCGGCCAGGTGGCGGCGGCGGACACCTCGACGAACCGGCTCGTCGTGACGGGTGCCCCCGTGCTGCGGCGGTGGGGGCGGCACCGGCTCGGCCCCCTGCGTGTGGAGCTGCTGTCGACGGGTGGCTTGCGGTCGGCCGTCGTCGACCTGCTGGTGCCCCTCGACGTGCTTGCCCTGCCCCTGCCGCTGCCGCTCGCGTCGGCCAGCGCGCCACCGCTGCTCCGCAACCGCCTGGGGGAGCACGTGACGCGCGCCGCCGGCCACGGCACCGAACCGATCGGGGTGCGCCCCTTCGCCGCCGGCGACCCGGTACGCCGGGTCAACTGGCGTGTGAGCAGCCGGCGCCAGGCCCTGCACGTGACGGTCGCCGCGGCCGAGCGCTCGGTCGACGTCGTCCTGGTGCTCGATGCCCTCTCCGACGTCGGGACGCCCCCCGACACCTCGCTGGACCGCACGGTGCGCACCGCGGCCGGGATGGCCCAGCGCTGGTCCCGCGAACGCGACCGGGTCGGGCTGCTCGTGCTCGGCGGGTCACTGCGCTGGCTGCACGCCGCCAGCGGCCGGGTGCAGGAGCAGCGCATCGCCGAGGCCGTGCTGTGGGCCTGGTCGCCCCCCGGTGAGGTCCCGCCCGACGTCGACCGGGTGCCGCGTGCGGTCCTGCCCGATGGCGCGGTGGTCGTCGTCCTCTCGCCGCTGCTCGAACCGCGGGCGCTGCTCGCCGTGGAGGCCCTGCGCCGCAGGACCTCGCACCTGGTCGTCGTCGACGTGCTGGGGGATGCCGTCCCGGCCGTCGCCCGCAAGGACGCCGCAGGCCGGGTGGCCGCCCGGCTGTGGCGGCTCGAGCGCGCCGCGCAGGTCGACCGCTTCCGGCGTACGGGGACGCCGGTCCTGCAGCCGCACGACGGCGAGCTCGACCGGCTGCTCGCCCTCGCCCTGCGCGCCTCGCGGTGACCTGGCTCGGCGGCGCCCTGCTGGCCCTCGTCGCCGTCCTCGCTCCGGTGCCGCTGGACGGCCCCGTCCCCTGCTACGTCCAGGTTCCGGCCACCGCCGCGCTGGCCGTCGCCGGAGGAGTTGCGCTGACGCGCGCTCGCCTCCGTACCGCCGTCGCCGTCCTGCTCGTGGGCTGGGTCGTGCTCCTGATCGCGGTTGGCTCCGGGCCGGTCGGGCCCGTGGCCGTCCTGTCGGGGGTCGCCCTTCGCTGCTGGGCCGGCGTGCCCGAGCTTGCCCGGCTCGGGCGCGCGGCGGTTCCTCACCTGGCGGCAGACCTCGTCGGGGGCGCGGCGGTGGCGGCGCTCGTCCTCGCCGTCGCGCAGCACGCCGACCCGTTGCGGCCAACCGCGCTCGTCCTGACGCTGGCGGCCGCGGGCGCGTTGTTCGCCGCGGCTGCCCTGCGCCTTCGTCGCTGACGGCCCGGCGCCCCCGACCGTTTGGCCGGTGGCGGGTCTCAAGCGCGAAAAGCAGGTGCCGATGACGGGACTATGACCTGGCCCGGACGCAGTGCCGCTCACCCGCATGGGCGAGCCGCACTGCTCCACCTCGTGGCCACCGACGGCGACTTCGTGCTGCGCGTGTCCGCTGCTGGACGGCTGCTCGGCGCAAGCGACAGCGTCGCGGACGTCCTGGGTTGGGATGTCGAACGGTGCGCCGCGGAGGGGCTGTGCGCCGAGATCTCCGATGAGGCTCAGCGCGTGGTTGCCCGGCAGTTCCTGGCGCAGGTCCTGGCCCAGGGGAGGGCCAGGTCCACGGTGCAGCTCTCGGCCGGCGCTCAGCGCTTGTGGCTGGATGTTGCGGCCAAGCACCTGGTGGGCGAACCGGGAACACCGATCCACATCAGCGCTCGCGACGTGTCGCACGATCTTGAGTTGGCCGCGCGGTTGGCGGCGTCGGAGCGGCAGTGGCGGGTCGCCTTCGAGCACTCCCCGATCGGAGGGGCGCTGCTGGACGCCGTCGGCGGCATCTTGGTCGCCAATGAGGCACTGCCACAGATGGTGGGTTGGCCCCTGCATCAGCTCACTCTGCTGAACGTCACCGACATCGTCGACTGCGAGGGCGGCTTGCCGTGGCAGTCCTGGTGGGAGGGGTTGTTCTCTGCCACGGCCTCCACCCACACCACGCAACGACGGCTCCGCACCGTCGACGGGCAGGAGGTCTGGGCTCGGATCACCGGCGCCCTGGTGACCTCTCGCTCCTCGCCGGACCGCGTGATGATGCAGTTCGAGGACATCACCAGTCGCCGCGAGGCGGAGCTGGAGTTGGCGAACCGCGCTCTGCACGACGGGCTGACCGGCGCCCCGAACCGCTTCCTGACGCGTCAGTGGCTGGCGAGTGCGCTCGAGGATCGCCCTGGGGGCCGGGTCGGCGTCCTGTACTGCGACGTGGAACGGTTCAAGGTCGTCAATGACAGCTTGGGCCACGCGGCGGGCGACAGCCTGCTGACGCAGGTGACCGAGCGGCTGCGGATCCCCCTGCGACCCGAGGACCTGCTCGGCCGGGTTGGCGGAGACGAGTTCGTGATCATCGTAGAGGGGGTGCGTACGCCGGCGCAGCTGGCCGAGATCGCCCTGCGCATGACCGAGGCGCTCGACGAACCGTTCGACCTCGGGGGCCACCAGCATGCGGTCACCCTGAGCCTCGGCGGCAGCATCGGCTCCCACCCTGACACCGCCGACGAGGTCCTCATGAGGGCCGACATGGCGCTGCTGCGGGCCAAGCGCTCCGGACGGGCCCGGTACGTCGCGTTCGACCCGAGCATCGACCGGGTGACGACCCGGGCGGACCTGCAGCTCGAGGACGACCTGAGGATGTCCCTGGGCGCGGGCGAACTCCGGGCCTTCTATCAGCCCATCGTGGAGCTCAGCGCTCTGGAGCTCGTGGGGCATGAGGCGCTCGTGCGGTGGGACACCGCACGCACGGTCTGCTGCCCCCGGAACGCTTCCTGGAGCTGGCGGAGAGCAGTGGTCTCATCCGGTCGCTGGGCGGCTGGATGCTTATGCAGGCCTGCCAGGACGCCGCGGACGACGCCGCGGGCCTGGTGCCTCAGGGCTGGGTCGCGGTCAACGTCTCGCCCAGCCAGCTCGCGCGTGCAGGCTTCGCCGCCGATCTCACCCGGGCGCTGACGTCGACGGGCTGAGTCCGGAGCGCCTCCACCTGGAAGTCACCGAGACCGCCCTGATCAATGCGAGCGACACACTGACGGCGGAACTGCGCGAGCTGTCCGATCTCGGTGTGCGGATCGCTCTCGACGACTTCGGTACCGGTTACTCCTCGCTGAGCCTGCTCCGGCAGTTCCCCGTCCATCTGGTCAAGATCGACCGCAGCTTCGTCGAACCGGTGCTCAGCGACCCCAGCGCCCGGGCGATCGTGAAGGCGGTCCTGAGCATGTGCCGCGACCTGGGTCTGCCGACGGTCGCGGAGGGCATCGAGAACACCGCGCAGCTGGACCTGCTCCGCGCGCTGGGCTGCTCCCACGGCCAGGGCTTCCTGTTCGGCCGGCCGATTCCCCTGCAGGCCCCGGTGATGATCCCCAGCCAGGGTCGCCCGGCGGCCACCGGTGAGCCCGTGCCACGGCGGAGCGCACCGTGACGCTGCCCCCGGCCGAAGGCGACTTCGCCTCCCAGGAGGTCATCCGCCCCGCCGCTGTGCTGTCCGAGACGCACGCACGACTGATTCTCGCCGGCCTGGCCTCGGACGACGTCCAGCACGCCGGACACTGGTGGACCCGGGTGGGCACGTGGCGGCGGTACGTCTCGCCCTGGTCACCGGGGGCGGATCTTCCCGGCGACGCCACGCACATCGGCACGATCAGCTGCGTGTACGACAGTCCCGCGAGGTACTGCGTGACCGTCTTTCGCGTGTCCATGACCTCCTTCGGACTTCGCAAAGGCTGGACCACCGACTCGCTGTGCGACGAGGCGTTCAGCCACGCAGGACTGACGCTTGGGGACTGCCCCCGCGCCTCGCTGGCAGCTCCGCCGAGGCCCTTCCATCAGCTGCAACGGGACACGGGCCGTCTGCAGTGAAGCAGGCGCCCTCGGTGCGGCACGGCCTCGAGTGCGGGTCGACTGTCCACCTACCTCATGCGGTGCTGGCAGACTGTCCCTGGTATCAGGGCTGACCCCCGACCTGTCCACCTGGGGGAAGCCCCGCTGGACGTCGGGCTGCTAGCTCAACTGGCAGAGCAGCGGACTTTTAATCCGCGGGTTCAGGGTTCGATCCCCTGGCGGCCCACCCGCTGATCTGGGCTTTCCCTCCTCGGGGGGGGGGGCAGAATCGTTGCCGGGTCTTGTGGGGCCGATGTGGGGCGGACGGCTTGGACGGGTATGCGCCTGCCGGTTCCGTGGGTCGGCCGATGGAATGGTAGGTGCGGCTGCTGGCGGTGGGGTGGTCACGGGTGGCTGCGCGGGCCGGTGGACGCCGCGAGCGGCCCGGCTGGCTTGAGCGTCCGCGGGCGCTGGGACGTGCGGCTAGTCGTCGTCCAGGTCCAGCGGGGTCCCGGTCCGCAGCGAGAGCACGACGTCGCGGAGCAGCTGAGCCGCACCCGCGGCGATGATCACAGAAATGGCGACGGAGAGGGCGCTGTCGAGCCAGAAGAACCGTCCGGTGAGGTAGATGACGGCGCCGCTGACGGCGACCGCTGCGGAGGCGACGGCGTCCGAGATGGTGTCCAGGAGCACCGAGCGCATGTGCAGGTCCTCACCTCCGGCACCGGTGCCCAGCACGAACACGCCGACGAGCATGACGGCGGTCGCGATGGCGCTCACGATGAGCACGGGCAGCCCCTGCACGTCCGGTGTGCCGTCGACCAGGCGCCGGATCCCGGCGACGAACACGATGATCGAGACGGCGAGCAGCGCGCCCGCGTTGATCCCGGCGACGACGGTTGTGGCCTTGGAGTGCTCGCCCACGCGGTCCCTGATCGTGACGGCGAGGATGCCCAGGCCGATGGCAGTGCTGTCCGCGACGTAGTCACCGCCCGCCGCGAGCACCCCTAGGGAGTGCGCGCTGAGCCCGATGACGACCAACCCGACGATCATCGCCAGGTTCAGGGTCAGCACGACCGTCAGGCGCCGACGCTGGGACATGTGACAGAAGCCTAGTGAGAGGCCGTGCTGCTGGTCGGAGGCGCCGCGGGCATTCGCCGCTTGCTGAAGCAGCCACGTCACGGGGGCTGCCGACGTGAAGCCGCCCCTCGTCCGCGACCTCGACGGGGCGTAACCCGACCCCGGGCGGTACGCCGGGGCGCTCCGCATGGTGCGGGTCGGGGTGCGCCCCTCACCCGCGACCCCGGCGGGGCGTAGCCCGTCCCTAGACGGGAAGCCGGGCGGCGAAACCGGCGGCTGCTGCCAGCAGGCACATCGCGGCCAGGTCGACGGTGACGCCGAGCGGGTCGGCGGTCGCGTCGACCTCGACGATGTCGACAGCCCGCACCCGCGGATGGCGCCCGGCCTCGGCGGCGGCATGCAGCAGCTCGGACGGCAGCAGGCCGCCCGGCCGCGCTCCCGGGCAGCCGGGGACGAAGGCCCGGTCGACGACGTCGACGTCCAGGTCGACGTACAGGTTGGTGCAGGTCTGGGCCAACTGGTCGAGCTCGCGACGCACGACGTGTTGTACGCCGTCGCGCCGGGACTCCTCCGCGCTGATCAGGGTGAGACCGGCGTCCTGGCAGAACGTGCGGTACGCCCGGCTGTTGGTGAGCTCGCCGAGGCCGATCTGGACGACGTGCGGTCCCGGCAGGCCGTCCTGGAGTAGGCCGCGTACGGGGGTGCCGTTCGTCCAGCCGGCATGGTCGCTGCGCACGTCGTGGTGCGCGTCCAGGGTCAGCAGTCCCGCGTGGGGCAGGTGCATCAGGGTCCGCATCGCCGGCCGGGTCAGGGCGTTGTCGCCGCCGAGCACCACGACCAGGTCGGCCTGCACGTGCGACAGGTCGATGGTGAGGGCCTGCTCGGTGTCGTAGGAGGCGACGTCGAGGTCACCCAGGTCCTGCACCGGCGGGAGGTCGACGTCCAGACCCGCGTGGTAGCAGGCGAAGCGGCTCAGTGCGGCGCGCACCGCGGTCGGCGTGGTGTGTGCCCCGGACGGTGAGATCGACGTCCGGGACAGTGGGACCCCGATCACCGCGAGCCGCGCTGTCGGATCCGAGGCGGCCAGCCAGGACGAGGCACGCGGCCACAGCGGATCCTCGCGGGCCGACCTCACCGGACCAGCTCCCCGCCGCGCACGACGTGGCGCAGCAGGTCCACGCCGGGCCGGTACGCCAGCCAGGACTCGGCCGGGGCGTCGAGCACGATCAGGTCGGCCCGAGCTCCCGGGCGCAGGTGACCCACCTCGTCCTGCCGCAGCGCCGATGCCCCGCCGAGGGTCGCGGCCCGGACGGCTTCGGTCGGGCTCATCCCGAGCTCACGGCAGGCCAAGGCGATCACGAAGGGCATCGAGGTCGTGAACGAGGTCCCGGGGTTGCAGTCGGTGGCCAGGGCCACCGTGACGCCGGCGTCCAGGAGCCGCCGCGCGGGGGCGTACACCGATCGGGTGCTGAACTCCGCCGCGGGCACCAGCACCGCCGTCACGTCAGCGTCCCGTAGCGCGGTGAGATCGCCGTCGCTCAGGTGGGTGCAGTGGTCCGCGCTGGCGGCGCCGAGGGCGGCCGCGAGCTGCGCGCCGGGACCGGGCCCGAGCTGGTTGGCGTGCACGTGCACGGTGAGCCCGAGTGCGGCCCCGGCCAGCAGTACCTGCCGGCACTGCTCGGCGTCGAACGCGCCACGCTCGCAGAAGGCGTCGACCCCGGTCGCCTGGCCGGCGCAGGCTGCCGTCATGGGACCGGCCACCAGGTCGACGTACTCCGCCGCGGTGGTCCCGTCGGGCACCACATGGGCACCGAGCAGGGTGCGGTGCGGCGTGACGGCCGCCGCCGCCTGCAGGCAGCGCAGCTCGTCTGCGACCGTCAGGCCGTAGCCGCTCTTGACCTCCAGCGTCGTGGTGCCCGAGCGCAGCGCCTCGTCGGCGAGACGATGGGCCCGACGGGCCAGCTCGGCGGTCGGGGTGGCCCGGGTCGCGGCAACGGTCGTCGCGATCCCCCCTGCGGCGTACGCAGCGCCGGCCAGCCGGGCCTGGAACTCCTCGGCGCGGTCCCCGCCGAACACCAGGTGGGTGTGGCTGTCGACGAAGCCCGGCAGTACGCAGCCTCCGTCGGCGTCCAGCCGGCGGTCGCAGGGCGGCGCCTGGGTCCGCGGCCCGGACCACACGACCCGGCCCTCGGCCAGCACGAGTGCTGCCTCCGAGGACGGCGGCTCGGCGTCCCAGGACACGAGCCGGCCGATCCGGTCCACGAGCAGTGAGCTCACAGCATCGGCATGTCGATGCCGCGCTCCCGGGCGACCTCGCGGGCGAGGTCGTAGCCGGCGTCGGCGTGCCGCACCACCCCCGTACCAGGGTCGTTGGTCAGGACCCGTTCCAGGCGCAGCGCCCCGTCTGGCGTCCCGTCGGCGAGCACCTGCGCTCCCGAGTGGATCGACTTGCCCATCCCGACGCCGCCCCCGTGGTGGACCGCGACCCAGGCCGCGCCGGATGCGACGTTGAGCAGCGCGTTGAGCACCGGCCAGTCGGCGATGGCGTCCGAGCCGTCCTGCATGGCCTCGGTCTCCCGGTACGGCGAGGCGACCGAGCCGCTGTCGAGGTGGTCCCGGCCGATCACCACCGGGGCGGAGATCGCGCCGCGGGCGACGAGGTCGTTGAGGACAGCGCCCGCGCGGGCCCGCTCTCCGTACCCGAGCCAGCAGATCCGGGCGGGCAGCCCCTGGAAGGCGACCCGGTCCCGGGCCAGCGGGATCCACCGCTGGACGTGGGGGTTGTCCGGGAACTCCCGCAGCAGGGCTTCGTCGGCGACGGCGATGTCGTTCGGGTCGCCCGACAGCGCCACGAACCGGAACGGCCCGATGCCCTGGCAGAACAGCGGACGGATGTAGGCCGGGACGAACCCCGGGTAGTCGAAGGCCTCGGCCAGCCCGGCCTCCCGGGCTTCGCCCCGCAGGTTGTTGCCGTAGTCGAACACCTCGGCGCCGGCCTTGGCGAAGCCCACCATCGCCCGGCAGTGCTCGACCATCGACGCCCGCGCCCGCTCGACGTACTGCTGCGGCTTGACCTTGCTCAGTGCGGCCGCCTCCTGGACGGACAGGCCGGCGGGGACGTAGCCGTTGAGCGGGTCGTGGGCGCTGGTCTGGTCGGTCACCACATCGAACTGCTCGCCGGCGGCCAGCAGCGCGGGGAGCGCCTCGGCGGCGTTGGCAACCACCCCGATCGACAGCGCCTGGCCCAGGCGGGCCGCCTCGTGAGCGCGGCGCAGCCCATCCGAGAGTGAGTCGGCGACCTCGTCGAGGTAGCGCGTCTCGATCCGCTTCTGCACCCGTGCCGGGTCGACGTCAAGGCACAGCGCCACCCCACCGTTCAGGGTCACGGCGAGCGGCTGAGCCCCACCCATGCCGCCGAGGCCGGCCGTCAGGACGATTCTGCCGCGCAGCGTCCCGTCGTACCGCTGCTCGGCCAGGGCGGCGAAGGTCTGGAAGGTGCCCTGCACGATCCCCTGTGTGCCGATGTAGATCCACGAGCCGGCGGTCATCTGCCCGTACATGGTCAGGCCCAGGGCCTCCAGCTCCCAGAAGTCCGGCCAGGTCGCCCATCCCGGTACGAGCAGCGAGTTCGCGATCAGGACCCGCGGGGCGTGCGGAAAGGTGCGGAACACCGCGACCGGCTTGCCGCTCTGCACCATCAGCGTCTCGTCGTCCTCGAGCCGCATGAGCGTCCGCTCGATCGCCTCCAGCGAGGCGTGGTCGCGGGCGGCCTTGCCGTTGCCGCCGTAGACCACGAGGTCCTCGGGCCGCTCGGCGACATCCGGGTGCAGGTTGTTGCGCAGGCACCTCAGGGCGGCTTCCTGCGCCCACCCCTTGCACTGCATGGTCTGGGACATGGCGCTCACTCCAACGGTCCGGTGATCGTCTCCGCGGCGGCGAGGACCGCACCGCTGCGGACGAGGTCGACGGCTGACTCGAGCTCAGGGGAGAGGTAGCGGTCCGGACCGGGCCCGGGCACGCGCGTGCGCAGTGCCGCGACGGCTGCGGCGGTTGCTGGCGCCGGTGGCAGCGGTGAGCGCAGGTCCAGGGCGCGGGCGGCGGTGACGAGCTCGATCGCCAGGACGCGGGTGAGGGCGTCCAGGGACCGGCGCAGCTTGCGCCCGGCGGACCAGCCCATCGAGACGTGGTCCTCCTGCATCCCTGAGCTCGGGATCGAGTCGACGCTCGCCGGGACTGCCAGTCGCTTGAGCTCGCTGACCAGGGCCGCCTGCGTGTACTGCGCGATCATCAAGCCGCTGTCGACCCCGGGGGAGTCGGCCAGGAACGGCGGCAGTCCGTGCGAGCGGGCCCGGTCCAGCATCCGGTCGGTACGGCGCTCGCTGATCGAGGCGACGTCGGCGACGGGGATCGCCAGGAAGTCCAGGACGTACGCGACCGGGGCGCCGTGGAAGTTGCCGTTGGACTCGATCCGGCCGTCGCTGAGCAGCACCGGGTTGTCGATGGCGCTCGCGGCCTCCCGGGCGGCGACGGTGCGGCAGTGCGCCAGCGTGTCGCGGGCGGCGCCGGCCACCTGCGGCGCGCACCGCACGCTGTAGGCGTCCTGGACGCGGGTGTCCTCCGGCCCGCGGTGGGAGGCGACGAGGGCGCTGCCCGCCAGCAGCCGCCGCATGTTCGAGGCGGCCACGGCTTGGCCAGGGTGCGGGCGCAGGGCCATGAGGTCGGCCGCCAGCGTCCGGTCCGTGCCGAGCAGCGCCTCCAGGCTCATCGCCGCCGTCAGGTCAGCCATACGCAACAGCCGCGCCAGGTCGGCGCAGGCGAGCATGAGCATGGCCAGCATGCCGTCGGTGCCGTTGATCAGGGCCAGGCCCTCCTTCTCGGCCAGCTCGACCGGCTCCAGGCCTGCCTCGGCCAGGGCGGTGGCCGCGGGCTGCAGGCCGGCCGCGGTGCGCACCTCCCCCTCGCCCATGACGGCGAGCGCGACGTGCGCCAGCGGCGCCAGATCCCCCGAGCAGCCCAGCGAGCCGAACTCCCGGACCACCGGCGTGATGCCGGCGTTGAGCAGGTCCGCGTACGCCTGGGCGGTACGAGTTCGTACGCCGGTGTAGCCGGTGACCAACGTCCGCAGTCGCAGCAGGGCAGCGCCGCGGACGACCTCCGCCTCCACCTCGGCACCGGAGCTCGCCGCGTGCGAGCGCACGAGGCTGCGCTGCAACTGCGCCCGCTGGGGCTGCGGGATGTGCGTGGTCGCCAGCGCCCCGAACCCGGTCGAGATGCCGTACGCCGGGGTGGCACCTGCCGCGGCCTGCTCGATCCTGGACCGGGCTGCCGCGAGCCGGCCCAGGCACGCCTGGTCCAGGCTGACCCGCGCCCCGTGCCGCGCGACCGCCTCCACCTCGGCCTCCCCGAGCGGCCGGTCCGCGCTCAGCACGACATCCTCGGCGATCGTCATGACCGCATCCCACCGCGTCCGGGCCGCCCTGCCCAGCAGCGCCGGTCCATCGGGCGGGTCGGTAGCGGTGAGGCGAGGCATGCCTGTTGGATGGGGCGGCGCCGGAGGGGCCGGCCGGGCAGGAGTCAGGTGAGGCAGGAGCAGGTGGGGCCCGGCGAGCGTGGGCGGCCGTCGAGCCACGACACAGGGACCTCGGCGGGGCAGGATGCGCTCGCGGTGCAGTTCAGCGAACTCGCGCGCAGCCTGCAGCAGCAGCTGGACCCGGAGGCCATGCTGCGCGGTGTCGTGGCCGCCGCCGTCGAGCTGATCCCCGGAGTGGACGAGGGGTCGATCAGCGTGGTTCTGGGGCGCCGCAAGGTCATGTCGGAGGCGGCGTCGGGCGAGCTGCCGCGGATGGTCGACGCCCTTCAGGAGCAGACGGGGCAGGGGCCGTGCCTGGACGCGGCGTATCACCAGGAGACGGTTCGGGTCAGCGACATGGCCGCCGAGCAGCGTTGGCCGTTGTTCGCCAGCAGGGCCGCCGCCGCTGGTGCCGGCGGGATGCTGTCGTTCCAGCTGTATGTCGAGGGCGACAACCTCGGCGTGCTGAACCTGTACTCCCGGCAGGCGGGGATGTTCGACGACGAGTCCGAGCACGTCGGGCTGCTGTTCGCCGCCCACGCCGCGATCGCCTACTCCGGAGCCCGTACCAAAGCCGACCTGGGCCGGGCGGTCGCGACCCGACAGCTCATCGGGCAGGCGCAGGGCATGCTGATGGAACGCCACAAGATCACCGGCGACCAGGCGTTCGCCTTGCTGGTCGCCGCCAGCCAGCGCACGAACATCAGGCTCCGCGAGCTCGCCGAACAGCTCGTGGCCAGTGGTGAGTTCACCGTGGACCGGTAGCGGGGCACCGGCCACCCGTCCAGCACACAATCAAGGCGCTGAGGTGGATGTCAGTGGGTACGACGCCAGGATGAGCAGTGGAGGCGGCCGGTGATGCCGGTCCTCATCCTGGCCGCGGACCAGGCTGCTGCCCGGGCCGGACGGAGCCACCTGACCATGGTCGCCAGCACCCTTGGCACTGCCCCGGCCCTGGTCGAGGTCGCCCTGGTGCTGGTCAGCGAGCTCGTCACCAATGCGGTGCTGCACGGCCGCAGCAATCCGCGGCTGGCCGTGCTGGCTCGGGCCGGGGGCGGCCTGTTCGTCGGGGTCGGCGATGACAACAGCCGGTACCCGGTGATGCAGGACGAGGACCAGCAGGCGCTGGGTGGTCGCGGTCTGCGCCTGCTCGACAGCCTGGCGACGCGTTGGGGCGTACGGCCTGAACCACCCGGCAAGGTCGTGTGGTTCGAGCTCGATGCCGATGCCGCCTGAGCTGCGCCGGGGCTGAGCTCAGGCCGGCTGGCCGCGGTTCACCGCGACACCGGACGGGGAGCTGATCGGCAGTCCGAGTTCGGCCGCGATCCCGCAGACAGTCGCGACGCGGCTCAACAGGGGTCGGGGGTGGGTCAGGGTCAGTTGACCGTCGGCCTCGGCGAGGCGGCGGGAGGCCTGCAGCAGGGCATGCAGGCCCCGCACGTCGCAGAAGGACAGCTCGGACACGTCGATGCGGACATCGAGATGCCCGGTCGCGATCTGCTGCTCGATCAGCGTGCCGAGCACCGAGTCGGTTGCCATGTCCAGCTCACCGATCAGCTGCATGTCTGTCCGGACGGTGTCCGGGACCACCACGGCCAACAGCGGCCCGATCTCACCGAGGCGTCCGCCCTCGTCGACGTGCACCATGCTCACTCCTGCGCAGATTGGGCCGCGCGGCGCAGGACAACCCTGCCGCACGCACCGAACGGTCGTGTGGCTGCCGTCCAACCGGCTGTGAACTTACCTGTTAAGGCCCGGACCTGCCACACAACCAGACCACCCAAGGGCGCAACTCGGTTGCCGGGGCCCGCGGCAGGTGCTCGGCTGCGCGGGTGGATCCAGCGGCAGTCCTCCAGGCCTACGACGAGCAGGTCCGGCGGCGGCCGGGCGGCCACGCGCCCGGGGCGCAGGTCGAGCGAGCGGACGGCGTCGTACGCGTCGTGTCGGCAACCGGCTGGAGCGGCGTGACCTGGAGCGGGCTGGAGGAAGGCACCGCCGACGCGGTGATCGCGGCGCAGGTCCAGAGGTTCAGCGGGCTGTCCCGGTCATGGGAGTGGAAGTACTACTCCCACGACACGCCGCCGGACCTGCCCGCGCGCCTGGTCGCCGCGGGCATGGTGGCCGAGCCGGCCGAGACCCTGCTCGTCGCGGAGATCGCCGACCTGGTGCTCGACGCGTCGCCGCCGGCCTGCGTGGAGCTGCGGCCGGTGACCGACGCGGCGGGTGTCCGCGACCTCGTCCGGGTGGGCGAGGAAGTGTTCGGCGAGGACTACTCGGCACTGGGGAGCGTGCTGACCGCTCAGCTGGCCCATCACCCCGACTCCGTCGCGGCCGTCGTCGCTGTGACGGGGGACCGGCCGATCGCGGCCGGGCGCGTGGAGTTCTGCCTGGGTACGCAGTTTGCCGGTCTGTGGGGCGGCGGCACGTTGCCGGCCTGGCGCGGCCGCGGCGTCTTCCGCGCGCTCGTGGCCTACCGGGCCGCCCTGGCTGCGGCGCGCGGTTTCCGGTACCTGCAGGTCGACGCCTCCGACGACAGCCGACCGATCCTGCGCCGGCTGGGCTTCGTCGAGCTGGCGACGACGACCCCGTACGCCGGATCCGGTTCCTGACGCGGCCGGGCTAGCTGAAGACCGAGAAGCGCAGGATGCAGGCGACACCGGCCACCAGGCTGTACACGGCGAACGGCGTCAGCGTGCGGGTCTGGAAGTACCGGACCAGAAAGCGCACCGAGGCGTAGGCGGCGGTGCCGGCGACCAGTGAGCCGACGAAGACCTGGCCGTGGATGTGCGCGCCGGCCGGCCCGGCCAGGCTGGGGAGCTTCAGGACGCCGGCGGCGAAGATGACGGGGGTGGCGAGCAGGAAGGAGAACCGGGCCGCGTCCTCGTGGGACAGCCCCCGGGCCAGCCCACCGACCATCGCGACCCCGCTGCGGCTGATCCCCGCGAACAGGGCGGCGATCTGGTAGGTGCCCACGCCCAGCGCCTCCTTGTAGGAAAGCGACAGGATCGGCCGGGCGCCGTGCCCGGTCAGTACGGCGGCGCTGCCCGGTGCGAGCGCCGGGGCGGCGCTGCTGCGGCCGGAGGTCGCAGGGCGCCCGGCGTCGGCGTCGGCGTTGGCCTCGGCCCGACGCCGCAGTCGCTCCCCGACCAGCAGTACGACACCGTTGACTGTCAGGAAGATCGCGGCGGCCAGCGGTTTGGCGAAGATGGTGCGGAAGGTGTGCTCCAGCGCCACCCCGGTCAGTCCGACCGGGATCGTCGCGATGATCAGCAGCCAGGCGAGGCGCTCGTCGTCGTCGCGGACCACTAGGCGCCGGGCGGCCAGGCTCGGCCGCAGGCTGGTCAGGAAGCCGCGGATGATTCTGATCCATTCGGTCCGGAAGAAGATCAGCAGCGCAACGGCCGTGGCCACGTGCAGGGCGACGATGAACGCCAGGTAGAACGAGTGCCCGCTGTCACCGGTGGACGACTGGGTCGCCAGGGCCTTCCAGCTCCCGCCGATCAGGGCGGGGATGAGGACGGAGTGGCCGAGGCTGGAGATCGGGAACAGCTCGGTGATGCCTTGGGTCAGGCCGATGACCACGGCCTGCAGATAGCTGAGCACGAAGAGCCGTCCTTCTCGAGCGAGCGCCGACAGAGCGGGGACAACATCTCATCCTGACCGGGTGGGCCGTTCAGAAGGTGAGGACGGGGCCGGTGCGTGGGGGCGTCCGGCCGGCCACGGCTTGGTTCCACACGACGGCCAGGGCCTGCGGTCCGTGCCCGGGGACGACGTCGACGGACTGCTCGGCGCGTGGCAGGAAGCTGCGCCAGGCGGTGGTGAACCGCTCCTCGAAGGCCGCCCGACCCCACTGAGCGGTGCGCGCACGGATGACGTCGGGAGCGAAGAACAGCGTCGGCCCCGGCGTCGGGCCGCTGTCCTGATCCTGGTGCGTCATGCCCACCGCCGCGTCGTGCACCAGGTCCGGGCCCAGGTGCTCGTGCAGACGGGCGCGCAGTGTCGAGCTGCCGGCCAGGTCTGCGTACGCAGTGGGTCGGTGGGCGAGCCGGGTCACCTCCTCGTAGCTGAGCACCTCGTCGTAGCAGCCCAGGCTCTGCACGAACGCCGTGTTGCCGGTCGAGGTCAGCCCGACCACTGCGACACCACCGGCCTGCAGCAGCGCGGCCGTGGCGTACGCGGCCTTGCTCGAGGCCGAGCTCACGACCACGAGCTCCGCCCCGTACAGCTGCTGATCGATCAGTTGGTCGGCCAGGGTGAACGACAGCATGAACAGCGGCCTGAACAGCACCTGCAGGTCCTCGTGCTGCGCGTCGTAGGCGGCGTCGGTCCGCGTGTCCACGTAGGCGTTGTAGGCCGGTGGCAGGACGGCGCGGTGCGCGGCGGCGTCCCGGAAACCGTGGCTCCCCACCCGGTCCGGGGCCACCAGCAGGTGACTGGAGGTGGGCAGCAGGCCATAGACCCGAGCACCCTCGGACAGCCCCTCGACCCGGGAGGCCACCACGTCGGCGAAGCCCCACACCGGGACGCGGCCGGCCCCGCCGACCCCCGGGAAGAACTCCCAGTAGCGCAGGTCGTCCCCCAGTCGGGCGTAGGTGACGTTGTTGGCCGTGACGCCGACGCGGTCCACCCGGAGCACCGCCTCACCCTGCGCGGGCACCAGCTCGGAGACGGACCGGAGCTGGGTGTGGGTCAGGTCGCCGCGGTCGACGAGTAGGTCCCAGGCCATACGGCGGACTCAACCACCGCCGTACGGCGCGCCGGTGAACAACGGGCGATGTTCCGGTGTCTGCAGCGGTGCCTGCGGCGGTGTCCGGTACGGCTGGTACCGCGACCGGCGTACTGCGTCGTGGGTCGGGAACTGCCCCGGTGCGGGCGCTGTGCTGGGGCCGATCCCGACCCTCGACCGGCATCGGCCACACTCGCGCTCTCGGACGTACGCCCAGCAGCGGGAGGAGCGGCATGAGTTCGGTACAGGTGGACCTGACGGGCAAGCGGGCGCTGGTGACCGGCGCGGCGAGTGGCATCGGTCTGGCGTGCGCCCAGCGGCTTGCCCGGGCAGGCGCGGACGTCACGGTGCTGGACCGCGACGCGGAGCGCACCCCGGAGGTCGCCGCCGAACTCGGTGGCACCGCGCTCGTTGTGGACCTCTCGGACTCCGCGGCGGTCGCCGCCCTGGTCCTGGACGTCGACATCCTGGTCAACAACGCCGGCCTGCAGCACGTCAGCCCCATCGAGTCGTTCCCGCCGGAGCGGTTCACGATGATGCTCGCGGTGATGCTGCACGCGCCGTTCCTGCTCGCCCGTGCAGCCCTGCCGGGAATGTACGAGCGGGGCTGGGGGCGGGTCGTGAACATCTCCTCGGTGCACGGTCTGCGCGCTTCGCCGTTCAAGTCCGCGTACGTCGCGGCGAAGCACGGGCTGGAGGGCCTGTCCAAGGTGATGGCCCTGGAGGGGGGTCCGCGCGGCGTGACCAGCAACTGCGTCTGTCCGGCGTACGTCCGCACTCCCCTGGTGGAGGGGCAGATCGCGGCGCAGGCCGAGCAGCACGGGATCGACCCGTCCCAGGTGCTCGAGCAGGTGATGCTCTCGGAGCCGGCCATCAAGCGGCTGGTGGAGCCCGACGAAGTGGCTGAGACGGTGGCCTGGCTGTGCGCGCCGGAGGCCTCGTTCGTGACCGGGACGTCCCTGACCCTGGACGGTGGCTGGACTGCCCGCTGAGCCGGCGCGGGACCAGCGACCGGCCGGGACCAGCGATCGGCGGGTCGGAGCTGAGCGCGGCAGCGGTCACGGCCGGCATAGCGTCGACGACGACGACGATGTCGGTGTCCAGGCCGCGCGTGCCGTGCAGGACCGCGGCCACGTGAGGACGGCTGAGCCCGCTACCGAGCGGCGCAGAAGGTGCGCCCGGCGGCGGAGTCCCCGACCGCCCACGCCGGCTGAGGAGCACCCGACCGCCCACGCCGGCTGAGGAGCACCCGACCGCCCGCGCCGGCTGAGGAGCACCCGCCCGCCCGCGCCAGCTGAGGAGCACCCGATCCGCGCCGCGTCTTGACGCGCGCACCCCCGTACCGGCAAGGTCTGCGGTGAAAGGCGACGGTGTGCAGGAACCCGGTGTGAGCCCGGGACGGTCCCGCCACTGTGAGTGGTCCTTGCCAGGGCCACGAGTCAGAGACTGACCCGTCGCTCCCTCACCCAGCGGGGCGTGGAAACCCCGGAAGAGGAGCCCGACATGTCTGCCAGCCTCCAAACCAGCACCCACGTCGGCACCGGCGCGGTCACGCGTCCGCACGCCGCCCAGGCCCTGGCGCTCATCGTGACGAGCGTTGCGGTCCTGCTCGCGCTGCTGGCCCTGTACGCCGTCTTCCTCGACCAGGGGCAGCTGCTGTCCCCGGTGCTCGGCAAGGTGGCGGCGACGGCCAACTACGTCCACGAGTTCGCGCACGACGGGCGCCACCTGCTCGGCGCGCCCTGCCACTGATCCCGTGGACCTGCTGCGTGGACTGCGGCGGGGAGCGCTCGCCGGACTGATCGGCGGCGCTGCCGCCGGGGCCTTTGGCTTCCTGCTGGCCGAGCCCGTGATGGATCGTGCCGTCGGGCTCGAGGCAGCCCGGCAGACGGCCGCCGGCGAGCACCACGCCGAGGTATTCGACCGCCACACCCAGCACGTGGGCTTCCTCGTCGCCACGGTCGCGACCGGCCTCGCCCTGGGGGTGCTGCTCGGCGTGCTGTTCACCGTCCTGCATCGCGACGACCCGGACCGTGAGCCGTGGCGTCGCTCGGTCGGACTGGGTGCAGCGGCGTGGTTCGGGGTCTACCTGGTGCCCTTCCTGCGCTACCCGGCGAACCCGCCCGGAGTGGGCGATCCGGGCACGATCGGCCTGCGTACCCACAGCTACCTGTCGGTGCTGGTGCTGGGCATCGTCGGGGCGGTCGTGGCCGTCCTGGTCGCGCGCCGGCTCGCCGACCGGGACGTGCGCCCCCCGGTACGCCAGCTCGCGGTCACCGGTGTCCTGGTGGGCACCGTGGCCCTGACCTTCGTGCTGCCCGGCAATCCCGACGCGCTCGACGTGCCCGCCGCGCTGCTGTGGGAGTTCCGCCTGCTGGCGCTCGCGACCTCCACCCTGCTATGGGGAGTGCTCGCCGCCTCGTACGGGCTGCTGGGGGAGCGGTCCGGCGCGCACGAGCTCGTCACCGTCTGACAACCTGGATGCATGAAGCACCTGATCGACAGCCTCGCCGCGCGCGCCGCCGACCTCGAGCGCGATGGCGTGGACCGAGCCGTGGTGCAGGAGATGGCGGACGTCGGGTTGCTCGCCGTGTACGGGCCGCCTGAGCTGGGTGGCCTGGATGCCCCGGGGCAGCGCCAGGTCAGCGAGGACCTCGCCGGCGCCAGCCCGGACGCCTGGTTCGTCTGGTTCCAGCACGGTCCGGTGGCCAAGGCCCTGGCGCTGAGCGCCAACACCGACCTCGCCGGCCGCCACCTCGCCGACCTGTGCAGCGGCCGCGCCCAGGGTGGCGTCGCGTGGAGCAACCTGCGCACTGCCCGGCCGACCGTGACGGCCGAGCGGGTCCCCGGCGGCTGGCGGCTGGACGGTCCGCAGCCCTGGTGCACCGGCTGGCCGATGCTGGACCTGGTCCTGGTCGGCGGCCTGTCAGCCGACTCCGGGGAGATCGTGTTCGGTGTCCTGCCCGTGCCCGAGCGCCTGCGCAGCACCGGTGAGCTCGGGCTGGCCGCCATGGGTGGCACGCGCACCCATGCCGTGCGGTACGACGGGGTGGTGCTGCCCGACGACGCCGTCTCGTCGGTCTCGCCGTATGACGCGTGGGCGACCGAGGACCGGGCGGCGAACGCCAACGTGCAGCCGTCCACCTTCGGGATCGCGCTGGCCGCGCTGGACCTGCTCGAGGGGGTCGCCCCGGTGCCTGCGCAGGGGCTGCGGGAGCAGGTGCTCGAGGTGCGCGAGCAGGCGTACGCGCTCCTGGACGGGGTGCACCGGCTGGAGCAGATCGACCGGCGGCTGGCTCTGCGGGCCCAGGCTCTTGCGCTCGGTACGACGTGCACCACCGCCCTGCTCGCCTCGCGCGGCGGGCGCGGCATGGGGCTGGACGACCCGGCACAGCTGCTGCTGCGGGCCGCGGCCTTCCAGGTGGTGCACAGCCAGGCTGCGCACGTCCGCGCGGCGACCCTGGAGCTGCTCAGCGCCTGAGCGAGGGCTCCTCCGCCGGCAGCACGAGCACCTCGTCGTCGTACGCGATGTCCTGGGCGACCACGTCCGGCGGCTGCCAACCCTCGTCCATGAGCACCCGGTAGAGCGCGACCCGGGCGGCCACGACCCGCTCGGCCGCCTCCAGGTTGCGGTCCAGCAGCAGCCGGTCGAGGTCGCCGCGGTGGATGCGCGCCTCGATCCCGTCCCGCTTCTGGACCGCGGCGTGGTAGGTCCACAGGGCTTCGGTGAGGCGCTGCTCGATGCTGTAGGTCACGCTCGTCTCTCGGCCAAACGGGTGACAGACTTGAGGCCTGCGCGCGGCCCGGGGGTCCGGGCAGTGCTCGGCAGGCGGTCCCCGACGGCTGCTGATGACAGACTGGGACACAGCCTAACCGTCCCTCAACGATCCTGGAGCCCCCATGCGCATCGCCGCACCCCGCCACGTCCTCACCGCCGCGGCCGCGGCCGGGCTGCTGCTCGTCGCTGGCTGCGGCTCCTCCGGGGGCGGCTCCTCCTCCGGCGGCGGCGCCGCGGCGAACCCGGCCGCGGCCGTGCGCGACGCCGGGATGAAGGTCCTGAGCGCAGGGACGAGCAAGCTGACCCTGAACAGCAGCACGAAGATCGGTGCCCAGGCCGTGCAGTTCTCCGGCGAGGGGGTCTTCGACTACGGCCACAAGACCGGTCAGCTGGTCATCAAGCTGCCTGCGGGCGGCAAGGGCGGCGGCGCGGAGATCCAGGAGCGGATCACCGGGGGCTTCCTCTACCTGGCCCTGCCGAACATGCCGGGGGCGTTCTACAAGGTGGCCCTCGCCGACCTCGGCGGCACCTCGCTGGGCAGCAGCACCGATCCGAGCGCGTCGTTCGCGGCGCTGAACTCGGTCAGCAACGGCGTGCAGAAGCTGGGCACCGAGCAGGTCCGGGGCGCCAGCACGACGCACTACAAGGGCTCGATCGACGTCGTGAAGGCGACTGCCAAGACGACCGGCGTCGCGCACGACCTCGTGCAGGCGCTGATCAAGAACGGGCTGAAGGTGCTGCCCTTCGACGCCTACGTCGACGACCAGGGCCGGCTCCGCAAGTACGTCCAGGTGGTCATGCTGCCCCCCACCACCAAGACCGGCGGCAAGCCGATCGACTCCACCACCTCCATCGAGCTGTACGACTTCGGCACCAAGCTCGACGTGCAGGCGCCCCCCGCCGCGCAGGTCAAGGACGGGGCGCCGCTGCTCAAGGCGCTGAAGTCCGCGGGCGCCGCCGCCGGCTCATAGCCACAGCGGCGCCGGGTCGTCACGGCCCGGGCTCGTTCCGGCGCGGGCTCGTGCCGCCGCGGGCTCGGGAGCGCCCGCGAGTGATCCTCGGCACGGACGGGGTAGGACTCCGGGTGCGGCGCTGTCCCCGCGGCAAGGCTCTTGGACACAAGCCGTGCTTCTGGCCGCACCGTGGCCGCCCGCATCCTCGGAGGACAACCGTGAGTACGACCCGCACCCTCGCCCGACCGCTGCTGGCCAGCATGTTCATCGTGGGTGGGCTCGACGCCCTGCGCAAGCCCGGCGGCCGGGTGGAGGCCGTCCGCAGTGCCGGACTGTCCTCGCCCGACCAGCTGGTCAAGGCCAACGCTGCGACGCACCTGGTCGGGGGGCTGGCGCTGGCGACGGGGCGCCTGCCACGAGTGGCCGCCCTGGCCCTGGCAGGTTCGTTGCTCCCGACGACGTACGTCGGGCACGCGTTCTGGAGCGAGCAGGACTCAGGCGCGAGGGCGCAGCAGCAGATCCACTTCTTCAAGAACGTCGGCCTGCTCGGCGGCCTGCTGCTCGCGGTTGCCGACACCGGCGGCCGGGAGTCCCTGCCGCACGCCGCCGGGCGGGTGTCCCGCCGCGGGAAGAAGAAGGCCGGCAAGGCAAAGGCCAAGGCCAGCCGCACCTCCTAGCCGATCCGCCGTGGCCGACCCGCGCTGGCCGACCCGCCGTGGCCGACCCGCGGCTCGGTGAGGAGGCCGCGGGCCGGACCAGGTGCGGGCTGTCAGCGGCCGAGCGCCGCCCAGGTCTTCGGTCCGACGATGCCGTCGGTGACGAGGCCGTGGGCGCTCTGCTGACGCAGGACGGCCGCGCGGGTCATGGGCCCGAAGTCACCGTCGGGTCCCGCGCCGACCCGGCGCTGGAGGGTGACCACGGCTGTGCCCTGCGAGCCGACCCTGAGCAGCGGCTGGCTCACCGCGGCAGCGGTACTGGCTGCCTGCGTGGCCACGGCACCGGCCGCGCTACCAGTGACCCGCCCGACCAGGTAGTTGCTCGTGTAGAGCGTCTGTTGGGTGATCACCGTGCCGGTGTGGCGCGCCACCCACCAGGAGTTGCCACCGGCGTAGATGCCCTCGTGTTCGATCCCACCGCTGCTGTCCGGGATGAACAGCACGTCGCCGGGACGCATCTGCGCCTTGCTGACGTGCTGCATCGCGCCGTACTGCGCGCTGGTCGTGCGCGGCAGGGCGACGCCGACCCGGCTGTAGACGTACTGCACGAATCCGGAGCAGTCGAAGCCCGCGGCAGGGGTGTTGCCGCCGAAGTGGTACGGAGTGCCGGCGTACTGGCTGGCGACGGTCACGACCGAGGTGCTCTCGGTCGCCTGGGCGGGGCTGGCGCCCAGGGCGACGGCACCGCCGGTCCCGACGGCTGCGGCGCTCACAGACAGGGTGGCCAGGCGTCGGCCTGCGCGGCTCGGGCGGGCGTGCTTGGACATGGAGATCCTCTCTCCACGCCTTCGGGGTGAGCTGTCGGGTTCGGGCGGAGAGACTGCCCGGCCGGCCGTCGTCGACGGTTGGCTTCACCCCAGGAAGCCCGGCCCGTGGGCCGGTCCTCCGCGTGCGTCGGTTCCCCCGCTCCTACCCCCGGTAACTGGTTTGGCACTGAGCGTCATGGGCAGGATTCGGCGTGACGACCCCAGTGGCGGCCGTTCTCCCGGCGCGCGACGGAAGGTATCAGCCGAAACAGGGTGTGGCGAGGCCCCCCGTGCCGGAGCACTCTCCCGAGGGTCCAGCTCCCTCGGCGTCCCCGTTCAGTGTTCACAGCGCGGTGCTCGCCTGCCCCGTCCTGAGTGGTCCACGATGAAGCGGTGAGGACCTCGCAACAGCGCGCGGCCGCAGCCCAGCGCGCGGGCGGGGCCCAGCGCGCGGGCGGGGCCCAGCGCGCGGCCGCCGCCTCCAGTGCGGTCGGCGGGGCCGGCCGGCGCGTCCTGGCCCGGCTCCGGGCGGCGGCCTCGGCCGACCGCGCCGGACAGAGCGGCCTGGCCGCGCTGCTGTGGACGCATGCGCTGCAGGCCGCCGGGGACGCCCTGATCGCGGTCGCCCTCGCCGGCACGGTGTTCTTCTCCGTGCCGCTGGGCCAGGCGCGCAGCCGGGTGGCGCTCTACCTCGTCCTGACGCTGCTGCCGTTCTCGCTCCTGGTGCCGGTCGCCGGGCCGCTGCTGGACCGCTTCCGGCACGGCCGACGTACGGTGCTCGCCGTCACCAGCGGTGCCCGCGGGCTCATCGCCTGGTCCATGGCCGGCGCGCTGGCCAGTCTCGCGCTCTACCCGCAGGCCCTCGCGGTACTCGTGCTGACCCGGGCGTACGGCGTCGCGCGCAACGCCGCCGTCGTACGCGTGCGTCCACCGGCCCTCGGGCTGGTCGCGGCCAACGCCCGGCTCAACATCGCCGCGACGGCCTGTGCCGCCGCGGCCGGCGCGGTGGGGTTCGGGGTCTCGCGGACCGTCGGCTCGTCCTGGACCCTGCGGCTGGCCAGCCTGGTCCTGCTCACCGCCGCGGTGGCCGCCCTGCGCTTGCCGGGGCACGTCGACGAGGCCCGTTCGGTCGCGGTCGCTGGGCCGCGCTGGCGGCTGGTGCACGACGCCGTCGTACGACGGGCTCTGGTCGCGACCGTCGTCCTACGGGTGCTCGCGGGGCTGCTGACGGTGTTCCTGGCGTTCGAGCTGCGCAGCCGGGGTGCGCCGGGGCCGGTCGTCGCCCTCGTGCTCGGGGCCGCGGTGGCCGGTCAGCTGCTCGGTACGGCGCTGGCCAGCCGGCTGCCGACCGCCCGGACGGCGCAGGTCACCGGAGCCTGCCTCGCCCTGCCCGCGGTGTGCTGCCTGCTCGCGGTCCTGGCCCCCTCGGCCGCGACGGCGGCCCTGGCGGTGGGGATCAGCGGCCTCGGCGGCTCGCTGTCGAAGTACGTGCTGGATGCCGCCCTGCAGACCCAGGCGCCGACGACGTCCACCAGCAGCGCGTTCGCCCGGTCCGAGACGGCGCTGCAGCTGGGCTTCGCCCTCGGTGGCGGGATCGGCGTGGCCCTGCCGGCGGTGTCCGCGCTCGGCTTCTCAGTGGCGGCGGTGCTGCCGTTGCTCGGCGTCGCCGTGATGGTCCGCTGGCAGCCGGCTCCGGCCCCGGCCGTCCCGGCGACGGGTCCCTGGTGGCTGGAGCAGCCCGTTACCCGCGGGAGAAGCAGACGTCGGTGGCGTACCGGGTGAAGCCCAGCCGCTCGTAGACCTTGACGGCGCGCGGGTTGTCCTCATCGACGTACAGCAGGACCGACGGCAGCCCGCGCTCCTGCAGTGAGTGCAGGCCCAGCAGCGTCAGGGCCGGCCCGAGCCCACGGCCCTGCTCGGACGGGTCGACCCCGACGACGTACACCTCGCCGATGGGGTCGTGCGCGTGCTCGCCGCGCTCGGGGTCGGTGTGCACGCGACCGTGCACCTTCGTCCAGTGGAACCCCACCAGGGCGCCGTCCCGCTCGGCCAGGAAGAACCCCCCGGGATCGAACCAGGGCTCCTGCTCCCGCAGCAGCACCTCCTCCACGCCCCAGCCGCCCTGGTCGGGGTGCGCGCTGAAGGCCCGGTTGTTCAGCTCGGTCCACGCCTGCTCGTCCTGCCCGGGCACGAACGTGCGGATCGTGACGCCCTCGGGCAGCGCCACCTCGGGCAGCGGCTGCTCCAGCGAGCGGCGCATCTGCCACAGCGCCCGGCTGCGGCTGAACGACATCGCGCCGGCCAGCTTCGCCGCAGCCGGGTGCTCACCGTGCGCCCACAGCCGGAGGCGGCCGTCCGGGCTCTGCTCGAGCAGGGTCGCCACCAGCGCCCGGCCCAGCCCGTGACCGCGTGCGGGCGGGTCCACCGCGAGCTCTCCGCTGGAGCCGTCGACGCGGTCGGTGACGTCGAGGTGGGCGTACGCCAGCAGCCCCTGCTCGCCGCGCACCAGCAGGTGCCGTACGTCGGCGTCCCCGCCCTGCGGCAGGTGCAGCATGACGTGGTCCGACAGCGGTGGCGTGCCGTCCGCGGCGCCCACCCGTTCGACCAGGGCGCGCACGTCCGCGACATCACTGGCGTCCAGCCGGGTCTGGACGTACGGGGCAGGGGTCGTCACGCAACGGACGCTACGGGGCGGCGTGGCGTCGGGGCCAGCACCTGGCGCACCCGCTCGCCCGCCGCCCCCGCCCCCCTGAACGCCGCGTCCGCGTTGGGCCACGGCCGTTGGCGAGGGCCGACCAGCGCAACAGCAGGTCGGCGGCGCCTGGAGCCCAGGTGCGAGGGCGGACTGAGCGTCCCGGGTCATTCGGGATGTTCGCCGACCTGCTGTTGCGCTGGTGTCGGCCCGGAGCACGTTGCCTGCCGGAAACCCTGTCACGGTGCGGGTGCTGGATCAGCCGCGCCGCAGCTCGATGAGCTGGTTCGGCTCGACCCGGCGGTCCGGCTCGGCCCGCTCTGCCGCCCCCGCATCGGGCAGCGCGGCGGGCAGCTGCGGGACGACGAACTTGTAGCCGACGTGCCGGACCGTGCCGATGAGCTGCTCGTGCTCGACGCCGAGCTTGGCGCGCAGGCGGCGTACGTGGACGTCGACCGTGCGGGTGCCTCCGTAGTAGTCGTAGCCCCACACCTCCTGCAGCAGCTGCGCGCGCGTGAAGACCCGTCCGGGGTGCTGCGCGAGGTGCTTGAGCAGCTCGAACTCCTTGTACGTCAGGTCAAGTGCCCGTCCGCGCAGGCGGCAGGTGTAGGTGCCCTCGTCGATCGTGAGCTCACCGGCGCGTACGACGCCAGGCTCGCTCGTCGGGGTGTCGGTCACGGCGGCGACCCGCCCGACGGCCAGGCGCAGGCGTGCGTCGACCTCGGCCGGCCCGGCGCTGTCGAGCAGGACGTCGTCGATGCCCCACTCGGCGGTCAGGGCCACGAGCCCGCCCTCGGTGAGCACCGCGAACACCGGCGCGGTGACCCCCGTCGTACGCAGGAGCCGGCACAGCGAACGCGCCTGGACGAGGTCCCGGCGGGCGTCGACGAGCACCGCGTCGACCGGCCCCGCGCCCGGGCCGGAGTCGAGCAGCGCCGAGACCTCGAGCGGCGCGACGCGGACGCGGTGGGCGAGCAGGCCGAGTGCGGGTAGCACGTCAGCCGAGGGCGTGAGCGCATTGGTGAGCAGGAGCAGGCTGGCCATGGGGACCTCCGGTGCGGCTGGGGAAGCCGTGGAGAGGCGCCGTTGCCTCGCGTGCAGAAGCGCAAAGGTAGCGGGCGCGGCACACTGAGTTGCGTGGACCAGCAGACGGCGTACGGCCGGCACCTCGCGAAAGGTGCCTTGTGACCGCCACCGTGCGGTACTGGGCGGCGATCCGCGCCGCGGCCGGTGCCGCGCAGGAGCAGGTCGCCGCCGGCACAGTCGCGCAGGCCCTGGAGGAGGTGCTGGGGCGCCATGACGGGCGGTTCGCCCAGGTGCTGTTGGTGTGCTCGCTCGTGCTCGACGGCGACCCGGTGGGCAGCCGGGACCGCGCGAGCCTGCGGCTGGTCGACGGAGCGCTGCTGGACTGCCTCCCGCCGTTCGCCGGTGGCTGAGCCGGTGGCTGAACCGGCCCTTGCGCAGGCTCGCGCCACGTCAGCAGCCACTGCAGTCCGCGCTGACCGAGCCGGCGGCCGGGCAGGATCGCGGCACACCAGCCGTACGACCGCAGCCTGCGTCGAGGCGGCTCTGGCACCATGCCGCAGTGACCAAGGCCGAGGCTCCCGCGCCGCGGCAGCGACCGGGTCGGGCCGCCCTCGTGGTGCAGGGCTCCGCCTCCGTCCTGGTGGCGCTCGCCCTGCTGCTGTGCGACCTGGTCTCGCCGCTGCTGCTGGGTGCGGTGGTGCTCGCCCTTCAGGTGGTGCTGGTGCTGGGCCTGCTCGCCCTGGTCGACGCGCCGGCCGCGGGCGGGGTGTTCGTGGTGGGCGTCTCGGCCGCCGTAGCGGCTGACCTCGCCGTCCTCCACGACCACGGCCGGCTGGGCGCTCTCGCCGGAATCGTCGCGCTCTCGCTCGTCGCCGCCCTGCTGCACCAGCTCGGGCGCAGGGCGCGCACGCGGGTCACCGAGTCACTCGCCGACACCCTGTTCGTGGTCGTACTCGTCTGCGGCTGCGCGTGCCTGCTCGCCGTCCGCGAGCTGGGCGGCGCTCGCCTCGCCGCAATCGTCCTGGCCGCGGTCGGCGTGAGTCTGCTGGTCGGCCGGCTCGGGGACGCCTTCGTCGCCCGGCCCGCGGTCACACCGGCGGCCACTCGCGGCTGGCCGGGCCTCGTCCTCGCCCTCGGGCTCGGTGTCGCCGTGGCCGCTTTGCTCGGCGGCGACCACCTCAGCGCCCGCGCTGCCGCCCTGCTCGGCCTAGCCGTGGCGGCGGCCGCGGCGGCCGGGGACGTGGCCGTCGACCTCACGGCCGTCGCCCCCCACGCCGCGGTGGCTACCGGCGACGTAGCCGCCGCCCCCGGTGCCGTCGCCCCCCACGCCGCGGTGGCTACCGGCGACGTGACCGCCGCCCCCGGTGCCACCGCGCTCCGCGCCGACGACGGCCGGCGCGCCGCTGCCCGACGGCCGGTCGGCCTGCTCCTGCCGTTCGCGGCCGCGGGGCCCGTCGCGTACGTCGCCGCCCGTCTCGTCCTGGCCGGCACGTGACGCCCGCCAGCGGGGGCCTCGCCGCCCGCGCCGACCGGAGGACCCCGTGAAGAAGCTGCTGGTCTTTGTCGTCGTGCTGCTCGCCCTGCTGGTCGCCGCAGACCGCGTCGCGGCGTACGTCGCCGCCCAGCAGGTCGCCGGCAAGGTCCGCACCAGCGCGATGCTCGCTGCCGACCCGAAGGTGAAGATCACCGGATTCCCGTTCCTCACCCAGGCGTTCGCCGGCCGATACGACCGGATCGACGTCACCGCCGACGATGTGGACCGCGGCGGCGTACGGCTGACGCACTTCACGACCTCCCTGTACGGCGTTCAGCTGCCCCTGTCCGACGCGATCGGCGGCCGGGTGCAGTCGATCCCGGTCGACCGGCTCACCAGCGAGGCGGTGGTGGGCTACGTCGACCTGAAGTCCGGCAGCCGGATGTTGGTGTTCACCCCCGCCGGCGACCGGGTGAAGGTCACCGGCAGCATCACCGTGCTGGGTCAGGAGCTCAGCGCGAGCGCGATCTCGATGGTGTCGCTGGACGGCAACGACCTGGTGCTCACGCCGCAGTCGGTGAGCGCTGCCGGGCAGTCCAGCTCCCTGATCGACGACGCCGTCAAGGGCGCGTTCCGGGTCCGGGTCCCGATCGGGCGGCTGCCCTACGGGCTCAAGCTCACGGGCGTACGGGCCACTGCGGGCGGCGTGGTCGTCAGCGCCCAGAGCGGACCGACGGTGCTCACCACCGGCTGACGGCACCGGTCGGAGACGGGCGGTGCGCCGGTGTAGGTGCGGTATCAGGCGCACTGGTCACGGCGGTCGGCTCCGGTAGACGTCGGCTCGATGCCCGACCCGGACGACGACGACGGTCTCCTGTTCGTCGTCGATCCATAGCAGCACGCGGTAGTCGCCGCGGCGGGCGCTTCGAAGACCTTCGAGGTTGCCGCCCAGGGGCTTGCTCAACCGGGCTGGGTTCATCGGCAGCACGGAGGTGACGAACTCGACGAGCGCGGGCGCCACGCGTACGGGAAGCCGGCGCAGCTGGCGAGCAGCGGCGGCGGCGACCTTGACCTGGTACGGCAGAGTCACTCAGACAGACCGAACTCCGCCCGGAGCGCGGCGCCGCTCACCGTGTCCCCTGCCTCGACATCTCGCCTAGCTGCGTCGATGCTCTCGCTGATACCGGGTTGCGACAGCCAGAACAGCGTCTCATGCAGCGACTCGAGGTCGTCGGCAGCCATCAGCACCGCAGCCGGTCGTCCGTGCCTAGTGATCGTCACGATGTCGTGCGTGCGCTCGGCCTGCTCCACCAGGGCCGACAGCTTGTCCTTCGCCTCGCTCAAAGGTATGGCAGTCATGCCGATATGTTAGCCCTAGTTCTGGCCTGTAGCGGGGGTTCCGGGGAGGGAAGCGCTCGGACGGTCCGTGTGTTGGCCTGAACGTGACCAGGCGAGCCCGACCGACCCGCTCGCCGCGCTGTGGCGGGCGCTAGCCTGTGACCATGGTGCTGGTCAAGCGACGCGCGGTGGATTTCTGCCGCATCGCCGGCTGCCTGTGTCCGCGCTCCTGAGGTCTGCGCCCGGAGCTCGCGAAAGACGGGGCCCGACCGTGTCCGGTCGCGCCGCTCGCCAGCCAGGCCAGGTCGTGGCCCGCACGCCCTCGCGTGACTGAACCGCACTCGAACGTCCTGAGCACCTGAACCGCCAGAGCACCCGAACGTCCTGAGCACCCCACACCAAGAACACCGAGTAGAGGAGTTGCACCATGAGCCGCGCTGACGTGCTCGTCGATGCCGACTGGGCCGAGGCCCACCTGAACGACCCGAAGATCGTGTTTGTCGAGGTGGACGAGGACGTGTCCGCCTACGACGGCGGCCACCTCGCCGGTGCCGTCCGACTGGACTGGACCACGGAGCTGCAGGACCCGGTCGCCCGCAACCTGATCGACCAGGCCGGCTTCGACAAGCTCCTGTCGGCCAAGGGGATCAGCAACGACGACACCGTCGTGCTGTACGGCGGGAACAACAACTGGTTCGCGGCGTACGCCTACTGGTACTTCAAGCTCTACGGGCACGGCGACGTACGGCTGCTCGACGGTGGCCGCAAGAAGTGGGAGCTCGACGGCCGCGAGCTCGCCAAGGACGTACAGGATCGGCCCGCGACCACGTACACCGCGAAGGAGCAGGACACCTCGATCCGGGCGTACCGCGACGAGGTCATTGCCGCGATCGGCGCGAAGAACCTCATCGACGTCCGCAGCCCGGACGAGTTCAGCGGCAAGATCATGGCGCCGGCGCACCTGCCGCAGGAGCAGGCGCAGCGCCCCGGGCACATCCCGACGGCGGCCAACGTGCCGTGGAGCAAGGCCGCGAACGACGACGGCACGTTCAAGAGCGACGAGGAGCTGCGCGCGCTGTACTCCTCGCTGGACACCGCCAAGGACACCATCGCGTACTGCCGGATCGGTGAACGCTCCTCGCACACCTGGTTCGCGCTGCACGAGCTGCTCGGCGAGAAGAGCGTCAAGAACTACGACGGCAGCTGGACCGAGTACGGCTCCCTGGTCGGCGTTCCCGTCGCGATGGGGGCCTGAAATGTGCGGCGCTCCCGCCCAGGTCACCGACCTCGAGGGCCTGGACGTGGGCAACGAGTCCGTCGTGCAGGGGACCGTGGTCAAGGCCGGCGCTCCGGTCGCGGGTGCCTACGTGCGGTTGCTCGACGCGACCGGTGAGTTCACCGCGGAGGTGCAGTCCTCGGCGACCGGCATGTTCCGCTTCTACGCCGCACCGGGCGAGTGGACCGTTCGCGCGCTGACCCGCGGCCAGACGACCGACGCGCGCGTGGACGCCGTACAGGGCAAGGCCGCCGGCGTGACGATCGAGGTCGCAGCCTGACCTGCTGACGCGTACGACGGCCCGGCGCCCGCCTGCACATGCGGGTGCCGGGCCGTTCTGCCGGTTCCCGCGCTCATTCGTGGCACGCCGATTACGCCGTGGCATGCCGTGGCGGGCGCCAGCCGCCGCTGGCCTCAGTACACGAGGGCTTGTGCGTCGTCCTCGAGCGCCTCGGCGACGAACACCGCCGCACCCGCCAGCCGTACGCCGGGCAGCAGGTCCGACTGCTGCAGCTCTCGCCGGGCCGCGCACTGTGTGCAGACCGTGAGGGTCCCGTCGGCCAGTACCGCGTCGCGCAACTCGTACAGCGGCGCCGAGTGCGCCAGCTCGAACGCCTCGGCCCGCCCCGGCACCGCCAGCCAGCTCGCCTCTCCGGTCAGCCACAGCGACACGCTGACCCCGCTGGCCACGGCGACGGCGGCCACGGTGAAGGCCTGCGCGCACCGCTCGGGCGCGTCCGTACCGGCCGTCACCTTGACCACCAGCCGCGAGCGCATGACCCCAGTCTGCACGGCTCTCGCCGACGGCACTGGTTAGCATGAGCAGACCCGCTCAGGAGGAAGGCTCCCCGTGCTCGAGATCGTCTACACCGCGATCCTGGTGGTGGCGTTCCTGTTCATCGCCTGGTTCTCGTTCTACGTCGTGTACAAGCTCTACCAGGGCCAGCGCTAGCCGCCGCCAGCGTGGACTTCTCCCTCAGCGTCGACCAGATCGCCCTGTACGACGCGATGCTCCGGCTCGGCCGTGAGGTCATCGCGCCGGGTGCGGCCGAGCGGGACAAGCTCGGCATCTGGGACCCGACCGTGTGGAAGTCGCTCGCGGCAGCGGGGGTCGCCGGGATGCCGGTGCCGGAGCAGTACGGCGGGTCGGGCGGCTCGATCCTGGACTGCTGCCTGGTCAACGAGGCCCTCGGCGAGGGCGGCCGGGATGGCGGTCTCGGGCTGAGCCTGGGCGCGCACTGGGTGATCGGGACGGTGCCGATCTGGCTGCACGGCACCGAGCAGCAGCGCCGGCGCTGGCTGCCCGGCCTGTGCAGCGGCGAGCTGATCGGCTCGTGGGCTTCGACCGAGCCGGAGGCCGGCTCGGACGCCGGGGCGATCCGCACCACCGCCCGGCGCGAGGGCCAGGACTGGGTGCTCGACGGCACGAAGATCTTCATCACCAACGGCCCGATCGCCGACGTGTGCACGGTGTTGGCGCGCGCCCCCGAGGGCCCGACGGCGTTCGTGGTGGACACGACCAACCCCGGCTTCCGCGTCGGCCGGGAACTGGACAAGCTCGGCTGCCGCTCCTCGCCGACGGCCGAGATCGTCCTGCAGGACTGCAGAGTCGGCCCGGAGGCGGTGCTCGGCGAGCTCGGTAGCGCCCTGTGGAAGATCGCGTTCGAGTGCTTCGACTGGGAGCGCACGGTGATGCTCGCCGGGATCGTCGGCGGCATGCGGGCCACGTTGACCGACACGATCCGTTACGCCAAGGACCGCCAGCAGTTCGGCAAGCCGATCGCGCACTTCCAGGCGATCGCGCACAAGCTCGCCGAGATGGAGATCAACTGCCAGGTCGTCCGCAATGCCGTGTACAAGGCGGCGTGGCTCAAGCAGCACGGTGAGCCGCACACGGTCGAGGCCTCGGTCGCCAAAGCGCTGGCCGGCAAGCTCGCCGTCGAGAACGCGCTGGAGTCGATCCAGATCCACGGCGGGTACGGCTATCTGCGCGACTTCCCGGCCGAGCGGGCCCTGCGTGACGCCAAGCTCGCCTCGATCGGCGGCGGTACCACCGAGATCCAGAAGATGATCATCAGTCGGGCGATCCTGGCATGACGACGGGTCCGGAAGCCCGGCACAACGATCTTCACGACCGGCTGGAGCACCTGGCGTTCCTGGTCGGCACCTGGCGCGGCGTCGGCGTCGTGGGCTACCCGACGATCGAGAGCGCCAACTACGAGCAGGAGCTGAGCTTCACCCACGACGGGCGGCCCTTCCTGTCGTACAGCTCGCGGACCTGGCTGATCGACGGTGACGGAGCCCGGATCCGCCCGGCGGCGACCGAGACCGGTTTCTGGCGTCCGGGCAAGGAGCCGCGGGACGTGGAGGTCCTGCTCGCGCACCCCACTGGCATCGTCGAGGTCTACGTCGGCGAGGTCGCCTTCACCCGGATCGACCTGGCGACGGACGTGGTTGCGCGTACCGAGACCGCCAAGCAGGTCGGCGGTCTCAAGCGCCTGTACGGGCTGGTGGAGGGCGATCTGGCGTACGCGATCGACATGGCCGCGGTGGACCAGCCGCTGCAGTCGCACGTGTCGGCGAGGCTCCAGCGCACCAGCTGATCGCGTGTGCCTGCGTGCCGGCGCCGGGCACGATCAATTCGGCCAGTCCTGCCGCAGCTGGGTCAGGTAGTTCGGTCCGTAGACGCCGGTGAGGACGCCGTCGTGCCGGCTGAGCGCACTCAGCCGGCGACGTTCGGCGTTCCCGTCCTGCGCCGCACGATCACCTTCCAGGGCAAGTTGCACGAGCAGTTGCGGGCGACTCAGGCCGGGACAGCGGTGCTCAGCAGCGTCGAGAGCCAACGTCAGCTCGTTGGCCTCGGTGATCAGATGGCGTGGTCGCACCGTAGACACGCAGCCAGTATGCCGCGCGCAGACCGGCTCAGCGAAGCTGCAGCAGCTCGATGCCGAGCACGCGCAGCAGGGCCTGATGGACCTTGCGCATCGCTCGCACTGACAGCGCATCCGCGTCCTTGATCACCTGGTCCCTCCACATGGGTCCGAGGTCATCGCAGGCGACGCTGACCCAGGGCTTGTCCTGCGCGGTGAGCGCAACCCAGGTGGCGAGTTGAGGTTTGCGGGTCGTCGTCATCCGGACTGCGATGAACTCGTCCAGACGCGGATTGCGGACGTTGTTTGAAACGCAAAGCCAGTACTCGTTGTCGGCCGCTTCGTCGGTGCCCAGCGCAGCGAGGTAGATGCGTCCGCGGGTGATGATCGTCGGGCGGCCGCTCACGTCCCGGTGGCGGTCGACGGATTTGGTTGGGGCCGCCGAGCCCCAAAGTCGGCGAGCTGGCGGTTGAGGGTCGGGATCGGCCCCACCTCGGGCTTACGGAACGGGCGGTTCGCGACCCTCAACGGGGTGGGTGAGTGGGCTGGCGGTTGAGGGTCGGGATCGGCCCCACCTCGGGCTTACGGAACGGGCGGTTCCCGACCCGCGACGGGGTGGACGGGGTGGGTGAGTGGGGTGGCGGTTGAGGGTCGGGAACGGCCCCATCGCGGCGCGCGCAGTGGGGCGGTTCCCGACCCGTGACGGGGTGGACGGGGTGGGTGAGTGGGCTGGCGGTTGAGGGTCGGGATCGGCCCCACCTCGGGCTTACGGAACGGGCGGTTCCCGACCCGCGACGGGGTGGGTGAGTGGGCTGCCGGTTGAGGGTCGGGATCGGCCCCATCGCGGCGCACGCAGTGGGGCGGTTCCCGACCCTGAACGGGGTGGGTGAGCGGGCAATGGCGGCCCGGATCCTTCGCGCGACGACGGCCCGGCTGCCCGCGAGGCAGCTCCCGACTGTCCGCGAGGCACCCGGGCAGACGCAACGAGGCCACTAGCCTTTGCGCATGCGCACAGTCGTCACCGGCGGGGCCGGGTTCCTGGGTTCCCACCTGTGCGAGCGCCTGCTCGACGACGGGCACGAGGTCGTCGCGCTGGACAACTTCCTCACCGGTACGCCGAACAACGTCGCGCACCTCATGGAGCGTGACGGCTTCCGGCTGATCAAGGTCGACGTCACCGAGTACGTCCATGTGCCCGGCCCGGTGGACCAGGTGCTGCACTTCGCCAGCCCCGCCAGCCCGATCGACTACCTGCTGCTGCCGATCGAGACGCTGAAGGTCGGCAGCATCGGCACCCTGCACGCGTTGGGGCTGGCGAAGGAGAAGGGCGCGCGGTTCCTGTTGGCCAGCACGAGCGAGACCTACGGTGACCCGCAGGTGCACCCGCAGCCCGAGACCTACTGGGGGCATGTGAATCCGGTCGGTCCGCGCGGGGTCTACGACGAGGCCAAGCGCTACGCCGAGGCGCTCACCATGGCCTACCGCCGCTTCCACGAGGTCGACGCCGGCATCGTACGGATCTTCAACAGCGTGCTCGCTGACGAGCAGGTGCTGTACGACGACGGGGTCCAGCTGTGCCGTACGACGGCCGGCGAGCTGGCGGCTCGGCTCGGGGGACCGACGACGGCGCTCCAGGGCTGGTCGGTACCGGCGTTCGACGAGCGCGGCGGCATCGGACCGAGCGAGGCCAGCTGGTTCGTGGGCCACCCCACCGAGCGGCGATGCTATGAGATCGCGACTCGTTATGGACGAAGCATCCGGGTCACGGGGGACCAAAGCCTGTTCGTTCGGGGGGCCGATGGGCATCCGGTCGCTCGCACCGTGAACGAGCTGCAGGTGGGCGACGCGGTCGCGATCGCCGGCCGGCTCGACGTGGTGGAGCGGGACAAGCAGGTCGTCGACCTCCTCGAGGTGCTCCAGAACCAGGACCCGTGGTCCGTCGTGGTCGTCGCACCGGAACAGAGCGCTGCGCTGCACGAGCGGCGCCAGGACCTGCTGGGCGCGTTGCTCGCGCACCGCGGCAAGGGCTCGACCGGCCCCACCCGGCAGAGCGCCTGGGGCACCGTCTTGCGCTGGACGACGACGGGCGCCGTACCGCTGGGGGCGCTGCAGGCCTGCGGGATCGCGGTGTCGGCGAGTGCCCGGGTGCGGACGAGCACGGTGGGACGATCGATGAGCCTGCCGAGGTTCGTGCCGGTCACCGACGAGTTGCTGTGGTTCCTGGGGCTCTACGTCGCCCAAGGCTGCCGGGTCCAGACGCCGGGCAAGAGCGCATACATGGACGTGTCGTGCGACGACGACACCTTGGATCTCGCGCAGAAGATCCTCGAGCGGGACCTGGGTGTGCAGGTAGCCAGGGGTGCTGGCCCGACGGCGCGCGCCCCGCACCTGGTTGTGCACAGCACGTTCCTGCTGCACCTGATGGACCACCTGGGGTTCCGGGCCGGTCCGAAGCGATTTCCCGGCTGGGTGCTCGGCCTCCCCCTGACCCGACTCGGGCAGGTGATCGAGGGCTATCGCGAGGGCGACGGCGTGCACTCTGGGGCGATCTTCGACGAGGGCAAGCGGCACGAGTGGTCCACGACGAGCACCGAGCTGAAGGACGACCTGGTGGTCGCACTGGCTCGCTTCGGTCTGGTGCCCAGTGTGGGGCGCTACGAGACCACGAATAAGGCCCAGGCCGGGGACGGGCGTTGGCGCATCACCGTGTGCAACGTCAGCCCGTGGAGCCCCTTGCAGTGGCACCGCGGCACACAGCAGAACCTGCAGGCGAAGCGGACCGGCGACATCGTCTGGGCCCCGGTGCAGCGGATCACGCAGGTCGAGGCGACCGAGCTGGTCTACGACTTCTGCGTTCCGGGGAGAGAGAACTTCTGGGCGGGCGGGGGCGTGCTTGCGCACAACACGCACGGCCCGCGGATGAGACCGAATGACGGCAGGGCCATTCCGGCCTTCGCCAGCCAGGCCCTGCGGGGTGAGCCGATCACGGTGGCCGGTGACGGGTCGCAGACCCGGTCCATCATCTACGTCGACGACCTGGTCGAGGGGATCATGCGACTGGTGCGCTCGGACCTGTCCGGCCCGGTGAACATCGGCAACCCGTACGAGGTCTCGATCCTCGAGCTAGCCCAGACCATCAAGCGGCTGCTCGACAGCACCAGCGAGATCGAATTCATCCCGCGTCCGGTGGACGACCCAACGGTACGCCAGCCCGACATCACCCTGGCCAGGGGCGCCCTGGGCTGGGAGCCGAAGATCGGGCACGAGGAGGGGCTCGAGCGGACGCTCGCCTGGTTCCGCTCCCACCCCGACCTCGTCCAGCGGACCTGACGTCGCTCGTCGTAGGACGCAGGATTAGCCCGGTGCGTACCTTGGTGCGGTGGAGCGCCCCCGCCTGAGACTGCCCGACGTGCTGTTGTTCCTGCTCGCCGCCGTGGTCGTGGCGGTGGTGACGTACACGGTGAAGCAGGGGTTGATGATGCCGAGCGCAGCCGACGTCGGGTCGGCGCAGGGCGCCATCCCCGCGAACGGCGGCCCGAGCCGGACGCCGGCCGCCACGGCTACGGCTACGGCCACGCCGACGCCGACGCGCGGTCCGCTGCGCCGGGTCGTGCTGCTGGGCGAGGACCTGACCGATCGCGCGGTGGTCTCGACCCTTGCCGACACCCTCGGGACGACGGTGAAGCCGGTGCGGTCACGAGCGGTGACGCCCGTCCCGTCGGCGGTCTACACGCGCCTGTTGCCCGGTCCCGGAGTCGTGGTGATCCAGCTGCCCAGGGCTTCGACCGCCCGGAGTGATGCCCTCGCCGCGGTGGAAGCGATCCGCAGCAGGGCGCGGGGGACGAAGGTCGTGCTCGTGGGGCCGGTGCGCACAGGTGATTCCTACGGGGCGGCGTTGAAGGCGCTGACCGGTTTCGTGATCGTGACCTACCTGGATCCGGTCGCCGAGCATTGGGTGACGCCGGCGACGAAAGCCTCGCTCACCGTTGGACAGCGGCAACAGCTGGCCGCGCACCTCGCCCGGGATCTCGCGCCGTTGCTGCGCTGAGCCGTTGTCCGGCCCGGCAGATGGCTGCGAGCCCCGGCTCCGGCCAGCCGGTTCACGTACCGTGCACGTCGTGAGGCGTCCGCGGCTGAAGCTGACCGACGTGCTGCTGTTCCTGTTCGCGATCGTCGTGGCGGCAGGGGCGGTGTACGTGGTGAAGCAGGGGTCGACGGTGCCGCGGGCGGATGACACCCTGACGACGGGGCCGGCTGTCACGGCCACCCCCGAAGCCGCCTCCCCCCAGCCCACGAATCCCACGCCGACGCCGACCGGGACGTCCGTGGCGCAGCGCCGGGTCGTGCTGCTCGGGGAGGATCTGACGGAGCCGGCCGTGGTCTCGGCGGTCGCCGGCTCGCTCGGGACATCGGTGACGGCGGCCGTGTCAAGCAGCGCGACGCCGGTCCCGACCGAGGTCTATGTCGACCTGCTGCCCGGTCCCGGGATCGTGGTGATCCAGCTGCCCGAGTCCTCGACCTCGCGAAGCGACGCGCTGGCAGCGGTCATGGAGATCCGCAGCAGGGTCCCTGGGACGAAGGTCGTGCTCGTCGGGTCGGTGCGCGTAGGCCAGCCCGGCGGCGCGGGGCTGGCGACACTGAGCAACGTCGTCCCTGTGACCTACCTAGACCCGATCGCCGAGCAGTGGGTCGACCCGCCGACGAGCGCGACGCTCAACGACGCGCAGCACCAGCAGGTGGTTGCGCACCTCGCCCACGACCTCACCCCGCTGCTGAGCTGAGCTGTGAGCCGGGCGGTCCGCCTCAGCTCGGGGGGATGACCATCAGCGACAGGCAGGAACTCGAGGTGGCGGGGCCGGTCCCGGGTCAGCAGTGGCCGTCCCACGGGAGGTCCTCGCGGTCGAGCCGGTCGGGCAGCTCGCTCTCGAGACTTGCTGGTAACACTTTCGCGCGAGGCTAGTTACTTCGACCTGAAAAACCCGCTGGGCTGAGATCGGGGGTCGGCGGCGACCGAACCGGCAGATTCCGGTCTCCCGCCCTGGACCTATTAGCTGGCCAGGGCCCCGATCTTGACCAGGTTGTGGGCGA
>JAABUZ0100001020.1_pt1 | contig 57816 bp, 51 predicted proteins | sample 5562091 | NCBI WGS metagenome assembly JAABUZ01 (sample SAMN12813069, study PRJNA571459) | rock metagenome | isolation source: Antarctica rocks | place: Antarctica: Victoria Land, Linnaeus Terrace sud | collected 2015-12-21 | reverse complement strand
GACCCCCACATCTTCGTGCCCCGCGACGCCATCCTGCTGCACGTGGAGTCACAGGCGCAGCCCGACCCGACCCTGCCCGAGCGCCTGCGCACCTACAACACCGCCCTGGAGAACCGCGAGGGCCTGCCCGCCCTCTCCATGGCCTTCTTACCCTTCGGCGACGGCAACGCTGGCACGCACCGCGCCGCCCGCCTGGTGCGCTACGGCCTGGACTTGGACCGTCGCTACGCGCGGCTGGACTACTGGCTGATCGGGCTGCGGGACCTGGACGCCTGGCGCTTCGCGCGCTCGCGGCGGCCTGTGGGCGTGGCCCTGGCGGCGCTGATGCGGCCCGGCAGTGAGGGGAGAGGCGCCCTCAAGCTGGCCATCGTGCGCCGACTGGGCACGCGCGTCTTGGACGACGCGCGTGGGGCGCTCTTGGTAAACTGTGTGGAGACCTATCTGCGGCTGACGGACGCAGAGCAAGCAGAGTACGCGCGGCGGGCGCGCGAGGAGGAGGACGGTATGGCGGAGATGACTGAGTTGACGTGGGTGGAGCAAATGGAGGCCCGCGGCGAGGCGCGTGTTGTGACCCGCCAGTTGCGCACGCGTTTCGGGACGATCCCCGATGATCTGGAGACGCGGCTGACCAACCTGGACGCGGCGGCAATCGAACGGCTCGTAGACCGTGTGCTTCAAGTCCATAGCCTGGACGAGTTTCTCGCCGACCTGTAGCCACGTACCGCGCTGCGGGCGGTCCCGCTCTTCGCCCTGATCCGGTACATCTGGTGGATGGGCACGCAAATTCAGCGTCGGTCGACGATGGATAAGGAATGGGACCACCAGGATTTCTTGGACAGAGGCCTGGCCTTCTTGCGCACCTGGCAAGCCACCCATGTCCCGGCGCTGAACACGCTGAACACCTCTGCCCCCCTACACGTTCGTCCCTACGTGGCCACAGATCGCCCGTTGCTATTGGTCCTGGCCCCGCACCTGGTCATCGGGCTGGCGCCCTGGCGCGACCCGGCCAAGATGCTGGCCTTCATGTGGCAGGCCATCGCGGAGGCCGCCGACACGGCCGGACCGGATGCTGCGCTATTGGTCGCGGAGGATGACCGGGGAGTGCCGCTCGGATTCGTCAGTGTGGCCCGCAATCGGGACTTCACCGGCGACATCCGGGCCTACATCGGCGAGCTTGCCGTGACCGAGGACGCGGAAGGCAAAGGCGCCAGCCGCGCGCTGATGCGGGCAGCCGAGGAGTGGGCGCGTGACCGGGGCTATCGGCTGGTTGTGCTCGACACCAGGGCGACCAACACCCACGCCCGTGCGTTCTATCGCCGCCTCGGCTACGTTGAAGAGAGCGTCAGATTGGTCAAAGTATTGGTATGAGTTGGCCGTGGGCTATCCGCCCCACTGAGGACGCACGGCAGCCCCGCTACAGCGGCAGCGTCAGGCCCGGCTGCACATCTATGCTGGCGACCGGCGCGACGGCGGTGTCACGACGATAGTAGCCGGCCGCGGCAATCATGGCGCCATTGTCGGTGCAGAGGGCCGGCGGCGGGACATGCAGGACCGCCTCGGCGGGTAAGGCCGCGCGCAGGCGTTCCCGCACGGCCTCGTTCGCCGCCACGCCGCCGCAAAGCACAACGTCGCGCACGCCGAACTCTCGCGCCGCCGTCGCCGTCTTGGTGGCCAGCACATCGGCCACGCTGTCCTGGAACCCCGCCGCGACCGCGCTCACCCACCCCGGCGACAAACGCCCCTGCGCCGCCAGCCCCCGAGGCCCATCCTTTTGCTCCACGATGCGCGCAGGGTCGCCTTCGCTCCCGTCTCCCACGGCCGAGGGTGAAGGGCGTCTGCCCCCCTCTCCCACGGTCGAGAGTGAAGGGTTCCTGCTCCCCTCTCCCGTAGTCGGGAGAGGGGCCGGGGGTGAGGCTTGCCCTTCCCGCTCTTGCACCAGGTGCAGGACCGCCGTCTTGAGGCCGCTGAACGAGAAGTCGTAGCCGCCGCGCAGCCAGGCCCGTGGCAGAGCAATAGGCTTCTGACCGGCGGGAAGGTCCGCGGCGGCGCGCTGCACGGACGGCCCACCGGGATAGGGTAGGCCCAGCAAGCGGCCCACCTTGTCGAATGCCTCGCCCGCCGCATCGTCGCGCGTCGCGCCCAGGCGGCGAAAGGCCCCGTGGTCCGTCATCAGCACCAGCTCGGTGTGGCCACCCGAGACGATCAGCACCAGCAGCGGGAAGCGCGGCTCCTCCGGCAGCGGAGCCGACCCCGGCAGCCGCGAGGGGTCCAGCCACGCCGAGTAGATGTGGCCCTCCATATGGTTGACCGGAACGAAGGACAGACATCGCCCCAGCGCCAACGCCCGCCCCAGGTTGTAGCCGACCATCAGCGACCCGGCCAGACCCGGGCCGACCGTCGCCGCCACCATGTCGAGGTCGTTCAGCCCGAGGCCCGCCTCCTCCAGCGCCCGCGTTACCGCCGGCCGCATATCCTCCAGGTGACGCCGGCTGGCCACCTCCGGCACCACGCCGCCGTGCTCGGCGTGCAGGCGCGTCTGCGACATGATCACCGACGAGCGGATCACGCGCCCGTCCGCCACCACCGCCACCGCCGTGTCGTCGCACGACGTATCGATCCCCAGCACGTTCATCGCCGTCACCTCGTCAACCTCATCACCTACACCGATCCCATCCTCCCTTCCGCATCTCATGTGCCAACTGTGTTCGGGATGCCGCCGAGCGGAGAATCGAGGATCACGACGCCGCGCAGGCAACCGTTCCGCGGCAACGTCCACGGTCCCGATGTGGTCTGTTGCCTCACGTGGACGAGATAGCTGAAGGCGATGAGCCCGCCCTGACTATGATCGACCGGGTAGGAATCCGTGTTCGGGTAGCGCGCAAGATAGTCCGTCATGAGGCGAGGACAACGGCGATGTGACGCGCGGTATGCGGTGTTGGCGACGGCGGCGAAGCGGTGTCAAGGGGCGCCGCCGATCTTCACCACGAACGCATCTCGGACCGCTGTCGAAGCGCGGCCGCAGCGCGTGGACGGTGGGGAAGTTGGCGGAGGCGGTTTCGCCCGTGACGTAGGCGGCGCCCGCCCCGTCCACCACGATGCTATGGCTCGAGTCGTCGCCACTGCCGCCGAGGTAGGTGGCGTAGACCAGAACCGGATCGATGACGAGACGGGCGCGCGCGTTGTAGGCGCCAACCGCCATGCCGATCCGCCGGTGGCCGGCCAGCACGTAGTGGCCACTGACGACGTGCTTCCTGCCGCTCATCTCCTAATAGATGATGGGTCCGGCCTGGCGCTGGCGCACCCCGCCGCTCTGTAGGACGGCGTTGCCCTGAGCGTCGAGGTGGACCTGCCTCTCACCGTGCTTGCCCCCTCCGAGCGGTACGATCGGGAGCACCACCGGCAGCACAAAGCGGTCCCGCGCTGGGCCCGGCAGATGATCCTCCTGCTGCACCGCTGGTCTCCCGAGCGTCCCCTCGTCGTGGGGGGCGACCAGGACGATGCGGTGATCGACCTGCTCGCCGCCACGCGACAGGTCGCCACCCTCGTCACCCGCCTGCGCCTGGACGCACGCCTGTTCGAGCCACCCCCGCCCCGTCAGCCCCGCACCCAGGGACGACCCCGCGTCGTCGGACGCCGCCTGTCCACCCTGGCCGCGCGTGTCACCGATCCCGCCACGGAGTGGACGCGCGTGCGCCTCCCGCGTTGGTACAGCGAGGATGACCGGGAGGTGGACATCGTCTCGGGGACGGCGCTCTGGTCTCACAGCGGCCAGCCCCAAAGTCCCCCGTGCCTTCCTCGATCACCTCTGCGAGATGCTCTGCTATGCCGCCTGATGTGGCCAAAGTCTAGCTCAGCACCCAGTCGTACTCAAGCTGGCCGTTACACCCGTAGGACACGAGGTCGATGCCGGGATAGACGTCGCGCAACTCGACGCGCGCATAGGGTTGAGGGTGAGGGTTGCCTGCGGCCGGGAGAGGGGTTGGGGGTGAGAGTTGCCTGCGGCCGGGAGAGGAATGGGGGGTGAGGGCTACCCCAGCGCGTCCGGCCCGACCGCATCGAGTGCGCCCTGGGCCTCCAGACGATCCAGCAGCGCCGTCTTGAGCCGGCGGTAGCGGTTCTGGAAATCCGCGTGTTGCAGCTCGTCGGTCCACATGATCAGGGCATCCTCGTTGTTGTCGCTGTAATACTTCTTGCGCACGCCGGCATCGTGGAAGCCGTACTTGCGGTACAGGCTCTGCGCCGACGTATTGGAGACCCGCACCTCCAGCGTGAGCCAGCGCGCGTTGATGTCCAGCGCCGCCTCGACCATGCTGGCCAGCAACAACTCACCGAAGCCGCGGCCGCGGAACTCGGGGCGCACGGCGATGGTGGTGATGTGCGCCTCGTCGATCACCAGCCACAACCCGGCATAGCCGGTCAGGCGCATGCGCCGCGGCTCCTCGTCGTGGGAAAACAGGCCGCGCGGGATCAGGCTGCTGAGGAAGCCGCGTCGTTGCGGGTGGGTCGGGCGCGGGCGCGGGGGCGGTGTGGGGACGTGGTCGACGCGCCGCAACACGAGGTAGTGCGCCAGGGGGTTGTCGAGCAACTCCTTGCGGTAGGCGCTGGAGGGCCAGGGAGCGGTGAACGAGTCGCGCTCGATGGCCATCACCTCGCGCACGTCCCCCATGCCCATGCGGTCGACGCGCACGCGCACGTTCGCGCCGATTAACGTCGGGTCCTGCTCCAACTTCATCGCGCCCCGCTCCGTCCCGCGGCCGGGTCCCCGCCCGCCTGCCCCTCTTGCCGCTCCCGCTCCCGCTCCCGCTCCTGCTCCTGTAAGACTATCTCATCCGCCTGCCGCTCGGACGCCTGCGTCATGATACCTGCCCGCCCCGCCGGCCGCGTAATGCCTGGCCGGCGCACGTACAGCGGCCGTATCCCCGGCTCCGCCTGTCCCGCGCCATCCGCAACACTGGCCCCGCCCTGCCGCTCGCCCGTGGCGTCCATGCGCCGGAGCGCCAGCACGGCGACGGCTGCCGTGGTCGCGGACAGCGCCAGGGACGGCGCACAGGACACACCCCGCCGCTCCGCCAGCGCCGCTACCTCGGCGGGGATACGCCCGCACAGTAGGGACCCGGGCGGCAGATCCTCCAGCGCGGCGGCCGGCGGGGCGACGGTGTAGTCGCTCACCACGCGGACATCCGCCCACGTCCCCTCATAGCGAGCAGTGTACACCTCCCCGCGCCCAGCCGGCAGCACGGCGCGCAGCAGCGGGGCGCGCCCCGCGTGGGGGTAGGCCAGCGCATCCAGGGTCGGCACGCCGACGGCGGGGATGCCGAGCGCCAGGGCCAGCCCCTCGGCCGTGGCGATGCCGCCGCGGATGCCGTTGAACGAGCCCGGTCCCGTGGCCACGGCGATGAGATCCAGATCGGCCAAAGTCAGCCCGACGGCGCTCAGCGCATCATCGGTGAGGCGCAATAGGCCCTCGCTGCTGGGGCGCTTGACGGTCTGGGCGCGCTCGACCACGGGCTCACCATCGCACAGGATGGCGACGCCGACGGTCGTGGTCGACGAGTCGAGGGCCAGCACGTTCACCGCGTCGTTCCTGGGGCCATAGCGTCGCACGGGTTCCCCATCCCATCGCGCCTTTGCCCTCCCGGTTGGGGCCCGTCCAGTCCTGCCGCTGGTACACGCTGACTGACATACCTCGACGGTTTATGTGAGCCATCGAGGCACTTTAATGTCCGTGGTTTGCCCTGCGACGTCGGTTGCAGGCGCTGTACCAGGGCCTCGTAGCGGGAGCCGACGGGCTCCAGCAGGATCTCGCGCCGATCGTCGCCGGCGTCGCGCAGGGTCAGGCGCAGATACGTCTCCGGTATCACCTCGGCAGCATACGAGGGCCACTCGATCACGGCGACCCCATCCGTCTCCAGATAGTCCTCGAACTGCAGGTCGGCGGCGTGGTCGCCGACTTCCAGGCGGTAGAAGTCGAAGTGGTAGAGCGGCAGACGCCCCCGGTATTCGCGCAGCAGGACGAACGTGGGGCTGACCACCGGCGCACTGACGCCCAACCCGGCGGCCAGGCCCTGCGTCAGCGTCGTCTTACCCGCGCCCAGCGAGCCCTCGAGCAGGATGGTCTCGCCGCCGCGGCACACTTCGCCCAGGCGCCGTCCCAGGTCGGTCGTCTCGGCAGGGGTATGGGTGATGATTAGCATTTAGCATTTAGCATTTAGCATTTAGCCATCAGTGATTAGCCGGAGGTTAGCGACCAAGCAGTGGTCAAAAGCTAACGGCTAATTACTAACGGCTAATAGCTAAGACAGCGCATCCTCGGGCAGCGGGCCGAGCGCCACGCCGACCTCGTGCGCGGGCAGCGGCAGGCGGTCGAGCAGCGCGCGGCAGTCGGCCACGGAGACGCCCTCGATGGCCTCCTCGACCTCTTCGAGGGTCTCCAACCGGCCGATGGAGAGCCACGAGTCGATCAGGCTGAGCATGCGGTTGTTGGTACTCTCGCCGCCCATCACCACGCGCGTGGCCAGCTTGGTCTTGGCGCGGCGCAACTCCTCCTCGGTGACGCCGCCGTCCTGCAGGCGTTGCACCTCACGACGCACCGCGGCCAGGCAGTCGGCGGCCTTGCCCGGCTCGGTCGTGGCATAGATAATCAGCAGGCCGCTGCCGTCGAGGGCCATATACTGTGAGCCCACGCTCTCGGCCAGACCGGTCTCGCGCACGCCCCAGAACAGGCGCGACCCCGTGCTGTCGCCCAGGATCGTGCCCAGCACGTCGGCGGTGTAGCGCGCGTCGTCGCTCTGCGGGACGGAGCGCAGCCCGATGGCGATCATCTCCTGCTGCAGATCGGCCTTGGTCACGGCGCGGAAGCTCGGCGCGGGCGCCACGTCTTCCGTGTGACGCCCGGACTCGCCGCCGTCCCACCAGCCGCACAGCGCCTCGACCTGCCCCACCACGGCGTCCCAGTCGAAGTTGCCGGCGATAGAGAAGAGGATGTTGTTAGCCTGGTAGCGCCGCTGCCAATACTGGCGCATTTCATCCACGGACATGGTGGAGATGGTCTCGGTCGTGCCGAGGGTGCGGTGCGCGAGCGTGTTGCCCTGGTAGTAGGTCTCCAGCAGGCGGTCGAACAGGATCGAGGTCGGGATATCCTCGTAGCGCGCGATCTCCTCCAGGATAACGTGGCGCTCCTGCTCGAAGTCCTCCGAGCGCAGGGCCGGACGCATCATATCGGCCAGCAACTCGATCAGCGCGGGCGCCTGGTCGCTCAGCACCTTGGCCCAGTAGTAGGTCAACTCCAGCCAGGTGCCGGCGTTGTTCTGGGCGCCCATCTCCTCGAACGCCTGGTTGATGTCCTCGTAGCTGCGCCGGGCCGTGCCCTTGAACATCATGTGCTCCAGGAAGTGCGAGACGCCCATGAGCTTGGGGTCCTCGTCGCGCGCGCCCGTGTTCACATAGAAGCAGGCCGAGGCCGACTGCACGCTGGGCATGTACTGCCCCAACAACTGCAGCCCGTTAGGCAGCCGATGCGTATAGAATTGACCTTCGCGCGTCGCGCCGCCCACGGGCGCCTCACCGACGACAGCCGACAACTGCCCACTGCCCACTGCCCACTGCCCACTAGATCTTGCCACCGGTTAACTCCTCCTCGCTGCGCGGTCCGATGGCGGTCAGGACCACGCGGTCGGTCAGACCGAGCCCGCCGGCCACCCGCCTGACGCCGTCCGTGGTAACCGCGTCGATCTGCTCTCGAATCTCTTCCAGGGTGCGGATACGCCGCTCGTAGAGCCAGCCCGAGGCGATAGCCCCGCGCCGCGCCCCGGTGCTCTCGCTGCCCATGATGACCCTGCTCTTGAGCAAGATCTTGGCACGCCGCAACTCGTCCTCCGTCACGCCATCCGCGGCCAGCTTGCCCAACTCGTCCAGCACCACGGCCACCGTCTGGTCGGCCTTCTCGGGCGTCGTCCCGGCGTAGACCTGGATCATGCCCACGTCCTTGAGCGGGATAAAGTAGGCCCCGACGCCGTAGGCCAGCGAGCGCTTCTCGCGCACTTCCATGAAGAGGCGCGAGTTCATGGAGCCGCCCAGGGTCGCCACCATCAGGGCCACGGCGTAGTAGTCGGGGCTGGTCGCGCCGACGCCCGGCACGGCGATGCCGATGTGCTGCTGGGTGCTCTCCTTGTGCAGCACCGTGGCGTGGCGCTCGGGCGCGGGAGCGGGCGGGAGGGGCGCGGTCTCGCCGGCCGGCCACTCCCGGCACAGGTCCTCGACCTGTCGCACCACCGCGTCGAAATCGAACTTGCCGGCCACCGAGAGCAGCGCGTTCCCGGCGCCGTACCGGCGCGCCCAGTAGTTCTGTAGGTCGGACTGCGTCAGCGCCGTGACCGTCTCGGTCGTGCCGATCGTCTCGTTGCCCAGCGGATGGCCGCGGAAATACTCGCGGCGCAGCAGGTCGAGCACCTTGCGCATCGGCTCGTCCTCCAGCTGCGCGATCTCCTGCAAGATGCGGTCGCGCGCCTTGGGCAGCTCGTCCCCCACGAAGCCGGGGTGCAGCACCACATCGGTCAGCAGCTCCAGCGCCGGCGCCAGGTTGCGCCCCAGCAAGGAGGCCGAGTACGAACTGAACTCGCTGCCGGCCCCCGAGCCGGTGTTGGCCCCGATATCCTCGAACGCCTCGGTCAGCTCCTGCACCGAGCGCGTCTGGGTGCCCTGGAAGGCCATCGACTCGACGAAGTGCGAGATGCCCGCTTCATCGGGCCGCTCGTTGCCGGCCCCGGCGAGGATCGTATAGCCCAGGGCGACCGACTCGACCCCCTCCATGGGCTGGGCCACGATCTGCAGCCCATTGGCCAGCCGATGCCGCGGGAAAACCTGTTCAGAAACGTCCACAACGGTCATGCGTTCTCCTTAGTTGCCAGTAGTCAGTTGCCGGTTGCCAGTTCTTGTTGCGGAGACATCGCCGGGCGTGCAACGTGGCGAGTCGGAGATAACTGGCAACTGATAACTGGCAACTGACAACTCTCTTAGTATCCTCGTGCCCGGTCCACGACGTTCAACAGGTGCTCGCCGCGGCGCAGACGGTCCAGGTTGGCGAGCAAGATGTTGACCGCTCGCTCGGCGTAGTGCTTGCTCTGGCCGCTGACGTGAGGCGTGATAATCACGTGCGGCATCTCCCAGAGCGGGCTGTCGGCGGGCAGGGGTTCCTCCGTCGTGACGTCGAGGCCCGCCCCGCCCAGGCGCTCATCACGCAAAGCACGAAGTAAAGCCTCCTCTTCTATTATGCTACCACGCGCGATGTTGACCAGCAGCGCGCCGGGCTTCATCTGCCCCAAAGCCGTGTCGTCGATCAGGCCCTTCGTCTGGGGCGTCAGTGGAACGCACACCACCACGGCGTCCGACTGGGCCAGCAGGCGGGGCAGCTCGGCCAGCGGTAGCATCAGGTCGGGCTCAAGCGCCGGACGCGGCAGCGCCGGCGGATCGACGAAGGGCGCCGTCTCCGTCAGGTCCAGCGGCGCTTCCTCTTTGGCCGAAGGCGTCACGGCCAGCACGCGCATGCCGAACGCCCGCGCCAGGTGCGCCACGCCGCGCCCGATGTGCCCGTAGCCGACGAGGCCCAGGGTCTGGCCGTAGAGCTCGCGCGGCGCGATGGAGACGCCGCCGTCGCCGACCGCGTCGTGGCGCCAGATGTGGCGGCGCTGCGCCGACAAGTACTCCGGCAGGTGTCGCCGCAAGGCCAGCAGCAGCAGCATGACGTGCTCGGGGATCTGCACGCCATGCACCCCGGAGGCGGTGCAGAGGATGACCTGGCTCCGCCACAGCGGATGGTCGACCAGCCAATCGGCCCCGGCGCTGACCGACTGGAACAGGCGCAGGCGCGGCGTCTCCTCCGGCACAGTCTCCGGAGCCCCGCCGCCGATCAGCACCTCCACGTCGGGCGGTGGCTCGCCCTCGTTCCAGACGACCGGCGCCGTCCCCGCCGCCTCGGCGATGCGCTCCAGCTGGTCCGTCTGGCTCGCCAGCCCCGACCAGTATACCCCGACGCGTAGCGCGCCATCGTTGCCGTTGTCCGTCCTACCCGTTACACTTTCGCTCATCTCACCAAGCTCTCACTGTTCCTCAACATGGATACCACGCTGCTTGTATCATACTCGCGCCTCCGTTCCCGCGCCCGAGGACCTGTGACTTGTTGATTTGGGGGTGCGAGGACCTGCGATTGACGTCGCAGGCTTGTAGCGCTTGTATCATACTTGCGCCCTGCCCTGACGTCTCACCGGCTATTGACAGCCCCTACAGCCTGTGTTACTATCCCTACGACATGAACGTTCATGTGATCGTTCATGTGGTAGCGTTGAGACGGGTGTGGAGCGGTTGCAATGACGACGATGACGGACGTGGCGCGGGCGATCGGCGTCTCTATCCAGACCGTGTCCGCCGTCATCAATGACAAGCCGGGCATCTCGGAAGCGACACGCGGACGTGTGCAACGCGCCATTTCCGAACTCGACTATCATCCCAATGGACTGGCCAGCAGCCTGCGCAGCCAGCGCAGCCTGACCGTCGGCGTCCTCGTCCCAAGCATCACAAACCCGTATTGGCCGGGCATCGTGCGCGGGGCCGAGGACGTGGCCCATCGCAACGGGTACTCGATCCTGCTCTGCAATACCGATGGTGATCCGGCCAAGCACCTCGCCTATATCCGGTTGCTGCGCCGCCAGCGCGTGGCCGGCCTGTTCTCCATGTCGGGCGATGGCGGCCGCGAGGAGTGGAAGATCGTGGAGCAACTGGTCGCCAATGGCGTGCCGGTGGCGCTCGGGGGAGGCGACAGGCCGGGGGAACGGATCATTACCTTCGATGTGGACGACCGACGCGGCGGCTATACGGCCGCCGCGCACTTGCTTGAACTGGGTCACCGCCGCGTCGGCGTGATTAGCGGCCCCGCGGGGGCAGCGGTCACCACGGATCGCATCGCCGGCTACCAGGACGCGTTAAGCGAACGGTTCTTACCGTTCGATGCGGAATTGATCGTTCCGGGCGGGTTCAACGTTGCCGCCGGCCAGGCCGGCGCAAATGACCTGATGCGCTTACCCTCTCCGCCGACCGCGATCGTCGCCGCCAACGATCTATGCGCGATCGGCGCGATCACGGCCCTCAAACGCCTGGGTAAGCGGATACCCCAGGATGTCGCCATCGTCGGTTTCGACGATATCGAGATGGCCGCGCTCTACGACCCGGCGCTGACCACGGTTGCACAACCCTTGTATGACATGGGAGCCTACGCCATGCAGGCCATCTTGGACCGCTTGCACACCCCCGACCTGGGGGGCGAACATACCGTTTTTGATACTCAGTTGGTCGTGCGCCGCTCGACCGTCGCGACGAGCGGCCGCCACGATGAAGAGCCCCGGCCGGGAGCGGCGCCTCGCAATCGCACTCCCCGCGCCGGGGCCGGACGCCAACCCGTCTTGCGAAAGGAGGAGCCTATCTAGTCTACACCAGGCAGCCAGTGCACCGTCGACACGGTCGCCGATGAGGCGACCAGAAGACCGTAACGATGAGGTATAGACGAGGTACAGTGCTATGAAAACGGATCTATCCCGGCGTGGCTTCCTGCGCACGACGACGGCGGTGGGCGCGGCCGCGGGGCTGGGCGCCCTCGCCCCCTCGGCCCTCGGCGGTCTCGCCGAGGCGGCCGAGACCGGGGCCTACACCGGCCCGTTGGTCGTCGTGGGCGCCAACGACAACCCCCGCCCCGGACGTGGTATCTACAAGCTGATCGACAGCTTCCAGCGGGCGCACCCGGGCGTCTCGATCTCCTATCAGACCTTCACCTCCGATCGCTTCGTGGCCCTGTTCACGGCCAAACAGGCCTCCGGTGAGCAGATCGACGTCCTGCTGCCCAACGGCCAGGACGTGCGCCGCTACGCCCAGTCGAACACGCTGCTGCCGCTCGACACCCTGGTGCAGCGCGACCGCTTCCAGGAGACGGCGTTGCGCCCCTACACGATCAAGGGCCATCTCTGGGCCGTGCCCAGCGGAGCCATCGGCGGCTTCCCCATCTTTGTCAACAAGGCCCTGCTGGACGCGGCCAAACTGCCGTTGCCCCGGACCTACGCCGACCTCAAGCGCGTCGGCGCGGCTTTGAACAAGCAGGGCATCGGGGCTTTCACGCATCAGGGCCGCAACATCTACCTCTGGCCGGTGTGGTTTTTCACCACCTTTGCCCAGGTCACGCGCAACCGCTCGATCGAGCGCACCTTCGACATCCTGAGCCGCAAGGGCAAGTTTACCGACCCCGACGTGGTGCAGGCGCTCGACCTAATCTTCGCGTTCCAGCGCGATAACCTGTTCACCAAAGACGTGCTCAGCATCGACACGCCCGGCGCCCAGACCGAGTTCCTCACCGGCCGGGCAGCTTTCTGGATGTGGTACGACAGCGCCGCTATCACGCCGGTGCGCGAACAGAACCCGCCGCACATGAACCTTCAGGTCATGCTGATGCCACAACTGGTGTCCTACCCGGTGATGTCGCAGTTCCCCGGGGCCGGCGGCAACGGCGCTATCTATGCCAAGATCGCGCCGCAGCGCAAGGCCATCGCGGCGCAGTTCCTCCAATTCATCACTAGCGACGCCTCCGACGCGTATCTAGTGCAGGACGGGTCGGAGGCGCTGGGCGTGAACAAGAACGTCCAGGGCAGCAAAGACCCCGTGGCCGTCGCGCTCAAGCGACTCATCCCCAACCTGACGATTTACCTGGACTGGTACTGGCCGCCCGAGGTGACTCGCGCCTTCCAGGAGGGCATCCAGGCCGGCGTGGCCGGCAACCTGACCGCCCAGGCGGTCGCCAAGGACATCCAGTCCACGTTCGACGGCCTCGTCGCCAACGGCTACAAATTCCAGCAGTAGACGGTGAGCGGCTGGCGCTCGGCGCGTCGAACCGAGCGCCAGCCGCTCACCGTTAATCGCCGAAAAGGAGTGTCCAATGCAGGTGAGAGTCGCTCAGAATCGGCAGGCGCGGACCGCGCGGCGGCAACGGTGGGGCGCGCAGCTGGAACCTTACGTGTGGATCGCGCCCGCCCTGCTGATCTTCTTCGTCTTCACGCTGTTGCCGCTGCTGATCGGGGTGGGGTTGAGCGTCGTCTCCTGGGACGGCATCACTCCTCTGCGCCTCGTGGGCCTGCAGAACTACGTCGATGTGTTCCACGACAGCGAGTTCTGGGCGGCCGTCGTGCACAACGCCATCTACGCCGTTGGTACGGTCGTCGGGAAGCTCTCGCTCGCGCTTATCCTGGCGGTGCTGCTCAATCGGGCGCTGCCCGGCCGCGCCGTGTTCCGCACGGTCTTCTTCCTGCCCGTTGTGTTGTCGGTCGTGGTGGTCGGGTTGATCTGGAACTGGGTCTACGACTACAACTTCGGCCTCGTCAACGGTATCCTGGGCTTCATTGGCCTGGGATCGCTCAAACAAGATTGGCTCGGCAGCACTGGTCTGGCCCTCGGCGCGCTGATCGTGGTCGACATCTGGAAGTGGTTTGGCTTCCACATGGTGATCAATCTGGCCGGCCTGCAGAGCATCCCGGCCGAACTCTACGAGGCCGCGCGCATCGACGGCGCGACGGGCTGGCAGTCGTTCTGGCGCATCACCCTGCCGCTGCTGCAACCGGTCACGGCAATCAACGTGACCCTGGCCACGCTGGGCGCCTTCAACGTCTTCGACCTGGTCTACGTCATCACCCAGGGCGGGCCGGCCGGGGCCACCAACGTCGCCACCCTGGACATCTACACGCAGGCTTTCCAGTTCTACCACTTCGGCTACGCCGCGGCGATGTCCTTTGTGCTCCTGGCGCTGGTCAGCGTCGTGTCCCTCGTGCTGCTGCGCGCCCTGCGCAGCGAGCGCTACGTCTAGCCGACCCAAGGAGGCGCCACTATGGAGACGACCGTGACCACGCGCGAGCGCACGCCGGCCGCACTCGCGCGCGCGGGTCGCGGGCAGCGGGGACGGCGGGGGCGGCGAGCGCGGACTTGGGCGGGCAACGTGGTTGTCTACCTTGTCCTGATCGCTTTCACGCTCGTGGTGGCGTACCCTCTGCTCGCCCTCGTCCTCGGCTCATTCAAAGGGCAATACGATTTCTATGCCAACCCCTGGGGCTGGCCCGCGACCTTCCACCTCGACAACTACGTCTATGCCTGGACCACGGCCCAGATCCCGCGCTTCTTCGTCAACAGCCTGATCGTGACCGCCTCCACCGTCGTACTCACGCTGGTGCTGGCCTCCTGCGCGGCCTATGGCTTCAGCACGTTCCGCTTCCGTGGCAGCCGCGCGCTCTACCTCACCTTCGCGTTGCTGCTGATCGTGCCCTCGCAAATCACGATCATCCCGCTCTACGTGATCGTGGTGCGCCTCCACTTGATCGACACCTATCTCGCGCTGATCTTGCCCTACACGGCCGGCAGCCTGCCGCTCTCAATCCTGCTGTTGCGCGCGTTCTTCGACGCGATCCCACGTGACCTGGCCGACGCCGCGCGCGTCGACGGCTGCACCCAACGCTCGGCGTTCGTGCGCGTGATCCTGCCTATCTCCAAACCCGGACTGGCCACGGTGACCATCGTGGCCTTCATCAACGCGTGGAACGAGTTCTTCCTGGCCCTGATCTTTATCCGCAACCAGGACCTGATGACCCTTCCGCTGGGCCTGCAGAGCTTTTTCTACCAGTACCGCACCGACTACATCCACCTGTTTGCGGCCCTGGTCATGTCCATCGTCCCCATCGTCGTGGTCTACGTGGCCATGCAGCGCCAGTTTATCGCCGGCCTCACAGCGGGCGCGGTGCGCGGGTGACCGTGCTCACCCACGCAGCCAACAAGAAGCGACCCCTGTCGCAGGCGGGGCGCACGGAGAGCGACCATGGATAGCGAACAACGAGAGCAAAGCCCTTACACGATGTTATGGGAGGTAGGGGCATTTCACTCTGTGATTGCGCAGATGACCGAAGGCGTAGGGGCGTATTGTATACGCACTGCACATGCACGTCAGGGCGTATACAATACGCCCCTACCCCGCCGCATGATCAAGACTGACATGGGCCTGCGATGAGAGGAGGATCGATGGGTGAAAAACAGGAGCCGGTGCGCTTCGGGTACGTGGGCTGCGGCTTCCTGGCGCAGAACGTTCATCTGCCCAACTTTGCTGCGCTGGACGGCTGCCGGTTCGTGGCCCTGGCCGAGGCGCGCCCGCGCCTAGCCCGACTGGTAGCCGCGCGCTACGGTATCCCGACCGTCTACGCCAGCCACCACGAGCTCGCCGGCGATCCCACGGTCGAGGCGGTTGGGGTCTCGGCCGGTTTTGCGCAGCAGGGCGAGATCGCGGCCGACCTCTTGCGCGCGGGCAAGCACGTCTTCATGGAGAAACCAATGGCCGTCTCGCTGGCGCAGGGAGAGCGCATCCTGGAGGCGGCGCGCCAGGGCGGCGCGCGCCTGATGGTGGCCTACATGAAACGCTACGATCCCGGCAACATGCTGGCCCGCGAGACGATCGCGCGGTGGCGGGCCGGCGGCGAGATGGGTCCCGTGCTCTACGCGCGCAACCACGGCTTTTGCGGCAACTGGATCGCGGGGCTGGACCCGACCGGCATGATCAGGACCGACGAGCCGCTGCCGCCGGCTCCCTTTGCGGATCAGTTGCCCGCCTGGCTGCCCCCGGAGCGGGCCAAAGGTTATGTCGACTACCTGCAGCAGTACACCCACAACATCAACCTGCTGCGCTACCTGCTCGACGCCGGCGACGATGTCCGCGTGCGCAGCGTCGACCTCGACGCGGACGGCCTGACCGGCCTCGTCACGCTCGACCTCGGCGGCGTGCGCGCCGTCATCGAGAGCGCGAGCAGCGACTTCCACGCCTGGGACGAGCACACGCAGGTCTACTTCAAGGGCGGTTGGGTGCATGCATGGTCGCCCGACCTGTTCACCAAGCCGGCGCAGTCGCGGGTCGAGATCTACGAAGGTGGGAGTCAGGCCTCCTACACCTACCCCGTCGCCAAACCCCTGACGGCGTGGCACTTCCGCGAGGAGGCCAGGCACTTCATCGGGGCCCTGCGCAGCGGCGAACCGTTCCGCTCCAGCGGCGAGGACACGCTGACCGACGTGCGCCTCTACGAAGAGATCTATCGGCGCATAGGCGTGTCATGAGTTGCCAGTTGCCAGTTGCCAGTTGCCAGTTGCCAGTTAGCAAAACGACTAACGACTAACGACTAACGACTGAGGGAGACCGCGTGAAGACCTGTTTCAACACGATCACGGCCGGGCTGGAGGCGCGCCTGGAGGATATCATCGCCGCCTGTGGCGAGGTCGGGTTCGCCGGAATCGAGATTGACCAACGGCACGTCGCCTCCGCCCTCGAGCGCATGCCGATGAAGGAAATCAAGCGCCTGCTCGACGACGCGAACCTCGCCGCGGCCTCGGTGATGGCCTTTAACCTCGACCCGTTCGGTGACGCCGACGCGGGACTGGCGGCCATCCGGCACGGCGCGGACGTCGCACAGGCATTGGGCGCGCCGATCCTGCTGACCTATTGCGCCGCGGGCATCCCCGATGGCATGGCCGGCGAGGATGCGCGGCGCCGGGCGGGCGAGCGCGTCGCCCTCTTTGCCGACGCGGTAACGCCGGTGGCCATCACCCTGGAGCCGATCGGCCGTACCGCACTGATGGGCGGGCCGGTCGAAGCGCGGGAGATCGCGCGCCTCTCCGGGCGGCCCAACGTGGGCATTATGATGGACTCGTTCCACTACTACCTCTCGCGCGTGCCAGCCGATGCGATCCGGTCCATCCCGCGCCAGGACCTGCTAATCGTCCACCTCAACGACGCGGAGGATCGGCCGATCTCCGAATTGCAGGACAGCCACCGCCTGCACGTGGGACGGGGCATCCTGCCGCTGCAAGAGGACCTGGCGCTGCTGCGGGAGATCGGCTACGATGGCTACGTCTCGGTGGAGATATTCCGCCCCGAGTACTGGGCGCAGCCGGTGCGGCAGGTGGTACGCGAGACCAAAGAGACGCTCGACGCCGAACTGGCGCGCGCGGGCATCGCATAGTACCGCAACATGACGTCGGCCTGCGACTGAAGTCGCAGGGCAAAGAACGACGACTGAAGTCGTAGGAGCGACGCCTGCTGAGACACTTTAGTGTCCGTGGTGTGCCATGCGACTTTAGTCGCAGGCGGGTCCTAACATTTTAGTAAGAACCAGGGGAAGGAGCAGATCATGCACATTGGGTTCTTTACCGCCGCACTGACCGACCGACCCATCGAGGAGGTGGCTCACTTCGCGGCCCAGGCCGGCTTCGCGACCCTGGAGATCGAGGTGGGGAAACACATCGGCGACCTGTCACGGGCGCCGGCGGCGATCGCGGCCGCGCGCCGCGAGGGCGTCGAGGTGTGCGCGCTGGCCTGTGGGCCAAGCCTCGTCAACGTGGACCGCGCGGCCCAGGCAAAGACGCGCGCCACGGTCGACGCCGCCGTCGACGCTGCCCTGGAGGCGGGTGTGGGGTTGGTCGTGACCTTCCCCGGCCGCGACGAGAGCCTGTCGGAGGACGACAACTACCGCGCGCTGGCCGCCTACTACGCGCCGCTGGCCGAGCGCGCCGCGGCGGGAGGGGTCAAGGTGATCATGGAGAACTGGCCGGGGCCGCGCGTCGACTATCTGGCCACGACCCCGGCGGGCTGGGCGCGCCTGTTCGAGCTGGTCCCCGCCCCCAACCTGGGGCTCAACTTCGACCCCTCGCACCTGATCTGGCAGGGCATCGACCCCGAGGCGGCCCTGCATGCGGTGGCCGATCGCGTCTTCCTGGCCCACGCCAAGGACACCGAGATTTTCGCCGACCGCCTGCAGCAGGTCGGCTACTACGGCGCCGGCTGGTGGACCTATCGCCTGCCGGGGCATGGGCGCCTCGACTGGCGCCGCTGGATCGGCGCGCTGCGCGCGATCGGCTTCGACGGCGTGGTCAGCGTGGAGCACGAGGACCACGACTGGGGTTGGGTCAATGGCCCGGTCGAGCGCCGGCAGGAAGGCCTGCGCGAGGCGCTGCGCGTGCTTAGGGACGCGATGGCGTAACAGGGTCGACCATCAATAGGCCATGCGCTGGCAACCCCACGATGGCGCAATGTGCGATAATGGAGCAAGCGCCGGGCGCACGGCCCCACCGACCGCGCCCCGGGCTATCCCCATCCATTACTGACACGAACCCGCGCTCCACGTCGATGCCGTGCGCGATAGTCCGACGCACGAGGAGAACGAGGTCTATCGAATGGCTTCCCTGCAAGATCGATTGACGTCCGATATGAAGGACGCCATGCGCGCCCGTGAGGCTGACCGCCTCGGTACTATCCGCTTCCTGCTCAATGGCATCAAGAACGCCCAAATTGACGCCATGCGCCCGCTCAGCGACGACGAAGAGGCCAACGTCCTGCGCAAGCAGGCCAAGATGCGCCGCGACTCCATCGACCAGTTCCGCAAGGCCGGGCGCGACGATCTCGTGGTCAAGGAGGAGTCCGAACTGCGCATTCTGGAAGGCTACCTGCCCGCCGCCGTGAGCGAGGAGCAGATGCGCGAGGCCGTGCGCGCGGTCATCGCCGAGACCGGCGCCAGCAGCTCCAAAGAGATGGGCGCCGTCATTGGCGCCGCCAGAACGCGCCTCGACGGCGAGATCGATGGCCGCGCGCTCTCCACCATAGCGCGCGAAGAACTGGCCGCGCGGGCCGCTGGCGCTTCGGGCACGGCGGGTGGCTGAAACCGCGGACATCGCCCTGGCGCTCGACGTGACCGTCGGGGACGCCTCGGGCGACGAGGGCGACACGGCTTTCGCGGAGCGTGTGTTGGCGCGCGGCATCGAGGTGTTGCGCGCCGACCTGCCGTCCGGCGCGCACGGCGTCTACCTCAGTCTGGTCCTGACCGGCGACGATCAGATCGCCGCGCTGAACCGTGAGTTCCGCGGCGTCGATGCGCCTACCGACGTGCTCTCCTTCCCCACCTACGACGCCCCCCGCGGCGCGACGCCCGATCCCGATGGGCCGGCGCTGCCGCTCGGCGACATCGTGGTGTCGCTGCCGCGCGCCATTGAGCAGGCGGCGCGCTACGGCCACTCGCGCGACCGTGAGTTCGGCTTCCTGCTCGTACATGGCCTGTTGCATCTGTTGGGCTACGACCACCAGACGGCCGCGGAGGCGGCCGCGATGGAGGCGCGACAGGAGGACGTTCTCGCCTCACTGGGCCTGCGGCGTGACGCCGGAGCGTAAGAGAGGCGGCCTCGTACCCAGCTTCCGCTACGCCGGGGCGGGGCTGTGGTGGGCGCTCAAGACGCAGCGCAACCTGCGCATCCACATCGGACTGGGGACCCTCGCCACCCTCCTGGGACTGCTGCTGGGCCTCTCCACGCTTGAGTTTGCGGTGCTGGTCGCCACCATGACGCTGGTCATTACCCTCGAACTGGTTAACACCGTGGTCGAGGCCGCGGTCGATCTGGCCAGCCCGGACTACCACCCGCTGGCCAAGGTCGCCAAAGATGTCGCGGCCGGCGCGGTGCTGGCCTCGGCTATCGGCGCGGTTCTCATCGGCCTGCTGCTGTTCCTGCCCCGCCTGCTCCAGCACTCGGCGCTGGTCCACCATCCTTAAAGAGGGCTAATTGCCCCTCCCGGCGCCCCGCGGTGGCGCCGCATTACCAGGCGAGCGCGCCTCCGTTCTCCCAGAAGGTTCCGGTGGGGCCGTCCTTGCCGATGGCCGCCATACGCACGATGACCTCCGCGCCCTTCTCGACCGGCTGCCCCGCGCTGCTGGCGGCCGTGAGGTCGGTCGCGGTGAAGCCAGGCTCGACCGCGTTGAACTTGATGTCGGGCCGCGCCTTGGCGTACTGGACCGTGAGCATCGAGACGGCGGCCTTGCTCGCGCCGTAAATGATGGCGGGGTAGTGAAATTGGCGCCGCTCGGGATTGGTGACGGCCCAGAAGGAGCCGAGGGCGCTGGAGACGTTGACCACGACCGGGTTGTCGGACTTCTCCAGCAACGGCAGCGCGGCCTGGGTGACACGGATGACACCAATCACATTGGTGTCGAACGTCCTGAGCGCGATCGGGCCGTTGACGTCCGCCACCCCCCCGATGCCAGCGTTGTTGACGAGGACATCGAGACGGCCCTCGCGTTCCTCGATCACACGCATGGCCGCCTGCACCGACGCGTCGTCGGTGACGTCGAGCTGCACGAACCGCGCGCCGAGCGTCGCGGCGGCCGCCTGCCCTCGCTCGGCGCTGCGCGCCCCGACGTAGACGGTGTGCCCCCGCGCGATCAGTTGGCGCGCGGTCTCGTAGCCGAGTCCCTTGTTGGCTCCGGTGATGAGCGTTGTGGTCATGTCTGGTCCTTCCTCGGCGCTAATCGTGATCGTATTGTGTGCAACGACGTCATGTTCTGTCGGCATGTCGCGCTCCTGGCTCGGCTGGTCTGGTTCAGTCTGCCCCCTGCGGGCCGAGGTCAGGCAGGCTCTCGGCCGTCTCCACGATCCGGCCGGTCGCGCCGGTCACCCGCACGGTCTTCGACATATTCCCCTTCACGTATTTGTCTGTCCAGGCAATCATTTTTCAGGGACAAAATCAGGCTATCACGCGCCAGAGGGCATCGAACCCGACCGTGCGGTGCGTGTCCGCGTTGGTGGGGTCGCGGATGATGAAATCCACCGTTGTGTCCGCCAGCGCGTTCATGAGCGCCACGACAAACCCCAGCGGAGCGTCGCGCAGGGGACCGTTGGCGCGACTCCGTTCCAGCAGCGCGGCGATGCCGGCCATGATCTGATGCGCCTCCGCGCGGCTCGCGGACGTGATCTCGTCGGAGACGTCGAGCTGCGCCAGCGCGCGCCGCTTCTCAGGACTGGACGCCGCCCAGCCCATCCACTGTGACCAGACGTGAAACAGCTGCTCCCGAAGCTCAGCCCCGGCCGGAAGTCCCTCCAGGGAGGCCGACGCCAGCCCGGCTTTCAGGTCAAGATAGAGGTGGTTCAACAGGTCAGCTTTGGTCTCGAAGTAGGTGAACAGCGAGCCGTTAGCCACGCCGGCCTCTTGCGCGATCAGCGCCGTCGGCGCGCTCAGCCCGTGAGTCACGATCACGCGGGTCGCCGCCGCCATGAGCGCGTTCCGCTTCTCCTCGCTTTTCGGCCTCGCCATGTTTATAAGCATACTACAGAGTGAGTAGACAGTCAATCAAGAGACGCGAACTAGGTGTACCCCAAGAAAGTGACATGTGGCCGCAACAGGCCTGCCTGCGACTGCGGTCGCATGGCACACCAACGCCGACTGCGGTCGGATGTGGTCCGTCGCTACGCCGCTTCTGGCCCCGGTCCCGACACCGCAGTGTCCGTCTGCTGCCATGCGACCGCAGTCGCAGGCCGCGTCTCACAATTTTGGGGTACACCCCGCGAACTCCAGCCCCAAGAGTGCGATCGACGGGTGCGCGGCGCGCCAACTGAAAAAGACCAGGGGGAGCGGAACCAGCATGCTGGTTCCGCTCCCCCTGGTCTTCTGGTACTGTCGTACCGCCTGCTGCCAGGGCGAATACAATGCGCCCCTACCAGGACGTGTGCAAGACGCCCCTACTGCGCGAGGCCCTGCGTGCTACGCAACATGCTGTAGTTGTTGGCAAAGACGGTCTGCTCGGCCACGAAGCCCTGGCCGTTGAGCGAGCGCAGGACCGCGCCGTGGATGGGGTTGAACCCCGGCACGAGTTGGCTCACGTCAATGTTGTAGCGAACCGTTGGCGGCACGGTAACCCGCGCCGTGCGCTCCGTCCCGTCGGCGCCGTAGAAAGTGGCGTCAATGGCAATGGTCACGGCGGACGGATTGTAGATCAGCAAGAACTCGCTGGTCCCCGCCGTGGTATTTCCACCGGGGAAGCTCGCGCGCACGCCGGCGCCGTTCTGTCCGAAGACGTCCGAGCCCGCGACGTTGGCCCCGTTCGGCGACCCGAAGTACTCGGGGCGCTCCACGACCACCGGCTGGTCGCTCGTCACCACGGCGGCGACGCCGCTGGCGTTAAAGTAGTCGTTCTCCTTGAAGTTGCCGCGGCTCTGGCCCAGCACGGTGATGGTGCGACTGCCCAGCGACTGGCCGTTGCGGTCGAAGAAGCTGGCCGTCACATGCGCCGGCAGGGCGTTGGGATTGAGCACGGTCAGGAAGGTCTGGAAGTGGTTGACCGTGGTACCCTCGGCGAAAATCCAGTTCGTCGCGGGAGTGTTGGTCCCGGCCCGCGCCGTCATGCCGAAGCCATTGGTGCTGAAGGTCAGGGTGCGCTCCACCGCCACGGGCGTGGTCGAGGTGGCCACGACGCTGACCGACTGGCCCGGCAACTGGCTGTTGATGTCCGTCACCACGTCCGAGTGCGGCGCGACCGTGACCGACACGATCTTGGTGGGGCCGCCGCCGAGCGGCAGCAGGCGCAACTGGACCACCGCCGGGGCCACCGGGTCGGGGTTCAAGATCGAAACCGACTCGTGGAAGGTGAGGCCGGTGTAGCCCTCGGCCAGGTACCACGTGGTGGACAGCTCTGTATTGCCGAGCAGGTTATCGCCGTCCTGACCATCGCGGGTCAGGTTGAGCTGCGCCGCGATGAGCCGGTTGACCGAGACGGACAGGCCGAACGAGCCGTAGGGCAAGCCCAGGCCGCGCATGTCGACCGATCGCTCCTGGTGTGGTCCAACCGATAGGGAGCGGCTGACCGTGGCGCCGTTGCCCAGATAGACCGTCAACTGCGCGTCGGCGGGCACGCCGTAGGGGTTGAGCAGGTCGAGCGTCGAATGCGACGAGGGCGAGTTGAGGCCGCCCGCGAAGTAGAAGCGCGTGGCGACCGGCAGCGTGCCCGTCAGCGGCGACACCGCTGTAACGCGGCTAAGGTTGCCCACCGCGCTGATGGTATTGGCGCCATTGAGCAAGAAGCGCGGCGTGCTGAACGTGGCCGTGAAGGCGCCGTTGGTGGTCGTGATGACGGTCGGCGTCGTGCGCAAGGCCACGCCATCGAGAGCCAGCGTCACGCGCTCCTGGGCGCTAAAGCCGGTCCCGGTGACCGTGATGGCTGTTCCGGGCTCTGCCGTCATGGCGCTGAGCGTGATCGCCGGGGTCAGCGCCTGCACGACGATGCTGGCCCGCGCGACACGTCTGCTGCGCGCGCCGACGGCCGTCAGCGCATGGCTTTGTCCCACGCTGAGGTTATAGGGGACCGAGATCCCCGTGGCGGGCAGATTGCCATTGGCGTCGGCCGCCTCCGGCGTCACGATACGGGGCGCGCCATTGAAAAAGATCAGGACCGTTTCGTGAGGCAGGAAGCCCGTGCCCGAGACCGTTACCAGGCCGCCACGGTTGATCAGAGTGGGCGTGACGGCCAGCGTGGCGCGCACCAGCGGGGTGATGGTGGCCGTGGCGCTGGGCGTGAGCGTGGCGGTCGATGTCGACGTCGCGCTGGGTACAGCCGTGCCGGTACTGGTCTGAGTAGGCGATGCGGTTGCGGAGGCTGTCGCGCTGGGCGACGAGGTCGCCGTACGGCTAGGGGTGGCCGTGCTGGTGCTGCTGGGGGTGGTCGTCGCCGTGCTGGTGCTGCTAGGGGTGGCCGTCGCCGTGCTACTAAGGGCGGTCGTGACGGTGGCCGCCGGGTCGAGCGGGGCCGCGGGCCGCGCCGAGGCGCTCGCCACGCCCCCGGCCATACTGCCGCCCACGAGGGCGCCTCCGACGAGGAGCGCCGCCAGGGATCTGTACGGACGCTGTGTCATGTTCATCGCTGTCTATTCTCCTACGATGCGCTACCATGCCGCGGTGATTCATGGCCCGCGGCTGCCACGTCCCGGTGATGAAGAGGACAAACTATCAAAATCTAGAGAAGGCTACCGGGACCCGAACAACGGACCTTCATCTCTCACTGTATAGGAGGATAGGGCAATTGCCATGATGCAAAACTCACGAGGTCTTGTAAATTTTTTATGATCACCCGTGGTTTACATCTTTTTTACAATTCGCACACGCCGAATCAATGAACGCGCCGCATGGCCAACCCGGACACGCGGGCGCCCCGCCTGGCCGATTGGCAGCCGGGCGGACGGCAACGCCGGCCCCTCTCACTGGCCCGCTCCGCCCTGACGCGGGCCGGCGACGGGGGCAGCCGCGATGCAATTGTGGTGGGCGCCGCGCGCACCGTCAATCGGACACTCTCCCCCGCCAGATTGCTCATCGTCGTCGGCGCGGTGATCCTGGCGCCATGGGGGCCGCGGCCGGTCCGACGCCGCCGGAACATCTTTCGGGCCTCTCGCCGACCACGAACGACCGCCATCCTTGTCACACAGCGGTCCGACCCTGTACCCTATGGATACGATGACCCGTCGAGCGCCGTCGCCCCACCCTCCCTCCTCCCACACTCAGGACGGACTGGAGGCGCGTGCCGCGCGTCCGGGTATGGCCAACGAGGGTAGGAACAACACGAACAGGGTACAGAGAGACAATGGCCGAGAGCGATGAGTTTGGGGCGCGCCTGGCGGCGGCCGAGGAGGTGCGCGCCGCGGGCGTGGACCCGTATCCCCTGCGCGCGCACCCCACGCATAGCGCCGCCCAGGCGCGCGCCCTGCTGACCAAGCGCGAGGGCGACGCCGTCACCGTGGCCGGCCGCCTGGTGGGTAATCTGCGCGTCATGGGCAAGCTGGCTTTCGTCCACCTGCAGGACGGCAGCGGGCGCATCCAACTCTCTGTCCCGCGCGATACCATCGGAGAGGAGGGCTGGGCGCTCTTCGGGCGGCTGCACGCGGCCGATTTCGTGCAGGCCGAAGGCGAGACGTTCCACACCAAGCGCGGCGAGCCCAGCATCCGCGTGCACCATTTGACTCTGCTCTCCAAGGCGCTACGGCCGCTGCCGGAGGCCTGGCATGGGCTCAAGGACCCCGAGAAGCGCTATCGCCAGCGCTACCTCGACCTCATCGTCAACGAGGAGTCGCGGCGCGTGCTGCTGCTGCGTTCGCGCCTCACGACCTATATCCGCCGCTACCTCGACGCGCGCGACTACCTGGAGGTGGAGACGCCGATCCTGCAGCCGCTCTACGGCGGCGCTTCGGCGCAGCCCTTCACCACGCGTTCGCTGGTGCTCGACCAGGAGTTGTACCTGCGCATCTCCTTGGAACTGTACCTCAAGCGACTGCTGGTGGGCGGGATCGACCGCGTCTACGAGATCGGGCACAACTTCCGCAACGAGGGGCTCTCGCGCTTCCACAGCCCCGAATACACCATGCTGGAGGCCTACCAGGCCTACGGCGACTACACGACCATGATGGACCTGCTGGAAGGCATGGTCGAGGGCGCGGCGCGCGAGTTGCTGGGGACCACGCGCGTGCGGGTCGGCGAGCACGACATCGACCTGGCCGCGCCGTGGCCGCGCCTACCCTTGATCGAGGCCTTGCGGCGCTACGCCGGGATCGATATCCGCGCCTACCCCGACCGGGAGTCGCTGTACGCGGCGGCGCGCGGGCGCGGGGCCGCGGTCTCGCCGGCCCTGTCGCGCGGCAAGCTGATCGACGCGCTGGTCAAGCAGTATGTCGATGCCCGCCTGATCCAGCCAACCCACCTGATCGACTATCCGGTCGACCTGTCGCCGCTGACCAAGCGCAAGCCCGACGATCCCGCGTTCGTGGAGCGATTCGAGTCGTACATCGGCGGCGTCGAGCTGGCCAACGCCTTTACCGAGCTCAACGACCCGCTCGACCAGCGCGCGCGCTTCGAGGCGCAGCAGGCCGAGCGCGCGGGGGGCGACGTCGAGGCGCAGCCCTACGAGGAGGACTTCGTGACCGCCCTGGAGCACGGCATGCCCCCGGCCGGGGGCATCGGCGTGGGCATCGACCGCCTGGCCATGGTGCTGGGCGGCGTCACCAACATCCGCGACGTCATCCTGTTCCCCCAATTGCGCGCCACCCGCGACGAGCGCGACGACGAGGATTCGTCCTCCTCCTGACTGGGGAGGAGAGCGCCACTTGTGTAGTTGCTCCCTCTCGCTCGCGGAGGGGGAAAGTGCGCGCCTGACGGGAGCCGAGAGGGATGTTGAAAGGAGCCGCGACCCATGCTAAGCCTGCAGTTCATCCGCGAGCATCCCGACGCCGTCCGCGAGGCCGCGCGCAAGAAGCGCGTCAGCCTGGACCTGGACCTTCTGCTGGATCTGGATCGCCGCATCAATAGCCTCAAGCACGAAACCGAGAGCCTGCGCGCCGAGGCCAACGACATCGCCAGGCGCACCGGCAAGGCCGCTCCCGAGGCGCGCGCGGCCCTGATCGAGCGCGGCAAGCAGTTGAAGTTTGACGTTGCCGCGCGCCAACAACCGCTCGACGCGCTAGAAGAAGAACTGAAGGCGCTGCTGCTGCGCGTGCCCAACATCCCCGACCCGTCGGTCCCCGAGGGCGCGGGCGAGGAGGACAACGTCGCGGTGCGGCACTGGGGAACGCCACCTCACTTCGAGGCCGCGCCGCGCGACCACGTCGATCTGATGGAGCGGCTGGGCATGCTCGACCTGGAGCGCGGGGCCAAAGTGGCGGGCAGCCGCAACTACATCCTCAAGGGCATGGGCGCGCTGCTGGAGATGGCCTTGACGCGCCTGGCCATCGAGCGTCTGGTGGCCAGGGGCTTCACGCCGCTGATCGTGCCCGCGCTGGTGCGCGACGTCGCGCTGGTGGGCACCGGGCAGTTCCCCAACGGCCGCGACCAAACCTACGAGTTGCCGGCCGACGAGCTGTTCCTGGCCGGGACGGCCGAGGTGGCCATGGTGGGCATGCACGCGGACGAGATCCTGCCGCTGGAGGCCTTGCCGGTGCGCTACGTGGCGCTCTCACCGTGCTTCCGGCGCGAGGCGGGCTCGTTCGGGCGCGACGTCAAGGGCGTCATCCGCGTGCATCAGTTCACCAAGGTCGAGCAGTTCATCATCGCCGAGGCCGACGAGCAGGCCTCGCGGGAGATGCTTGAAGCCTTGCTGGCCAACGCCGAGGAGCTGTTGCAGGCGCTGGAGATTCCCTACCGCGTGATGCTGGTCTGCACTGGCGACATGGGCGACGGCAAGGTCAAGATGTACGACATCGAGAGCTGGGTACCCTCGCAAAACACCTACCGCGAGACGCACTCGGACTCGTACCTGGGCGATTGGCAGGCGCGGCGCGTCAACCTGCGCTACCGCGGCGCGGACGGCCGGGTGCACTTTGCCCACACGCTCAACAACACCGCGCTGGCCTCGCCGCGCATCATGGTCCCGCTGCTGGAGAACCACCAACTGCCCGACGGCTCAGTGCGCATCCCTGCGGCCCTGCAACCCTACCTGGGCACGGACCTACTGCGTCCCCCGTCGGTGTAACCGCCAGCGTGAACAGCCGCGCGTCGCCATCGAGGCCGCCGGAGCCGCGCGCGGCTCATCCCCCTGGGTGCGCGCCACTTGTTCGCGTGGCGCGTCGTCTCTCCCAGGAGGCACGGGCTGTCCGCCCCGCACCCGCCCTGCATCATCCCGGCTGGAAACTCGCTCTCCCCGCGGACGCAAATAAAGTGGCGCGCACCCTCCCCATGGTCAGGCCAGCGCGGACGTGTCCGCGGCCGTCAACTCGGAGGTACAGAAGGCACAGCGCGTCGCGTCGGCCGGCACGCTGCTCTTGCAGTAGGGGCAGTCACGCGTGGGGGTCGGCTGCTCCGGCGTTGGTTTGAACCGCGCCAGGAGCGTGTTGACCGGCTTGACCACGAAGAAGAACACCACGGCGGCGATGATGAGGAACGACACCAGCGCATTGATGAAGTCGCCGATGAGGAACTTACTCTGGTTGATAGTGAAGTAGAGCGTGCTGAAGTCGGGCTTGCCCCCTATGGCGGCGATGAGAGGGGTGATGATGTCCTTCACCAGAGCGGTCACGATGCTCGTGAAGGCCGCGCCGATCACCACGGCGATGGCCAGGTCCACCACGTTCCCACGCAGGATGAAGTCGCGGAACTCGCGGCCAAGCCCCCCCGCCCGCGCGACTCCCGGCGCCCGTGCGGCGTTGCGCACAACACTCATGACGTACTCCTTGTACAGCGCCCTCTGAGAGAAGACGCGCTTCGCCAGCACGTCAGCCTGTGTGGCGGGGCAATCCACGCACTCTGCTCACAGTGTAGGCGCCTAGCGCGCCGGGGCGCAAATAGGGCGCCAGACGCGTCGGTACGCACCCCTGTAAAATGAGTGCTGGCTTCGACCTTTGTCATCGTCACTCTTTGTCCTCCCCGGCCCACGGCCGATACAGGGATATGGCCGGCGCTCAGCGTAAACTCACCGATATCGCCGTCAGGCGCCGCATCGTCAGACCGATACACGAAGCCCGCCGTGTGATACGTGCCGGGCGCCAGCCACGCGAAGAAGAGGATCGTCAGCACGCGCCTATTCCTCTCGATCGCGACCGCTCCGTCCACCGATGTGAAGCGATACTGCGCGGGCAGATCGACCACACCGCCGCTCCAGTGTGAGTTGGAGACGGGGTGGAGGGAGCCGGCAGCGGCGAGCGCGACAACCGCTTGCCGTTGTTGCGCGCCCAGGAAAAAGTCGACCCGGATCGGGACGTCGGAGGACGGCAGGTACCGCAGGAGCGCGAACGCCATGGGCATAAGGAAGACCAGGACGACCTCCTGAGGGATCGATCGTAAGGGGGAGGAAGCGCCACCCTTGGCCGAGTGCCACAGCCGTGCCACGACGACACTGCCCGCGAAGAGCACGATCAGCGCGCCGATGAGCGCATCGTACAGGAGCGTCAGGCCCAAGAAACCGATGCTCACCGATACGGTCCAGAAGAAGACGCCAAAGAGGAACGCCACGCCACAGAAAACCAGGGAGAGACGCCACACAATGACGCTCAGCCGTGGACCATCCGCCCGAACCACACGTGCCCCAGCCCCTTGCCGTCGGCTCCCTCCCCCCATGTCCGGCATCACAGTGTTCAGGCGCCGTGGCGCCGTCCGGCGAGGACGACCCCGCGTACCTGGCGGAGTCCGATGATCTCCCCACCTCCCGGATCGCCCACGAGCCCGCGCGGCGCAACGGGCGCGACGACGGCCTGTCCGGCGTCGAACGGCAAAGTCGTGTACTATGGGCATGACCGTGTTTATCGGCGCGTGACGGCCTTCGTGGCCACCGCGCCGCCGCTCGGCGCCCGGAAAGCCACGATAACGACGACGGAGCCATAGGCCATGGCGCCGCTCCCCTCCTCGTCGACGAAAGAGAGTGACGCCGTCATGCGCGACCGTTGGAGTCTGTTCGTTTGCTCGTTCGCGGTCCTGTTCGTCGAACTGACCTGTATCCGCTGGATCCCCGCCTATGTCCGCTACCTGGGCTACTTCTCCAACTTCATCCTGCTGGCCTCGTTCCTGGGCATCGGCCTCGGCATCCTGCAGGCGCGCCGCACGGTCGACCTGCAGGCCGTCTTCCCGCTGGTGCTGGCCGCGATCGTGGTCGTGGTCAGCGTGTTCAAGCTCGAGATACGCGTCACGTCGTCGCAGGTCATCTTCTTCCGCGACACCGAGGTCACGACCCAGGGCATCGAGGCCTTCTTCCTGCTGCCGCTCGTCTTCCTGCTGGTGGTGGCGCTCTTCGTGCCCCTCGGACAGACGCTGGGCCGCCTGCTGGTGGCGGTGCGGCCGCCCCTGCTGGCCTACACCATCGACGTGGCCGGCTCCATCGCCGGCTCGGCGCTCTTCGCCATCATCTCCTTCCTGGGCGCGCCTCCCGGCGTGTGGTTCGCCATCGGCGCGGTGACCGTGCTGGGCCTGCCCCTGGGACGGCCCGGCCAGCGCCGCTGGGCGCGCGCCATCGGCGTGGCCATCCTGGCTGGCGTGGTGATCTGGACCAGCATCCTGGGCCGGACCTCGTTGTGGTCGCCGTACTACCGCATCGACGTCCACGCGCTGGGACACGGCGGCTACGCCATCGACGTCAACAACATCGGGCACCAGGGCCTGGGCCCCTACAAGCTGCGTGTGGACGCCACGAGCTTCTACCTGGCCCCGTTCCAGACCTTCCACTTCCCCCCCTCGGCGCGCGAGTTGATTATCGGCGCGGGGTCGGGTACCGACACCGACGTGGCGCTGCACAACGGCATCCGCCACGTCACCGGCGTCGAGCTGGACCCCACCATCTACGACATCGGCCGCCGCCTGCACCCCGACCGCCCCTACCAGAACAAAGCGGTCCACATCGTGGTCAACGATGGCCGCGCCTTTTTGGAGCAGACGGGCGGCACGTACGACCTGATTGTCTTCGCGCTGCCCGACTCGCTGGCGCTGACCTCCAGCTTCGCCAACCTGCGCCTGGAGAGCTACCTGTTCACGCGCGAGTCCTTCCAGGCTGCCCGCCGCCACCTCAGTCCCAACGGCGTGCTTGTGCTCTACAACTACTACCGCCAGCCCTGGCTGGTGCATAAGCTGGCCGGCATGCTGACCGACGCCTTCGGGGGGCAGCAGCCGTACGTGCGCCTCTACAACGCCGCGGCGACCAGCGCCGTGCTGATGGACGGCCCGCGCCTGAACACGCTGCCCGCGGCCCGCTACGCGGCGCACCGCGTCGGCGGCCAGGCCGGCATCGACGACGCGACCGACGACTGGCCGTTCCTGTACCTGCCCAACGCCGCGATCCCCGCCATCTACCTGCAGGCCGTGGCGCTGGTGGTGGCCTTCGCGGTGGTGGCGGTGGCCCTCTCGCTGGGACGCACCGGGCTGCGCCGGGTCGATCCGCCCCTCTTCCTGACCGGCCTGGCCTTTTTGCTGCTGGAGTCCAAGAGCATCGTCAACTTCTCGCTGCTGTTCGGCGCGACGTGGCTGGTCAACGCGCTGGTGATCATCGGCATCTTGTTCACGGTGCTGCTGGCCAACCTGCTCACGGCGCTGCTGCGCGACCGCCTCGACCTGCGCCTGCTGTACCTGGGCCTCGCCGTGACCCTGGCGATCAACCTGATCCTGCCGATGCACGACCTGCTGATCCCCAACCTGGCGCTGCGCTACGCCCTTGGCTGCGCCGTCTTGTTCTCACCGATCCTGCTGGCCAACCTGATCTTCGGTCGCCTGTTCGGCGACGCGGTGACGCCGGACGTGTCCTTCGCCTCCAACCTGCTCGGCGCCTTTGTGGGCGGTACCTTCGAATATCTCTCCTTGCAGGTCGGCTACCACCTGCTGCTGCTGGCCGTAGTCGCGGCCTATGCGCTCTCGTTCCTGGCAGTCGCCCTCCAGCGGCGGCGGCCGCCGTTGGCCCTGGCGCGGGCGTCATAAGGTGGTAAGTTGGTGTCGCCGTGGAGTTGGCGCCCTTCCATTACCCCTACCCTTACCCCCTACCCTGCCCTTCCAAGCAAGGGGGCTTGCACAAAGCTATCCTTGTCACGGTACAATGCAGGGCAGAAGGTCACGTCCGCATGCATCTGAGCGCGCGGCTATCGTCCGTCGATACCTCCCTGCCGATACCGATAGGGTGTATTTCACCTGCGTTGGATCGGTGTCACCTCCTCTCCTGCGCGCGGGAGAGGGGGCTGGGGGTGGTGTCCGACGGAGTAGGAGGGGGGGTAGCCCCAACACGGATGAAACACACCCATACCGATAAGGGCGCTCGTCCGACGGCGATTGGCGCACGATCTATGATGAGGAGTCAAACCCGATGCCTATCCGCAAGGCCGTGATCCCCGCGGCGGGACTGGGGACCCGCTTCCTGCCGGCAACCAAGGCGCAGCCCAAGGAAATGTTGCCTATCGTCGACAAGCCCATCATCCAGTACATCGTCGAGGAGGCGGCGGACTCGGGCATCGAGCAAGTCGTCATCATCACCGGGCAGAGCAAGCGCGCCATCGAGGATCACTTCGACCGCTCGTTCGAGCTGGAGCATCGTCTGGCCGACGCGGGCAAGCAGAAGCAGTTGGAGGAGATCAAGCGCATCGCCGAGCTGGTCGACTTCGTGTACGTGCGCCAGCCGCAGCCGCTCGGCAACGGCCACGCCGTGCTGTGCGCCAAGGATGTGATCGGCGACGAGCCCTTCGCGGTGATGTGGGGGGACGACATCGTGGTGGCCGACCCGCCGTGCCTCAAGCAGATGATCGATGTCTACGACCGCTACGGGCGCTCCGTGCTGGCCGCTATGACCGTCCCCGAGCGCGACTACCCTAAATACGGCATGATCAAAACGGGGACACAGGCCGAGGACGGCGTGTGGAAGGTCGAGGGGCTGATCGAGAAGCCATCCGTCCAGGAATCCCCGTCGAGCCTGGCGCAGGTCAAGGCCTACATCCTGACGCCCGAGATCTTCCGCTTCCTGCAGGACACCAGGGCCTCCAAGGGCGGCGAGATCTGGCTGGCCGACGCCATCGGCCAATTACTTAAGCACGAGGTGGTCTACGCCTACGAGTTCCAGGGCCGGCGCTATGACGGCGGCAACGTGCTGGAGTACCTGCAGGCCAACGTCGACCTGGCGCTGCAACGGCCCGAGTTCCGCGACGAGTTCATGGCCTACCTGCGCTCCATCACCAAAGACACCTCCGACGGCGCCGCCAACGGATCCGTCAGACTGCCCAGGCACGAGAAGGAACAGGTGGCTAGTGGCTAGTGGCTAGATCTTCTTTCTAACATCCGGCAACTGGCAACTGGCAACTTTGGTACGATGCGGGTATGAGTAGCAACATCGCACCAGATCGGCCACCCGTGGGCGCTGAGCGCCGCCCCTCCGAGGATAGCCGCCACCGCGAATGGACCGGGTTCGGACGGCGGCGGCGCTCCCCCCTACGCCTCGCCTTGAGCCTGGGTCTGGCCGCCGCGGCGATCATCCTCCTCTATACCAGCCAGCCGGGGTGGTTCGCCGCGCCGGTCGCGGTCGTCGCGCCGCGTATTCCAACGCATCCCACACCCGCCCCTCAGCCCTCTCCGACGCCCAAGCCACAGGTGCGGGACCCCTTTATCGGCGGGGCGCAGGTGGACAGTATCCACGGGGTGCGCATCACCCTCCTCGGCGTGCATTACACCTATGGCAGCGGCGCCGACCAGGCCAACAAGGGCAACGTCTACGCTGTGGTGCGGCTGCGCTTCGAGAACCACTCGGGCAGCGACTACCCCCTGGTCCCCAACATCAACTGCCAGCTGCCCCTCTCGTGCTATTTCTACGTCAACGACAGCCAGGGCGAGAAGAACCCGCCGCTGCCCTACGACCCCACGCACACGCGCCTGCGCGCCGTGATATTGCAGGACAAAGGATACGAGGAAGGGAGCTATACCTTCGAGGTGCCCGACCGGGACCGCTTTAACCGTTCGCAGCCGCTGCAACTGCTCTACTATCCTAATCCGCTGACCGCGGCCGACACCATCTACCGTTGGATACTGCAGGAGCGCACACGCCGATGACGACCACAATAAACCAGGACCAAGACCAAGACCACGCCGAGCCTTCCGCGTCGGTGACCGTCGTCGAGCACCCTCTTATCCAGCAGGCGTTGACCAAGCTGCGCAACCGCGATTCCGACGCCGAAACCTTCCAGCGCTACGGCCGCGTCGCCGCCCAGGTGCTGACGCTGGAGGTGCTGCGCGACCTGCCCCTGCGCTGCATCCCGGTCGAGACACCCCTGGAGACGACCGACGGCTATGAGTTGGCAAAGACTGTGGTGTTCGTGCCCGTGCTGCGCTCGGGGCTGGCCATGCTCGACGCCGTGCGCAACTTCTTCCCCGGCTCCAAGGTCGGCTTCGTGGGCATGGAGCGCGACGAGACGACGGCCATCGCCCACCAGTACTACAGCAAGCTGCCGTCTCAGTTGGGCAGCAGCCGCGTGGTCATCCTCGACCCCATGCTGGCCACGGGCGGCTCGGCCCTGGCCACGCTCGACTTGCTGACCGCGCGCGGCGCCCGCGACCTGCGCGTGGCCTGCATCGTGGCCGCGCCCGAGGGCGTGCGCGGCATCAACGCGCGCTACCCCGACGTGCCCGTCTGGTGCTGCGCCCTCGACCGCGCCCTCGACGACCGCAAGTTCATCCTCCCCGGCCTCGGCGACTTCGGAGATCGGTATTATGGGACCGCATCTTAGCGATAGCTAATGACTAATGACTCAATGCGGGACATCCTCGGCCCCGGCGGCGTCATCAGCAAGCGCCTGCCGGGCTACGAGGCGCGTGCGCCGCAGATCGCCATGGCCGAGACCGTCGCGGCGGCCATTGAGGCGCGCCAGCATGCTGTCGTCGAGGGCGGTACAGGTGTGGGGAAGTCTTTAGCATATCTAATACCTAGTATTTACAGCGGCAAAAAGGTCATTGTCTCCACCGCGAACAAGGCCTTGCAGGACCAGTTGGTGGCCAAAGACATCCCCTTCCTGCAACATGCCCTGCCGCGCGATGTGACCGCCGCCCTGGTCAAGGGGCGCGCTAACTACCTCTGCCTCGACCACTTCGAGCACGAAGACGCCTTCCAGACCATGTCCGGCCGCAACCGCGACTATCAGGCCCTCAAGCAGTGGTCCACCCGGACGCGCACGGGCGACTTCGAGGAGCTGGATGTGTTGCCCTCGCGCGACCTGCTGGCGCGCGTCAGCTCCACCGCGCGTAGCTGCACCGGCAACGCCTGCCCCTCCTTTGGCTACTGCTACGTCGAGCGCATGCGCGACCGCGCCGAGCGCGTCGGCATCGTCGTCTGCAACCACGCCCTGCTGCTGGCCGACCTCGTGCTGCGCGACCTCGGCGCGTACCTGCTGCCCGACCGCGACCTGATCATCGTCGACGAGGCGCACCGCCTGGAAGACGCCGCCCTGGGCGCCCTCACCGTCAGCCTGGCCCGGCGCGATGTCGCCGAACTGGCCGAGAGCGCCTTGCTGCAGCGCCACGCCGGTTCGCGCGCCGCGTCGGACCTGCTGACGCTGGCCGACGACCTCTTCCGGCCCTTCGAGACGGCCCCGGCGCGCAACCGCGCCATTGTGGTCGAGGAACTGGGCGCCGCACTACACCTCTCGGAGGCGCTCGAGGGTATCCACGAACAGTTGGTGCGCCACAACCCCTATAAAGACCTGGCGCAGCCCACGCCGGAGAGCCGCCACTACGAGCGCCTGATGGAATGGACCGACCGCTTGGCCCTGGACAGCCGCGTCATCGGGCGCATCCACGACGAGGACTGCGTCCGTTATGTCGAGTATGGCCTCGGCGTGCGCGCGCGCGAGGCCACGCTCAAGTGGACACCGGTCGACGTGGCCGAACCCCTGGAGCGCCTGCTCTTCAAGCAGACACCAGTCATCTGCACCTCGGCCACGCTGGCAGTGGGCGACTTCGCCTACTTCCGGCGCTCCGTGGGCATCGAGGAGGCCGTGGAGTTCGTGGCCCCCAGCCCTTTTGACTACGCCGCGCAGTGCCTGCTCTACGTGCCGGCGCACCTGCCCGAGTTCCGCACCGCCGCCACGCCCGCCTACACCGACGCCCTCTGCGACGAGCTTGAGCGGTTGGTGCGCGCCAGCGGCGGGCGCGCCTTCCTGCTCTTCACCTCCTACCGCGGACTGGAGGAGGCCTACACGCAACTCTGCGAGCGCCTGCCCTATCCCCTGCTGAAGCAGGGCGAGTTGCCGCGCGCGGAGCTGCTGCGGCGCTTCCGCGCCGAGGGCGACGCCGTGCTGTTCGCCACCAAGAGCTTCTGGGAGGGCGTGGACGTGGTGGGCGAGGCCCTCTCGCTGGTGGTGATCGACCGCGTGCCCTTCGGCGTGCCCGACGACCCCATCATCGCTACGCGCGTGGCCCGGCTCAAGCGCGAGGAGGGCGATTGGTTCAACGACCTGATGCTGCCCACGTCCATCCTGCAGCTCAAGCAGGGGTTCGGCCGCCTAATCCGCTCCGGCCGCGACCGCGGCGTGGTGGCGCTGCTGGACAGCCGCATCGCCCACAAAGGTTACGGCCGCCGCATCGTGGAGGCCCTGCCGCCCGCCCGCCTGGTGCGGCACATCGAGCAGGTCGAGGAGTTCTTCGCGTCCGAAAGCCGATAACGATTGTCGAGGCATATGGGAGGCAAGTAGGGTGCAGTTGCCAGTAGATCTACTTAAGCCGATGGATGGCCATATTCGCGCCAGGATCGCTCCCATGGGACCCTCGGCTACCGTGGGTATGTTCTGGGACATCCATGTGGACTTTTGGCGTTTCATCGTCCAGGGCGATGAGCTGGACTGTAATGTCACGACGGACTGGATCACCACACCCGTCCGAGACTGGCGAAACCTCGAAGGCCTCATTGTCGAAGGGAACGGCGAGGTCATGGACGCTGCTTTCACAATTCATGACCTCGATAACGGTGGGTATTCGACGTTCTTCATCTATGACGATGACCTTGGCTCGTGGACAAAGATAGCGTTCGGAAGCAGAAATGCCCTCACTTTCGCTGCCACTATCGACATGAAGATACGTCTACCAGCCGATTCAGCGGCCCGTGCCTGGCCCCGGCCCACGGTCTATTCGGTGCATGATGTCGACCTTCACACACAAGTTGAGCTATCGTATGAGGGATTCGCCATCGACCGTCGGCTGATCGCCGGACACGATGACAATCGAGATAAGGCACTCCAGATGGCAGCCGGTTATGTCGATCTTGGTTGTTTTGAAGCAGCGCGGATACGCTACGAGCAGTTTGTGTTCGAACCGTTGGATGTGGGCACTGTCGGGTAATTGTTCGGCGCGTTGAACTGCTCTTCGTCGCCAGATACATCCACACCGGCCTGCGCGCCTACTACCACACGACCGTCGCCCCTATCGCTCCTCCATGCCACAAACACAAACAAGGTAAAGGCGGGGGATGCCCAATGGCATTGGGCATCCCCCCGCCTGTTAACGGCTAATCGACGGTGCGGAGTCCGGGCGTAAACAATACGCCCTTACACGTCACATCCGACCGCAGTCGGTGTTAGTTTGCCATGCGACTGCGGTCGCAGGCCTTGAGCACTAGCTGCGGGGCGTCTCCTCGACGTTCTCGCCGTCGATCATGACCTGCTCCTTGCGCACGGTGCCGCTGACCTGCTCCTGCTCGGTCACGGCGCGCTTGTGCAGGCGCACTTCCTCGGCCTCCACGACCTGCTTGCCGGCTACCAACTGCTCGCCCTGCAGCGGGATGTTGATGTCGCGCTCCTGGAAAGCGTCGGCCGGCGCGTCCTGCACCTGGTTATGCACGGGCACGCGCTCGACGTCCAGCTCCTCGTGCGTCACAGGCGCGGAGACGGTCTGCTGCTCCTCCACCACGCTCTTATGCACGTGGACCTCGCCGAGTTGCTCCTGCTGCTTGCCGGCGACCAGCTCTTCCTGGTACTCCGGCACGCGGATGTCGCCGTCCTGGACCGCGTACTCATCGGTCTGGCTCGTCTGTCCGGTCGACAGCGTCCCGCCCGAGACCGTCTGCCCGGTCGACAGCGTCCCACCCGAGACCGTTTGCCCGCCGGTGAGGGTCTGGCCGGACTGGCCCGAGGACACCATATCGTCGGAGCCGCCGATGACGATGCGCTCGGTCGACCCGGACTGTCCGCTCTGGCCGATGCCGCCGGTGGCGGTCTGCTCGATCGGCGCGCCGCCCATGGTCCCCTCGCTCGTGATATTACCCTGGCCGCCGTGGTGGCCCGGAACGATGCGCTCGATGGTCTCGCCCTGATCGTTGCTCATTTGTCGCCGTCCTTCCTGCTATCCATCTATCCATTAGACGTACGTCGCCAGTACCCTCGCCAGGCTAACGCAAAAACCATGCCGCTGCGTCCATCAAAAACGGTTTGTCGTGCGCCAGGAGAGCGGCGGACGACACGCTCGACCGGCCGTAGGGGCGCGAAAGGGTGTATCTTATCAGTATCAGACTGCGCCGCTTGTTGTAGATCCAGGGGACACGATGCGAAGGAAACGGTTGGTCGTGGGGACGGGATTGGCCTTGTGCGCCAGCGCGGCGGTCACGGCGACGGTCGTCGCGGTGCTGGCGCCGGCGAACGCGGCCGCGCAAGCGGTCCATACGTTTGCGTTAGGGACGAGGCCGTGGGCCGTCACCGTCGACGCGCGCAGCGGCAGGGCACTGGTCATCGATCGCGTCACCGACGCGTCCGGCATGCCCACGGGCGTCGGGACGCTCAGCACCGTCGATATCACCGCCGGATCGGTGGTGCGCTCCGTCCCGGTGGGACCCGATCCGCGGGCGGTCATGGTCGACGGGCGCGCCGGGAGGATCTTCGTCGCCGATGACGACGACGCCTCGCTCCGCGTGCTCGACAGCGGCAGCGGGGCCATGCTGCGCAGCATCGCCGTGGGTGCGCGGCCGCACGCGGTCGCCGCGGACGAGCGCACCGGGCGCCTCTTCGTGGTCAACACCGGCGGCGGCAGCGTCAGCATGCTCGACGAGCGGCGCGGCGCGGTCCTGCGCACCACCACGGTGGCGACATCGTGGGACAGCGCCGGCTTGGCCGTCGACGCCGCGCGCAATCGGGTCTACGTGGGCGGTCCGCACACGGTGTCCGTCCTCGACGCGCGCGACGGGCGGATGGTGCAGAGGATCGATGTCGGCGGCAACGTTGGCGGCCTGACGGTCGATCCGCGCAGCGGGCAGTTGTACGTAACGGGCGATACGACGTTACGCGTGGTCGACGGCCCCAGCGGGCATGTCCTCCGCGCGGTCCCCTTCGTGAACACGGCCGGCCCGAGCGGCGCGACGGGCGCGGTGGCGGTCGATCCCGCGCGGGGGCGCGTCTTCGTTACGCAGGCGGCGCCGGTCGACGACAACGGAGTGGCCGCGGGCGCGGGGTGGGTGAACGTGCTCGACGCCGGAAGCGGCGCGTTGCTGCGGCGGGTCTCCGTGGGCGTCAACCCGGCCGCGGTCGCCGTCGATGGACGCACCGGCCGGGTGGTCGTGGTCAACGCCGGCGGCGCCGTCCTGCGGCCCGATCCCTGGGCCTGGATGCCCGCGTGGCTGCGACAGCACGTCCCCTTCCTGCCCTCACAGAGTATGGCCCCGCGCACCGTCACCGGCAGCATGAGCGTCGTCGAGCCGGCCGCGCGGTAGCCGTTGGCCCGGGCCGTGGATTATGCCAGTTCGGTTAGCCCCGCAATACGATGATTCCTCGCGTGCGGTAGGGCGCCAGCGCCTCGTCGGGTACCCTTGTCTCGGTCACCAGATGCGTCAGCCCGCTCAAAGGGCCGACCACGTAGGGCGCCGCCGTGCCCAATTTCTCCCCGTCGGCGACGGCCACGACCTCGGCGGCGCCGGCGATCATAGCGCGCTTGACGTGCGCCTCCTCGGGGTCCAGGACGCTGATGCCGACCTCCGGGTGCAGGCTGCACACCCCCAACAGGCAGATGTCGGCGCGCACCATGGACAGCGCCTCCACGGTGACCGCCCCGACCGTGGCCAGCGACTCTTTGGACAACCGGCCGCCGATCACCAGGACCTCGATCCCAGGGTGTCCCGACAGGGCCACGGCAATGGGCGGGCTGGTGGTGACGACCGTGGCGCGCAGAGCGGGGGCCAACTGACGCGCGACCTGCAGCGTGGTGGTCCCGCCGTCGAGGATAACCACCTGTCCGTCGCGCACCAGCCGCGCGGCGACGATGGCGATGGCCGCCTTGGCCTCCGAGGCATGGTGCTGTCGTTCGACGTAGCCCATGGTCGCGGGCGAGAGCGGCAGCGCGCCGCCATGCACGCGCTGCAGCAGTCCCGCCTCGCTCAACTCGCGCAGGTCGCGCCGCGTCGTGTCCTCGGACACCTCCAGCGCCGCGCTCAACTCCACGGCCACTACCTTGCCGTCGCGCTGTAGGGCGTCGAGGATACGGCGATGGCGTTCTTCTCGCAACAGCACGTTGCCGCCTATTACCTGCTTGTGCATGATTCTTCTTGACACACGCGTCTTTTTGCACGTATCATCCTGGTAGGCAGTGTAGAGGACGGTGAGCAACGTGTCAATGACGGGCGGGGAGAAGCGATGAGCAGCGCGGCGATCGGGGCACAAGTTGGAGTTCAAGAGACGCAGCCGGCTGTGCCGCGCGCGGCGCGCCGCGCGGTGGCGACGGCGTTCCTGGTCAATGGCAGCGTATTTGCCAACTGGGTACCGCTGATCCCGACCGTGCAGACAAAGCTGGGCCTGAGCAACGGCACGCTGGGCGCCGCTCTCCTGGGCGCGGCGCTCGGCGCCCTGGTGACGATGCCGCTTGCCGGCTGGGTCAGCACACGGGTGGGCAGCCGCCTAGTGACGGTCGTGGCGGGGTTGGTCTTCTGCTCCTCCTTGCCGCTGCTGATCCTCGCGCCGTCGCTACCGCTGCTGTTCCTGGCGCTGGTCGTGTTCGGCGCGGGCAACGGGGCCATGGACGTGGCCATGAACGCCCAGGGCGTGGCGGTGGAGCGGCGCTACGGGCGGCCCATCATGTCGTCCTTCCACGGTCTCTGGAGTCTGGGCGGCTTCGCCGGCGCGCTGATCAGCGGCGGCCTGGCCCGGCTACAGGTCGCGCCGCTGCCGCACGCGCTGGTCGCCGCTCCGCTGCTGGCGATCGTGCTGCTGGCCGCCGCGCGCTATCTGCTCCCCGTCGACGGAGACGATTCGCGGCAAGAGAAAGAGCACGGGCCGGCCTTTGCGCGACTGCCCCGCGCGCTGATCGGGCTGGGAATCGTCGGGTTCTGCGGCCTCGTCGCCGAAGGGTCGATAGGAGATTGGAGCGCCATCTTCCTGCGCCGCTTCCTGGGCGCCGACGCCGCCCTGGGCGCGGCCGGCTACGCCGCTTTCGCCGCGACCATGACCGTGGGGCGCCTAACCGGCGACCGCGTCACCGCCCGCCTCGGCCCCGTCACCACGGTGCGCGTCGGCGGCATCTTGCTCGCGGCCGGCCTGGGGACGGTCCTCGTCGTCGGGCAGCCCATCGCGGCCCTGGCCGGCTTCGGGCTGGTCGGCTTCGGGCTGGCCAACATCGTGCCCATCCTATTCAGCGCCGCGGGTCGGTCGCCGCACATGGCGCCCGGACCGGCCATCGCCGCCATCAGCACGGCCAGCTACCTGGGGTTTCTGGCCGGGCCGCCCATTATCGGGTTTACCGCCGATCACATCACCCTGCGCGGCGCGCTCCTTATCGTGGTGGCCTTCGGAGTCATTATCGCCATCCTTGCTCCGGCGGTAGGGCGCCCTGCATCGAATACCGCGTAACTGCTGATGGCGCACCCCTACGACGACCTCGACGTGAAGGCCACCGATTTCCGCGCGCATCCCGAGTTGTATCGCGTCGGGCGCGGGGAGCAGGGCGTGCTGACCGTCGAGCCCTACAAGAGCGAACTGCTGCCGCTGTGGGCGTTCCGCACGGCCGAGGTCGCGCGCCGGTCAGCCGAGGCCATCCATGCCCGCTACCGCGAGTACCGCGCGCAACAGGACTTCGTTGGCATGGACATAGCGCGCAAGTACCTGCAGATGGGCTTCACGCGCGCCCGGCGCTACGCCAACCATAAGAGCGGGCGCAAGTACGGCGCCGACGGAACCGTGCGACCACCAGATGCGCCCGATCCCGAGAAAGCCGAGGCTGCCGCCATCTTCCGCGCGCACTGGCGCGAGGTTGCCGAGGACCCGGAGTACCAGCGGCTCAAGAAGCTCCACCAGGCCCGTGAATCGCGCCCGCGATCGTCGTAGCTACGTGTCCCTGACGCTCGTACTCGCGTCAAGACGCTGTCCGATCAAACCACCTGGTCAAATCCGGCTGGTCGCCACACCCTCGTGCCTGGTAACCGGCGCCACAGGACTGCGACGCCGGATGCCGGAACTGTATCTCTACGTCGGAGGTTGGCGGTCGGCGAGCTTGGCGAGGGCATCTCGCAGCGCGGCCTCGGCGCGCGCCGCACGCTCGTCGGCTGCCAGGCGCGCCTGCTCCCCCAACGCCGCACGTTCCTCGGCCGCCAGACGGCCCTGCTCCTCCAACGCCGCGCGCTCCTCGGCGGCGATGCGGTCGTGTCGCTCCTCGTCGGCCGTGCGGAAAGGTAACCCCGTGGCCGGGTCGATCACCCGCAGGTAGATGCCCACCGGCCGCAACTCCGCGCGCAGGAGGGGGCTGACCACGGCTCCTCCAGGCAGCAAGTCCAGCGGCGCCAGGGTGTTGCCCTGTCGCGCGTAGGCGCGTAAGGGCGGGACCATCACCTGCTGCGGGTCGTAGATGTAGTACTCCCGCGCCCCCAGCCGCGCGTAGAGCTCTAGCTTGTCCTCGCGGTCCACGCCCTCGGTGCTCGGCGAGGTGATCTCCCACACGATGTCGGGGAACTTGCCTTCTTCCCACGTCTTCCAGGTGGGCCGCAGCCCCGCCGGGACGTCGAGCGCCACGTAGACGTCGGGCGAGATGTGGTCGCGCCCGTTGCGCTGATTGTAGTACATCAACTGGTTGCCACCGACCGCCACGCGGACGCGGCCCTGCGTCTCTAGCAGGCAGCGCAACGCAAACTGCAAATCGACCATCTGGATGGCGTTCTCGACGGTCTCGGCCATGGGTTCACCGTCGCTCCCGGGAAAGGTGTCCCAGTCGATCTCCGGTCGGGTGTACGTGACCATGCCGCATCGCCCCCTCCGCTACTGCATCGGCCGCTCCGGCCGGCCACAACTATATCACTAGTCTACCACAACCTCCGACGGCCCCCCGGCACGGGCACGGTCTGTAAATTCGACGTGCATGGGGCCTACGCCTGCGACCGCGGTCGCAGGCGTAGAGCAAGACCGACTTTATTCAATCAGGGAAGCGCAAGGCGCCAATGCACTGTCGCGGCAACCGGTCGCGTGTTGCCTGACGTTTTGATATTCTGACGTGTTGATATAAGGTGACACTTGGCGAAGGGGGAGGAAGCAGTGTACAACAAAGCCGTGCCAGTAGAGAGTATAGTGGACCCAGGAACCTGGACAGAGAGGAGGGTCTGAAAACGTAAAGCCGTAGACTCAAGATATGGGAAAGCATCATTCGGCACAGTTCAAGGCGCAAGTGGTCCGGGCAGCGCTGCGCGAGGAGAAGACACTCGCGCAGCTCGCCACGGAGTACGGCGTCCATCCGACGCAAATCAGCACCTGGAAGACGACGGCGCTGCACGAATTGCCGCAGGTGTTCGAGCGGCGGGACCGCGTGGCGGACCAGGTGGCCGCCTACGAGCAGCAAGTCGAGGACTTGTACGCGGAGATCGGACGCCTGACCACGCAAGTGGCCTGGCTCAAACAACAATCTGGACTCGTCCCCGAGAGCGGAGCGGCTGGCTATGGTCGAGCGCGCTCGGTGTGAGGCGCCGCTGGGGAGGCAGGCGGACTTGCTCGGCCTGAGCCGCTCCAGCCTGTCCTATCGGCCGACGGCCCCGAGCCCCGAGGAGGTGGCGCTCAAGCATCGCATCGACGAGCTCTACACGGCGTATCCCTTCTATGGCTCCCGGCGCGTCACGCACGCGGTGCGCCGGGAGGGCCAAGCGGTCAATCGCAAGGCGGTGCAACGGCACATGCGGGAGATGGGCATCGTCGGAGTCGCCTCGGGGCCGCACACCAGCCGGCCCACGCGTGACCATCCGGTCTACCCCTACCTGCTGCGCCACGTGACCAGCGCCTACCCCAATCACGTGTGGGGCATCGACATCACCTACATCCGCTTACAAGCCGGCTGGCTCTATCTTGTCGCCGTCCTCGACTGGTACGCGCGCTATGTGGTAGCGTGGGAACTCGACCAGACGCTGGAAGAGGGGGTCGTCCTGGATGCGGTGGAGCGCGCCCTGGCCCAGGCCACGCCAGCGATCTGGAACAGCGACCAGGGGAGCCACTTCACCAGCCCCCCGTACATTGAGCGTCTGGAGGCGCGGGGCATCCGGATCAGCATGGACGGCAAGGGCCGCGCTCTGGACAATATCTTCGTCGAGCGCCTCTGGCGCTCCGTGAAATATGAGGAGGTGTATCTGCATGCCTACGAGACGCCGCGCGAGGCACGGCAGAGCTTGGCCCGCTATCTCCACTACTATAACCACGAGCGGCAGCACCAATCGCTCGCCTATCGCACCCCGGCCGAGGTTTACACCAGTCCATAGGACATGATCACGAAAGGAGAGGAGCCACAGTTTTACGTTTTGCCCCCCACTTTATCGTCTTGACAAAGGGGTCCACTATACTCTGCGCAGCGCCTCTGAATTAACAATTACTGACGACTGAGGCGATCACGGCCTAACAGGCGTGCCCTTCCAATCACGGGAAAGGGGTTAGGGTCGCCCTGCGGTCGAGGGAGCGCGCCGGACCATTGGCCCTACCTCCGGGCCAACGGTCCAGTCGTCATGGGGGTGAAAGTCGCCTTTACTCCCCTCTCCCGACCGCGGGAGAAAGGTCGGGGGTGAGGGTTGCGCGGCGGCGCCTGGCAGGGGCGGGCTTGAGGTAGAGCGTGCTGAGCGGCGGCAGGGTCAGGGTCAGGGCGTAAGGGTAGCCGTCGAGCGGCTCTTTGAGCGCTTTCAGCCCCGCCGGATTGCCGGCGCCCGAGCCGCCGTAGCGGGCATCGTCGCTGTTGAGTAACTCGACCCAGCGTCCCGCCGCTGGCACGCCGATGCGGTAGCCGTGGCGCGGCACCGGCGTCCAGTTGCTGACCACGGCGACCGTATCAGGCGCAGCGTCGCCGCGGCGCAGCGTGGCGACGACGGAGTGCGCGGCGTCGCTGCCGTCGATCCAGGCGAACCCTCGCGGCTCCAGGTCGTGCCGCCACAAGGCCGCTTCGGACGTGTAGAGACTGTTGAGCCGGGTCACGAACTCCTGCATCTGGCGGTGCGGCAGCCCGCTTTCGCCCTGCAAGAGGAACCACTGCAGCTCCTCGGCGTAGGCCCACTCGTGCTGCTGGGCGAACTCACCGCCCATGAACAGCAGCTTCTTGCCGGGGTGCGCGAACATGGCGCCGTAGTACGCACGCAGGGTGGCGAAGCGCTGCCAGGCGTCGCCCGGTATCTTGTTGACCAGGGAGTGCTTGAGGTGGATAACCTCGTCGTGCGAGAGCGCCAGGATGTAGCGCTCGGTGAAGACGTAGGTGTAGGAGAAGGTCATCTCGTTGTGGCGCGCCGCGCGGTAGACGGGGTCCAGGGCGATGTAGCGGAGCGTGTCGTTCATCCAGCCCATGTTCCACTTGAGGTCGAAGCCCAGGCCGCCCTCCGCTGTCGGCACGGTCACGCCCGGCCACGTGGTCGACTCCTCGGCGCAGGTCACGGCGCCCCTGTACGTGGTGCGCTCATGCACGACATCGTTGAAGCGGCGCAGGAACTCCACCGCCTCCAGGTTCTCGCGCCCGCCAAGCCGATTGGCCACCCAGGCCCCAGCGGGACGGTCGTAGTCGAGGTAGAGCATCGAGGCCACGGCGTCCACGCGGAAGCCGTCGACGTGATACTCCTCCAGCCAGTAGTGGGCGTTGGCCAGCAGGAAGGTCAGCACCTCGTGGCGGCCGTAGTTGAAGACGTAGGTGCCCCAGCCGAGGTGCTCGCCCTTGCGCGGGTCGGCGTGCTCGTAGACGTGCGTACCGTCGAACAGGCCCAGGCCGTGGCCTTCCTTGGCGAAGTGCGCCGGCACCCAGTCGACCAGCACTCCCACGCCGTGCCGGTGGCAGTGGTCGACGAAGTACATAAAATCGTGCGGCGCGCCGAAGCGGCTGGTCGGCGCGTAGTAGCCCGTGGTCTGGTAGCCGAACGACTGGTCGAAGGGATGTTCGGTGATCGGCAGCAACTCGACGTGGGTGAAGCCGTGCGCGGTGACGTAGTCGACCAGTTGATGCGCCAACTCCCGATAGGTCAAGAAGCGGCCGCCCTCGCCGCGCCGCCAGGAGCCGGGGTGCGCCTCGTAGACCGACATGGGCCGCGCCAGCGCACTAGCCCCGCCCCCGCCCTCGCCGTCCCCGCCCTGCTGGCGCGCCGCCATCCACTCCGCGTCGCCCCAGGCGTAGCCCGACAGGTCGTAGAGGATCGAGGCGGTGCCCGGCCGCAGCTCGGCGTGGACGGCGTAGGGGTCGGCCTTGACCGTCACCTGCGCCGACAGGCCGGACTCCAGGGCGTACTTGTAGAGGGCGCCCGCCTCCAGTCCGGGCACGAACGTCTCCCACACGCCGCCGCTGCCACGCGGGCGCAGGGGCGTCTGTCCCGGCTGCCAGCCGTTGAAGTCGCCGATCACGCTGACCGCGCGCGCGCCGGGCGCCCACACGGCGAAGGAGGCCCCTCGCTGCCCCTCCACCACGCGTGGGTGAGCGCCCATCTTCTCGTACGCGCCCAGCCACGTGCCCTCGGCGAAGAGAAACAAGTCCTCTTCCGAAAACAGCGACGGCGCCGGCGCGGGCTGTATCGCCGTGGGGACCTCCTCGGAGTGACGAGTGACGAGTGACGAGTGACGAGTGACGTGTGACGAGTGACGAGTGACGAGTGACGAGTGACGAGTGACGTGTGACGAGTGACGAGTGACGAGTGACGTGTGACGAGTGACGTGTGACGTGTGACGAGTGACGAGTGACGTGTGACGAGTGACGTGTGAGGTTGCGTGGCTAGTGCGAACGCTGCCTGTGAGAGCAGTCTATCACGTCCTTGCGCCAGCCACGCGTATCACTCCCGTCCTACCTCACTCGTCACTCGTCACTCGTCACTAACCACTCGTCACTAACCACTCGTCACTGGCTCCCGGACGCCCAGCCCGTAGACCTCGCTGGCGTACTGGGCGACCATGCGCTGGGCGGAGAATGTAGGCGCGGTGGAGATGGCGCGGCACATGCGGGCGGTCCACTCCTCCGGCCGCTCGTAGTACTCCGCCATCACCTCTTGCTCCAGCGTATCGTACAGGCTGTGCGCGTCGAAGCGGCTCTCATCGCCCTTGTCCGGGGTGTAGCCCGCGCCGATGGCCCAGCCATTTGTTCCGGTGTAGCCTTCGATCCACCAGCCGTCGAGCACCGAGAGGTTGGGCACGCCGTTGAACAAGGCCTTCATGCCGCTGGTCCCCGACGCTTCGAGCGGGCGCAGCGGGGTGTTCAGCCACACGTCGACGCCGGCCACCAGCAGGCCGGCCAGCGTCATGTCGTAGCCCTCGACGAAGACGATGCGCGCCGGGCGATCTCCCATATGTCCGACCAGCTCGGCGATGATTTCCTTGCCCTGTGTGTCGCGCGGATGCGCCTTGCCCGCGATGACCACCTGCAGGCCGGCCGCCGAGGCGGCGACCGCGGCGAAGCGCGCCGGGTCGCTGAACAGCAGAGTGGCGCGCTTATAGCCGGTCATGCGGCGGGCAAAGCCAATGGTCAGCGTCTCTTCGTCCAGGCCAGCGTCCTCGCGCCGGTTGACCTCGGCGATCAGCCGGCGCTTGGCCTCCCGGTGCGCCGCCCGTATGTCCGCCGGCGCGACGGCGTCGACGCCGCGCAGGCGAGACGCATCCTCGCGCCAGCCGTCCAGCCGCCGATCGTAGAGCGCGGCGGCGTGCGGACCCGTCCAGGTGGTGTGGTGAACGCCGTTGGTGACGGCGCCGACCTCGCGGCCGGGGAACATCACGCGCGTGATCTCGCCGTGCTTGGCGGAGACGCCGTTGGCGGCGCGCGTGGCGTTGAGGGCCAACTCGGTCATGGAGAAATCTCCGCCGCCGCCGAGGCGCAGCAACTCATCGTCGGAGCAGCCCACCGCGTCGCGCCACCACGGCCCCAGGTAGTACAGCAGCAGGTCGTGGGCGAAGCGGTCGTGGCCGGCAGGGACAGGCGTGTGCGTGGTGAAGACGCCGTGGCGGCGCGTCGCCTCCAGCGCCTCCGTGCAGGTGCGGCTCGCGGCGCGCTGCTCGCGCATCACCTCCAGCAACAAGAATGCGGCATGCCCCTCGTTGAGGTGGAACGTCTCAATCTGGCCGACGCCGTAGCCCAACGCGCGCAATGCGTCCACGCCGCCGATGCCCAGCACAATCTCCTGGCGGATGCGCATGTCGCGCTCACCGACCCCGTCACCACCGTAGAGGCGCTGGGTGATCTCGCGGTCGCTGGGGACCTCATCATTGGCGTCGATGTCGGTGTCGAGCAGGTAGAGCGGGACGCGGCCGACGTCGGCGCGCCAGATCTGGGCCCGCGCGCCGCGCTCGCCCAGCGGAAACGGGACCAGGAGCGGCGCGCCGTCGGCGTCCCGTTCGAGCGTCAGGCCGGTCAGGGCGGGGTCGAGCCGCGGATACTCCTCGTGCTGCCAGCCGTCGCGGTCGAGCGCCTGGCGCAGGTAGCCGCCCCAGTAGACGAGCCCGACGGCCACCAGCGGGAGGCCCAGGTCGGAGGCCGCCTTGAGGTGGTCGCCGGCCAGCACGCCGAGCCCGCCGGAGTAGATAGGCAGGCTGGCGTCGACGCCAAACTCGGCGCAGAAGTACGCCACGGAGCGCGCGGCGGGCGCGGCGGCGAGGTAGCTGGCCTGGCTCCGCGCGGCGCGGGCCAGCAGGTCGCGGAACGCGGGCGTGTCGAGGGCCTCCAGGGCCTCATCGGACAGGGCGGCCAGCGCGGTATAGGGATTGCCCTCGTAGCCAGGCAGGCGGGCCAGCGCGGCCTGCGTGGGCTCATCCCACGTCCACACATAATTGTCGATCAGGGCACGTAGTTGCGAGCGAATAAAGCGCCTCCTTGGATAGTGTCATGACAAGGCGAGCCGCGTCGTCGGACTGAGCGCCGCGTCGATGTCGTCAGATCGGGCGCCGGACGGCAACCGGACATCGGTCTATCCGATGCAGTGTACCAATCCTGCCATCCTGTCTGCGTCGCTTGCGCTATATGGCACGGCATAGTACGCTGACGCGGCAACCCTGTACCGGCCCGCTCGCCATCGAGCGGTCGGGGTCCGGGCATCCGCTTCGCCCACCTCGCGCGGCAGCGACGCCGCGCACCCTTTGATGGCAATGGGGCGCCTCACCCCACGAAACGAACGACCACAGACGACACTCACCGACAAGGAGACATTATGCTCAAACCCCAGCGTACGGAGCGCGGTCCCGACGATGGCGCGCGGCGCCCGTATCGCATGCGGAGGCCCGGCCCATCGAGGCGCCGGTCCAGCTCGTCCAGCGCCAGTTTCGATCGCGGTCGGCGCCTGGCGACGGGGCGGTGCGCGCGCCGCGTTGCGGGCGCTGTCGCGGCGCTGTCGCTGCTGTCATTGACACTGGCTGGCTGCGGCGAGAGTTCCAACCCGCAGGCCGGCAGCGGTTCGGCCACGGCGACCGCCGCCAGCGCGGCTACGGCACCCCCCACGCACATCGCTCCCGCGACCCCCACGCACATCGCTCCCGCGACCCCCACCCACGTCGCTCCCGCGACCCCCACTCACGTCGCTCCCGCGACCCCCACTCACGTCGCTCCCGCGCCCCCCACCCGCGCGGCCACGAGGGCCACACCGACAAGGACCGCAACGTCGACGCCCATCTCGGCCGCGCCCACGACAGTTGCTGCCGCGACGCCCACCAACGTTGTGCCCACGCCCGCGCCCGTAGCCGTGCCCACGACGGCGCCCACGACCGCCACCATCGCGCCCAGGAGGACGCCCACAAAAGTGCCCGTGGCCGTGCCCACGACGGTCGCACCTACCACGGCCGCGACCGTCGCGCCTACAAGGGCGGCCACCATCGCGCCCACTCAAGCAGCTGCGGCCACGACGGCGGCCACGACGGCGCCTAAAGCAACGCCTACCACGAAAGCGACGGCGACCCCCACCGCTAAAGCGACGGCGACCCCCACCGCTAAAGCGACGGCGACTCCTATCGCTAAAGCGACGGCGACTCCTACCGCTAAAGCGACGGCGACTCCTACAAGAACCGCGACCGTCGCACCAACAAAAACCGCGCACGCCACGCCCACCATCGCGTCGGCCACGCCCACCACCACCGCGCGTCCGACAACTGGGACGGGTATGGCAACCGGGACACTCGCGGCGGCGCATCCGAGCTACGAGGTTGGCGCGTACTACTTCAGTGGCTGGTCGCACGGGCAGAATAACAACATCAACCCTTTGCTAACCCGAACCTTCGCCGGGAGCGAGCCCCTGATCGGCTGGTACGACGATACGCAGCAAGAAGTCGATCAGACGGTCAAGCAGGCCGCCGACGCGGGCATCGGCTTCTTCGCCTTCGACTGGTACGACATCGCGCTGTCGTCGTCGCAGACCGACCGCACGCTCAACGAGGCGCTGGGCTTCTACCTGCACTCGCCGCAGCGTTCCCGCCTCAAGTTCGCGCTGATGTACGTCGACCAGGCCCCGTTTATCCCCATCAATGGGAAGATGCTGACCCAGACGCAATGGGCCGGCCTGGTCAAGACGTGGATCGGCTATTTCAAGATGCCGGGCTATGTACAGGTCAACGGGAAGCCGCTGTTCATCGTGTTCAGCCCCGAGCACCTGCTCGATATCCTGGGCGGCTCGTCAAACGTGCGCAAGGCCCTGGACTATCTGCGGGCCCAGGCGCGCGCGGCCGGTTTGCCCGGCGTCACCGTTGCCGTCTGTGCCACGGTCGCCCCGCACAGCAACCCCGGACACATCGCCGAGATCGCGCAAAGCGGGTACGACGTGGCCACGGGCTATAACTACCATTCGCTGGGCAAGGAACAGTACCGCGTCGTGACGCCCTATAGCGCCCTGGTGCAAGAGAACATCGGCGTCTGGGACCGCGCGCCCGCGCGCATGAAACTGCCCTATATGCCGGTCGTCACCTCCGGCTGGGACCAGCGCTACAGTATCCGCGAGCAAAAGACGGCCATCATCTACGGCCCGCGCTCGCCCCAGAGGTTCGCCTGCTTCGCCGTCCAGGCGCGCCACTGGATCGACACGCACCCGACCGAGACCCCCGCCGAGCGCGTCGTCATGATCTTCGCCTGGAACGAGATCGGCGAGGGCGGCGCCATCATCCCCAACCACCAGGACAACTATGCCTACGCCAATGCCGTGCATACCGTCTTCGGCGGCAACGGCCAGACGCCCGCCACACCGTCAGGTTGTCAGTAGGCACTGCGCAGTGCGCACTGCGCAGTGCCTGGCGAGTGAATAACTTGTGGGAACGTAGCCGTCCGCCCCTTACCTTGCATGGAGTGAGGGGTAGCGATACCGGCGACGCGCCCCTTATCGTCTGCCTCGTCTGCCTCCTGGCCTGTGAGTTTTGCATCATGGCGCTAAGAAACAGATCGAGTATCATCAGCGACGTATGTTGATCTATCATGCTCCGCCGTCCCCGTCCTACCGTCTACTACCTACCGCCTACTGCATAGAGAGAGGGCTGAATCAACGTGAGAGACTATCGCTCAACCACGACACGGCGTGGATCGTCGCTGCTCAAGGCGGGACGCGCGCTTGTGCTGGCCGGACTGCTCAGCGGACTGGCCGTCAGCCCGCTGGTCGGGGGTGCGTCACACTCGGCGCGCGCCGCCTCGGCGCCCAGCCGTCATGATGCCACGGCGACGGCACAGGCGGTCACCGCAACGGCATCGGCCGCGGCGGACACCTCGTCCCAAACCACCACGCCCACCACCGTGAGCTCCGACACCCCTGTCGCCAGTGCGACGGCGACGCGCGCCGAGACCGCCACGAACACCCCGACCGCCACGAACACCCCGACCGCGACGGCGTCGCCGACGCAAACGTTGCGCCCGATCACGCTGCCCAAACCGGTCGTGCATCGCACCAACGGCTATCAGGTCGGCGCCTACTACTTCAGCGGCTGGACCCACGCGCCCAACAACAATCTCACCCCTCTCCTGCTCAATAGCCCGCTGCGCAAGTATGAGCCGCTGATCGGCTGGTACGACGACTCGCAACACCAGTTCGATCAGAACATCATGCAGGCGTCGAACGCCGGGATCAACTTCTTCGCCTTCGACTATTACGACACCACCCGCTCGCCCTACAAGACGGACCAGGCGCTCAACGAGGGGCTCACGTTCTATCTGCACTCGGCGCTGCGCTCGCGCATGAACTTCTGCCTCACCTTCATCGACCAGAATCCGTTCCAGCCCAAAGCGTCGCAGTGGCCCCAATTGGTCAACGTCTGGCTCAGCCTTTTCAAGCAGCCCGACTACGTGCGCGTGAACGGCAAGCCGCTGTTCATCATCTTCAGTCCCGAGCACATGCGCGACATCTTCGGGACGTCGCGCAACGTGCATCGCGCCCTGGACTATCTGCGCGCCCGCGCCCGCGCCTATGGCTTGCCCGGCGTGACGGTCGCGGTCGGCGCATCGCTCGCCGTGAAGTACAATCCGTCGCGCATCCCGCAACTGCGCAGCGAGGGCTACGACGTGCTGACCGGCTACAACTACCACGCCTTTGGCGGCGAGAAGTACCGCCAGCCCGTCCCCTATGATCGCCTGGTGCAGGAGAACCGCCAGATGTGGGACCGCGACCTCAAGTTCGGCCAGCCCTACGTCCCGGTTGTGACCTCGGGCTGGGACCAGCGCTTCAGCTCCCGCGAACAGAGCACGGCCATCATCTACAACGGCCGCACGCCCCAGAAGTTCGCGTGCTACGTCGGCGCGGCGCGGCGCTGGGTCGACACGCACCCGCGCAACACGGTCAAAGAGAAAATCATCATGGTCTTCGCCTGGAACGAGACGGGCGAGGGCGGCGCCATCATCCCTACCAAGGTCGACCGCTACGCCTACACCAGCGCGCTCAACGGGGCGATCATGGCGCGCGCCGTCCCGAATTGTTAGTCATTCAACGGCGTGGGGATAAAACGGCGTGGGGATAAGCCATGACAAGCCGTAACGTTTGCACCGCCTGTGAGTTGTATCTACAGAGCGTCCCACCACCCGCGCAGACCGGAGAGCACCTGTTTGATCCAAAAGCTGGAACGATCCCTACTTGTCCTGCACCTTGTCCTCGATATCGTCCTGACCCTCGTCGCGCTGCGCGTGGCCGAGTTGCTGCGGCAACACTTGTTGTTGGGCATCGAGCAACGAACCGGCCGCATCGTGCTGGACGTGCAGATTTATATCGTCGCCGCCCTTGTCTGGGGCGTCGCCTTCCAATTGCTCCCGGTCTTTGATTCCAAGCGCACGACCACGCTGCTGCAGGAGTTCCGCGGCCTCTTCAAGTCAGTCGCGGTCTGCGTGCTGGTAATGGCCAGCCTGTTCTACCTGCTGGACATCCCGCCGTCGCGCCTGTTCTTCCTGTACTTCTGGCTGCTCGACCTGGGGCTGGTGATGGGCTTCCATGCCCTGGTGCGCCGGGTGCAGCGGCTGGCCCGCGCGCGCGGCATCGACACGCGGCGGGTCATCCTGGTCGGCGCCGGGCCGGCCAGCTACGCCATCATCGACGCCATCGAATCGCATGCCTGGAGCGGGCTGCGCCTGGCTGGCTTTGTCGACGACGAGACGGCGCACAGCATGAAAGGGGCGCCGTACCTCGGGCCCGTGTCGATGCTGTCGGCGCTGCTCGAAAAGGGCGATGTCGACGAGGTGATCATCGCGCTGCCCTCGCACGCGCACCAGACGCTGGCCGACCTGTCGCGCGAGTTGCAGCGCTTCCCGGTGATGGTCAAGGTCGCGCCGGACATCCTGGACGTCTTCCTGCTGCGCTCGACGGTCACCGACCTGTGGGGTCTGCCGCTGCTCTCGGTGCGTGAGCCGGCTATCACCGGGATGCGCTGGATGCTCAAGCGCGCGCTGGACCTCGTCCTGGCCAGCTTGCTGCTGGTCGTGCTCTCGCCCCTGCTGCTGGCCATCAGCGTGGCCATCATGGTCGAGTCGGGGCGCCCCGTGCTGTTCCGCCAGGAACGGGTCGGCGAGCACGGTCGCATCTTCTCCATGTACAAGTTCCGCACCATGCGTCAGGCCGGGGACGGCAGCCCGTGGCTCGAGTCCGACACCGTCGAGACCAAGCGTCCGAGCGACCCACGCATTACACGCCTCGGCGCCTATCTGCGCCGCCTCAGCCTGGACGAACTGCCGCAGTTGGTCAATGTGCTGCGCGGCGAGATGAGTTTGGTGGGGCCGCGGCCCGAGTTGCCCTGGATCGTGGAGCGCTACGAGCCCTGGCAGCACGCCCGCCATGTCGTCCCGCCCGGCATGACCGGCTGGTGGCAGATCAATGGACGCAGCGACTTGCCGCTGCACCTCAACACGCAGCTGGACCTGTTCTATATCCAGAACTTCTCGGTGCTGCTCGACCTGCGCATCATCGCCCGTACCTTCGGGGCCGTCATCCGGGGCCGCGGCGCGTACTGACGAGTGACAAGTAGGGGCGTATTGTATACGCCCCAGTGGTTAGTGACGAGTGAGGTAGGACGGTGTCGTGGGCAAGAGCGTGCGCCGATCCATGCAGCTACTCGGCTCCATGTCGTAGCCCGTCGCTCTCCAACTCACTCGTGACGCGCCACGACGCACCTCACTCGTCACTACCCGCTCGGGCGTATTGCATACGCCCCTACCCGTCACTCGCATGATAACTGCACTCCTCGCAAGTGCGCTGCTTGGCCTATCCGCGCATGCCAGCCCCGCATTGCCCCGGACCGATTGCCCACCTCCACATGGGATGGCCATACCGCCCATCGTGCGCAACACCAGGACGGGCCTGTACGCCGCGACCATTACCGTACATGCCGGGGCCACCGGTGACTGCGTTGCTCCGCTGCCCGATGGCGTCACGCTGAGGGCCGGCGGCGGTACAGCGCCACAAATCGCCCACCAAGGGCGTGCCGTGTTCCGCATCAGCGGCACGGGGATCGACGGTCCGGGCGGCATCAACATCGGCGTCGCCGCCTCGCCCATCTCGGCCAACGTGCCGGAAACGGAAGATCTCCGCTCCGCTGCCTTTCTCTCCTTGCCCCCCAACGCCGTGCTGGTACGCTACGATCCGGCTCACAGCACGTGTATGCGGGCAGCCAGTGGGCCGCGAGGCAGCATCCTGCGTCAATGGGGCCTCTATAAGGTGCTGCGGCCCGGCGCCCCCTGCACCGTACAACCGGCGCCGCCGGCCCAACCCACGACGCTGCCCGCCACGGGGTCGGGCGCGCTCATCCCGACTATTGGAGTGGGGACGGGCGTGCTGCTGGTAGCCGGCGGCCTGACCGTCGTCCGACTGAGCAGGGGCAGCCCAACGCGGCGACGGCGACAGTGGCGAGGCGCGGGCCTGACGGGAGGCGTCATTGTCGTGTTGGCGGCCGGAGCGACGGCGCTCTACGGGCGTGACGGCACAATAGCAGTAGGCTTCGGTTCTCTGACGGAGCAGGGGCCGCTGCCGCGGGCGCCCGGCGCGACGATGCCGGCCGACCGTCTGGTCGTCGACCGGCTGGGCGTGGACGCGACGGTGATTCCGCTGGATGTCGTCAACGGCGCCTGGCAGGTCCCGGCCTACGCGGCAGGCTACCTGGTAGGCGGAGCGCGGCCAGGCGAGCAGGGCAACCTGTCTATCGCCGCCCACGACGACCAGGACGGCGCCATTTTCCGGCGCCTGGGCGACCTCCGGGCGGGCGACGTGGTGCGGGTCTACGCTGCCGGACGCGCCTATCGCTACGCCGTCAGCGGCCTGGGCGTCGTCCCCGCCAGCGCCGTCTCCGTCACGCACCCTACCCGCGGCGCCACCCTCACCCTCATCACCTGCACCCCCTACGGCATCGACACCGACCGGCTGGTGGCCCGAGCGCGCCTGCTCCCATAGGTATCTTCCCTGACGGACTTCACTGCGTGGGGTCCGCCTTGAGCTTCGCCGCGACCAGTGCCGCGTCCTCGATCGCGTCCATGACCGGGGCACGGGCCGTTTCGACACGTTGATCTCGACCACCCCGTGCGCCCCCATCAGGATCGCGATTAATCCGTCAGACAGCTTGTCCACCGGCGCGTGCCGAATCGTCTTCCGCGCAATGGCCACGCGCCCGGATCAGCCCGCACACATCGTGCTGCCGCAACAGTATCCCGATCCCCGTCAAACTCGCGTGCGCCGAGACGTGACACCCGTCCCGCAGCGTGGTAGACTGGCCCATGGTGATGATCCTCCCGTTCGTTGTGCGCTCACAGAGACCTCCAGGCTTGGGTCATCACCACGGGGGTGAAGGATGACACGGTCTATCGTCGCACGCGGACATCTTCGCACAGTCCTTGCCTGTACGTGCTGCTTCGTGCTGTGCGTCAATGATGCCACAGCGCCGGGAGCTATCTCCTCCCATGGCAGGACGAAAGGCATCGTCGGCGCGCCAGTTCCGGGAGCGCCCCACTGTCCCATCTTCCCCGCCTCCAACGTCTGGAACCGCGACATCTCGGCGCTGCCCGTGGCGGCCAACTCGGTGCGGCTGCTGGCAACGATCGGACTGCAGCGGAGACTGCACCCGGACTTCGGCTCCAACCTCGCCTACGGCATCCCCTACAACGTGGTCGGACGAGCCCAACCAAAGGCGCGGGTGCGCTTCGACTATGCCGACCAGTCCGACCCTGGCCCCTACCCCATCCCGCCGCATCCCCTGATCGAGGCGGGCGGCGACGCCCACCTGCTGCTGGTGGACCGCGACGCCTGCCGCCTCTACGAGTTGTACGCGGCAAAACGGACGGCGAGCGGCTGGATGGCGGGCTCGGGCGCGATCTGGGACCTGCGTTCCAACGGCCTGCGTCCCGACACGTGGACCAGCGCCGACGCGGCCGGTCTGCCCATCCTGCCCGGCCTGACGCGCTACGATGAGGTCGCGCGCGGCGTGATCGACCACGCCCTGCGCTTCACTGCCCCACGCACCCGCACGGCCCACCTCTACCCGGCCCGCCACGACGCGGGCGACGGCAATGACCCCTCGCTGCCGCCGATGGGCCTGCGCGTGCGGCTCAAGGCCTCGGTCGACCTCTCCGGCTTCAGCCCGGCCGATCGCGCCATCCTGACTTGCCTCAAACGTTACGGCATGATCCTGGCCGACAACGGCTCGGCCCTGTTCATCAGCGGCGTCTCGGACCGGCGCTGGAACGACGACGACCTGCACCTGCTGGGCCGCATCACCGGCGCCGACCTGGAGGTTGTCGATACGGGCGCCCTGCGCAACGGGCCGGTTTAGAGCAGGGGGTCCGCGAACACCTCATCGACGGCAAGGGTGAAGCCCGGCACGACATCCTCCCCGCTCAGCGCGTCGCCCATGGTCAGCGTCGTGGCCGGGCGCTCCGTCCCACCGGCACGCCACACGTCGATCTCTTCCCGCTCGGGCCACACGATCCACACCAGGCGCGTCCCGACCTCCAGATAGGTAACGGCTTTGGCGTCCATGTCGGCCTGCGTCTGGTCGGGCGACGCGACCTCCGCGGCAAGGTCCGGGGCGAAGGGAATAGGCTTGTTGCGATCGGAGATGAGCGCCCGACGCGCGGCAACGTAGTAGCCCGCATCGGGCAGCAGCCCCGTCTCCGCTCCGACAAACTTGTACACCCCATCGGCCGGTGTGGCCACCCCAAAGCGGCGCGGACGGACGTAGGCGCGTAACTCGGCGTAGATCGTGCCGCCGATCGTCGTTGCACGTTCTCCGCTCCCGGCCATACGGACGAGTACCCCCTCGACGACCTCGTATTGATACCCATCGTCGGGCAGGGTGAGCAATAGATCGACCGTCACGGGGCCATAGCCAGGCACGATCTCGGTCCACGGTGCGATAGGGTGTGGTGGGTGCGCACGTTGTGCTGCCATGCCAACAGTATCCTCCATTCATCGGCCGCGGTCAATCGCCGGCTTCTCCCGCCGTACATCGGTGTCGTCTACCTATTCGATAGTTCCCATTGCGTCATAGCGGGTTCCCCAGAGCCCTGGCCGCATTACCGACAACGTAGGTGTCCGTGGCCGTGATAAAGTCTCCAGTAGTGGCCAGGGAAAGTCCCCACCCCTCACGTGAGTGAGCTTGCTAGCGTCCCCCCGATTGGTGATGGTGAAGGTGCCAACC
>JAABUZ0100001019.1_pt1 | contig 57831 bp, 49 predicted proteins | sample 5562091 | NCBI WGS metagenome assembly JAABUZ01 (sample SAMN12813069, study PRJNA571459) | rock metagenome | isolation source: Antarctica rocks | place: Antarctica: Victoria Land, Linnaeus Terrace sud | collected 2015-12-21 | reverse complement strand
GGACCGGCTGCGAGCAACCTTTGATGAGCCTGGGCTTCGGTTCGAGGGAGGCGAATCGTCACAGGAAGCCCAGGCGCGGGCAACTGCAGCCGTCGGAGATGTCCTTGGCGACTATCGAGGCCCCACGGTAGTTGCGACGCACGGCAGGCTATTGACTCTTATCCTTCGTCACTTCGACTCACGCTTTGGATTCGCTGAGTGGCAGGCGCTTACGAACCCGGACGCATTCAAGGGTGTCGTGGACGATGCCGCATCACGGGTTGAACGGATTTGGCACCGTTGAACAGTGTGGCGTGAGTATCAACACGAGGATGCGCTCAGCTGTAATCCCTTGTCCCACGACGGAAGACGGTTTCTGGTGCGCGGGCTCTCGTCGCCGCGGACTGGCCGCCGCGAAACGTAAGTGAGGCTGTCGTACTAAGCAGGTGGTCCTGAGTCTTGCTCCATTCAGATCATCTGAGCTCCACCTGCTCAGGCTATTGCCTCTGTTCGCGCTACGCACTCAGCGGGCCGCGGTGACTCTCGGCGGTAACGGTTACGTCTTCAGCGCCTGGAGAGCGGCCTGCATGACCTTCTGGCCGACGGGCGTGGCGAAGTCGGAGCCCGAGCCCTGGTGCTCCATGATGACCGCCACGGCAACTATCGGATCCTCAGCGGGCGCGAACCCGATGAACCACGAGTGCGACGTCCCGTCGCCCACCTCGGCCGTGCCGGTCTTGCCAGCCACCGCCACGCCCGGGATGGCCGCCTTCGCCGCGTAGCCGTTGCGCACCCCCTCGACCATGAAGGCCCGCAAGCTCCTGGCAGTCGCCGCCGACATCGCCGACGAGAAGCTCTGGCCCGGCTCGTGCAGGCGGCGGGCGCCGCCCGAGGGCGACCGCAGCTCCGCGGCCAGGTACGGCGTGGGCACCCTGCCGTCGTCCGCCATGGCCGCGGCCACGAGCGCCATCTGGAGCGGGGTCGCCGCCAGCTCGCCCTGGCCGAAGGCCGTCTGGACCAGAAGCTCGGGCGTCCACCTGGTGGCCGGACCCTTCACCTGGCTCGGCGCCACGGGCAGGTCGAACGGGATCGCGTGGCTGAAGCCGAAGCGAGAGGCGTAGTCCTCGAGTCGCGCGGCGCTGGCGTCGATAGTCGCGCCGGGCCGCGCCCACGGGTACTCGCCAGGCGCACTGTCGTCCAGCCACGGATTCATCGGGCCCGGGAAGCCGAGCAGCATGCCGGTGAGGCCGAAGGTGCGGTTCGACGACCAGGCAAACGCCTGCTGGTAGGTCAGGCGCGGGACGTGCTGGCTGTTGCGGCAGTCCACGCTGAAGCCGCCGACCAGGATCGCCCGCGTACAGCTGAACGGCACGTCGAGGTTCACCAGATTCTGGTCGACCGCGGCGGCGGCGGTCACGGCTTTGAAGGTGGATCCCGGCACGTACGTTGCCTGGATCGTCCGATTGAAAAGCGGCTGGCTCGGGTCGTTCTGCACCTGCGCCAGCTGCGCGTCCGAGGCGTTCGGGTCGAAGTACGGCCGCGATGCCAGCGCCAGGACCGCCCCCGTTCGCGGCTCCAGCGCCACCACGGCGCCGTCCGCGTCGCCCAGCGCGGCGATGGCGGCGGCGTGGATGCGCCGGTCGACGGTGGTCACTAGGTCGTTCGGCGACGGTGGCCGACGGAACAGCTCCTGGTCGAGTCGGTCCAGAGCAGACGCCGGGCGCTCGCCACGGAGCCCGGCGTCGTACACGGCTTCCAGGTTCGTGTCGCCGAACCGGTCGCTGTGGAAGCCGATGGTGTGCACCAGCGACGGGTCCGCGTAGCGGCGCCGCGTCGCCGCGGGCGTCGCCTCCGACCACGCCAGCGGCTGACCTGTGCGATCGAGGATGCGGCCGCGCGGCTGGCTGAGCCGGGCGTCGGCGACGCGCGGGTTGGCGGGGTCGCTGGCTAGGTCGGCCGCTCGCCACACCTGCCAGTAGCCGAGCGCCAGGGCGATCACGAAGAAGCCCGCGACCAGGACGCCCGCCGTGCGGCTGATGTTGCCGCGCACGTCGTCAGTCATTTAGTCATTTACGCGGGTAAGCGCGAGCACGCGCCTGCCTGTCCTCCTCGTCGGAGACCAGCAGCAGCAGACCGACCAGCAGGAAGTTGGCGACCACCGAGCTGCCGCCGTACGAGACGAAGGGCAGCGTGATGCCGGTCATCGGGATGAGCGCCAGCGTGCCGGCCAGAATGATGAGCGCTTGCAACGCCACCACCGACGTCAGCCCGGCCGCCAGCAGCGCGTTGAAGCCGGAGCGGGCGCGCAGCGCCACGCGAAACCCCCGCGCCACCAGTAGGACGAACAGCGCCACCACCGCCAGGGTCCCAGCCAGCCCGAGCTCCTCGCCGACGGCCGCGATGACGAAATCGGTATGCACCGCAGGAATGTAGCGGGGCGAGCCCAGGTCGAGCCCGGCGCCCAGAACGCCGCCCGAGCCCAGCGCGTACAAGCCCTGGACCAGCTGGTAGCCGGTGCCGGTCGCGTGAGACCACGGGTCCAGCCAGTTCACCACCCGCACGTGCACGTGCGCGAAGACCCGGTCGGCCACCACGCTGGCCACCAGCAGCAGCGCCAGGCCGATGACGACGTAGCTCATGCGTCCGCTCGCCATGTACAGCATCACCAGCAGCAGGGTGGACAACAGCAGGGCCGGACCGAGGTCCTTCTGCCAGAAGAAGATGGCCAGCACCACGCCGACCATGGTGAGCAAGGGTGCCAGGTACGGCAGTGGCGGCAGCCAGAGCGGGCCGAGCCTGCGCCCACCCAGCGACAGCAGCTCACGGTACTCCTCGAGGTACGACGCCAGGAACACCACGAGCAGCAGCTTCACCAGCTCCATCGGCTGAAAGTTCACAGGGCCGACCACGAGCCAGAGACGCGCCCCGCTGCCGTTGGGGTCGGAGCCGAAGGCCAGCGTCACCACCAGCAGGAGCAGGCCGAGGGTCGCCCAGGTGTAGCGGTAGGCCCGCAGCCAGCCGGCCGACGGCAGCAGGCTGACCGCCACCAGCCCGGCCAGGCCGATGAGGACCCAGACCCCCTGGCGCGGGCCGAGGGAGGGCTCCAGGCGCGACGTCATGAGCTGGCCCAGGCTGGCCAGCACCGCGGCGATCGGCAGAAGCAGCGGATCGGCGAAGGGCAGACGCCAGGAGCACCACCCGCTGGCGGCGAGTAGCCCAGCGGCGAACAGCCCGGCGCCAGCGAGCGTGCCCCAGGCCAGCGGCTCCTGGCGCACCAGAGCCAGCAGCACCAGTCCGGTCCCGAGCAGCGCGATGGGAAGAACCAGGAGCCCCATCTGCCTGCCCCAGGCAAACGGCGGCCGGTACAGGGTCGATGGAGCTGGAGAGTGGGACAGGCTCACCACGGCGCCACTGGTATAGTCGACGGCAACATGGGCTCGAAAGCTGTCGTCGCCGCGCTACGGACCACGCCGCAGCGCGTCCTTGACGACTACGATCGTCTGTTCAACCTGGGGAAGGCTCCGTCCCACCTGGCACCCGGCGTCACGACCATCCTCAAGGACAACATCTCGTGGCACTTCCCCTTCCCGGCGGCCAACACGACGCCCTGGCAGCTCGAGGGGACGATCAAGGCGTTGAACGCGCGGGGCTACGTGGACCAGGTCTGCGTACAGAACAAGACGGTTGTCACCGACGCCTTCAAGGGGGAAGACCTCAACGGCTACGTGCCGATCTTCCGCCACTACGGCGTGCCTGTTCGGTACAACTTCCGAGACGAGGACATGCGGTGGGTGCACTACCAGCCAAAGGCGCCCATGCTGGTCCTGCACAAGATCTTTCCTGAGGGAATCCATGTCCCTGACTTCTTCTTTGGTAAGAACATCGTCCACCTGCCCACTATAAAGTGCCACATCTACACGACGACGACCGGAGCTATGAAGAATGCTTTTGGTGGTCTTCTGAACACACGGCGGCACTATACCCACAGCTGGATTCACGAGACCCTGGTGGATCTCCTGGCCATCCAGCGCGAGATCCACAGCGGCCTGTTCGCGGTCATGGACGGCACCACCGCGGGTAACGGCCCGGGCCCGCGCACGATGTTCCCGGTGGTCAAGAACGTGATCCTCGGCTCCGGTGACCAGGTTGCCATCGACGCCGTGGCAGCGAAGCTGATGGGCATGGACCCGATGGCGATCCCGTACATCCGACTCGCCCACGAGGCCGGGCTCGGCATCGGCGACCCACGGTTCATCGAGCTCGCCGGCGACGCGGATCTCGAACACGAGTCGTGGGGTTTCAGCGTCGGCGACAATGGCGCGAGCCGCATCGGGGACATCGTCTGGTTCGGTCCGCTGAAGCCGATCCAGAACATTTTCATGCGGACGCCACTGGTCAACGCCTTCATCCTCGGCTCCGAGGTGTACCACGATTACTACCGCTGGCCGGTGCGCGACCGCCGCACGTTCGAGTCGTGGCTGGCGCAGACGGAGTGGGGCGCGCTGTTCCAGCGCTACCACCAGGTCGGTGTGCCGGATGCATCGGGGCTGCTGAAAACGGGCTGACACGGGCGAAAAGCTGGCCTCGGCTACCGGCGCGGCGGGTCGGCTGGCCCGGAGTTTGCAAATAGGCCCCCGAGGCCGGTTTGGCGCAGAGCGATGTCAGGGGCGAAGCCCCTCCCCTGGACGAGTTCATGAACGTCGTTGCGCATGATCTGCGCAACCCCGTCGCAGTGGTGCGCGCCTCGGCCCAGATGGCGCTGCGCCAGGTAGGCCGCGGCGACCTGGATGCCGCGGCCCGCCGGGTCGAGACGGTGGTCCAACAAACTGACCGCATGACGGAGCTGCTCGAGGTGTTCCTGGAAGCGGCCCGGATTGCCTCGGGGCGCATGGTGTTGCGGCTCGACCGCGTCTGTCTCAGCGACGTCATCCAGCTCGCCGCCGAACGGGCGCGGGCGCTGGCGGGTGAGTACGGCGCTCGGCCGCTCGAGGTCCGCGGTGCCGATGGCTGTGTCGGCATGTGGGATCAGCAGCGTATCGTGCGCGCGCTCCGGGCGCTGATAGAGAACGCGCTGCTCTACGGCGACAAGGCCCAGCCGGTCGTCGTGGACGTCAGCCAGCGGACGCGGTGCGTCCACCTGGGCATCACGGGCGGTGGGCGCGGGCCGGACGCCACGGAGGTCCCGCGGTTGTTCCAGCGTTTCTACCGCGGTCGGGCCGCGGCCGAGGTTGGGCATGCTGGCACCGGCCTCGGGCTCTACACCGCGCGGGGCATCGCTCTGGCCCACGGCGGCGACATTCGGCACGGTCTGGACGGCGCCCCGCGTGACCTGTTCGAGCTGCGGCTGCCCCTAGAGGTAGAGGTAGTCGTCACGCCTTCCGATACGTGATCCGCGGGTCGAGCACCGGGTACAGCAGATCCAGCAGCAGGGTGCCGCCGCCGATCGCGACGATGATGATGAACACCAGCCCCGCCACCAGCGGGTAGTCCGAGGCCCGGATCGAGTGGGAGAGCAGCGTCCCGATTCCGGGGTAGGAGAAGATGGTCTCCACCAGCACCGACCCGGACACGGACTGGCCGAGCGATAGCGCCAGCGCCGTCGTCTGCGGCAGGAGCGCGTTGCGCTGCGCGTAGCGCAGGAAGATGGAACCATTCTTCAGGCCCTTCGCCTCGGCGAACAGCATGAAGTCTTCGCCGCGCGTGGTGACTATCATGGCCCGTATTCCCAGCGCCCTGGTGCGTCAACCGCGGCAGCACGAAGTTGATAGTGGCGGCCGCCCACACGATCAGGACGAAGACGCCGAAGCGGCGGACGACGTAGTCAGCGCGCATGCCTGCCCCGCGCCCGCCGCTCCATTGTCATCGGCACGCGCACGTCGCCGCAGGCTACCCCGGATTGTGCACGTCCGCTCATCTGAGCTCATCCTGAGCCTGCCGAAGGACGAAGGGCGGCTACTCGGCTCGGACAGGGTTCGGCGCTAGCGGGCCGTCGCGGCTTGCTCGGGGGTCAACGCTTCGTCCACCAGCATCACGGGGATGCCGTCGCGGATCGGGTAGTGCCGTTGGCACTGTTGACACACCAGGAAGTTTCCGGCGCGCTCTACCCGCTCCTTGTCGAGCGGGCAAGCCAGGATTTCCAGCAGCTCGGGGGCGATCTCGCCACCCAGCCGCGGCTGCTCGTACGGGGCATTACCACCCGCCGGCTCGGGCGCGGCGTCGCCAGCGCGGTCGGCGCGGCGCAGCCACCAGAAGCCCGCGCCTCCCCCCATGATGAGCAGCAGGAGCAGGCGCCTCATGCGGGCGCCGCCATGGTGCTCGGCAGCAGCGGCGAGCGGCCGGCCTCGAACCGGGCGATGTCGGCATCGTGCTGGAGCGTCAAGCCAATGTCGTCGAGCCCATTGAGAAACCTGTGCTTGACGAACGGGTCGATGTCGAACGACGCCAGCGCATCGCGATTGTCTGACACCGTCTGGCTCTCCAGGTCGATGGTCAGCCGGAATCCGGGCTCGTCCTGCGCCCGCCGCAGCAGGTCGCGCACAGTGGCCTCCGGCATCACAACCGGCAGAAAGCCGTTCTGGTGCGAGTTGTTGCGGAAGATGTCGCCGAAGCTGGGCGCGATGACTGCTTTGAAACCCGCCTGCTGGAGCGCCCAGGGGGCGTGCTCGCGCGACGAGCCGCAGCCGAAGTTCCTGCCCGCTACCAGGATGGTCGCCCCGTGGTAGCGCGGCTGGTTCAGCACGAAATCGGGATCGGGCGACCCGTCTGGCCGCCGCCGCCAGTCGAAGAACAGGCCCTTGTCGAAGCCCGTGCGCGCGATGCTCTTGAGAAACTGCTTCGGGATGATCTGGTCCGTGTCGACGTCGACGCGGTCGAGCGGCGCGACCAGGCCGGTGTGAGCGGTGAACGATTCCACGGGCTCAGCTCTCGGCCGTGTTCGGCATCAGGTCGCGAATGTCCACGAAGTGGCCGGCGATGGCGGCCGCCGCGGCCATGGGCGGGCTGACGAGGTGTGTGCGGCCGCCCTTGCCCTGACGGCCCTCGAAGTTGCGGTTGGAGGTGCTGGCGCAGCGCTCGCCAGGCGCCAGGATGTCCGGGTTCATGCCGAGGCACATGCTACACCCAGCCTCGCGCCACTCGAAGCCGGCCTGCTTGAAGACGTCGTCGAGGCCCTCGCGTTCGGCCTCGAACTTCACCTGCATGGACCCGGGCACCACCATCGCCCGCACGCTGGGATGCACCTTCTGTCCGCGGACGACGCACGCCGCGGAGCGCAGGTCCTCGATGCGGGCGTTGGTGCAGGAGCCGATGAAGACCCGGTCGAGGGCGATGTCGGCGATGGGCGTCAGCGGCTTCAGGTCCATGTAGCGCAGGGCCTGCTCCATGGCGCGGCGGTCGTCCTCGGAGCGGGCGTCAGCCGGGTCCGGGACGCGGCCGGTGATCGGCGCGACCATGCCCGGGTTGGTACCCCAGGTCACGTGGGGCACCAGCCGCGCCGGGTCCACGTCCACCACGCGGTCGTACGAGGCGGCCGGATCGGTCGGCAAGCCGCGCCAGTAGTCCAGCGCCTTCTCCCAGGCAGCGCCCCTCGGCGCGTGCGGCCGGCCCTCCACGTAGGCGTAGGTCACCTCGTCGGGCGCGATCATGCCCGCCCGGGCGCCGGCCTCGATGCTCATGTTGCAGACGGTCATCCGGCCCTCCATCGACAGGCCACGGATAGCGGCGCCGGCGTACTCGATCACGTGACCGACACCGCCACCGACGCCGATCTGGCCGATGATCCCGAGGATGATGTCCTTGGCGGTCACGCCGAGCGGCGGGTCGCCGTCGACGCGCACCAGCATGGTCGTCGGCTCGCGCTGGGGCAGCGTCTGGGTCGCCAGAACGTGCTCCACCTCGCTGGTGCCGATGCCGAAGGCGAGCGCGCCGAAGGCGCCATGTGTGCTGGTGTGGCTGTCGCCGCACACCACCGTCATGCCCGGCTGGGTGAGCCCGAGCTCGGGGCCGATGACGTGTACGATCCCCTGCCGCGGGCTGAACATCCCTTCGAGACGGATACCGAACTCAGCGCAGTTGCGCTCCAGGGCGTCGAGCTGGGCCTTGGCGATCTCGTCGTCCACAGGAAGACGGCCGCGCCAGGTGGGCACGTTGTGGTCGGCCGTCGCGATCGTCAGGTCGGGCCGACGCACGCGCCGACCGGTCAGGCGCAGCCCTTCGAAGGCCTGAGGTGACGTCACCTCATGGACGAGGTGGAGGTCGATGTACAGGAGTGGCGGCTCACCCGGCTCCTCGCGGACGACGTGGGCATCCCAGATCTTCTCGAACAGAGTGCGTGCGCTCATGGGCGGTGCTGCTGAGTTTAGCGCGAACCCTGCCTGCTCCACCCGGACGGAGGCTGGAGGCTGGAGGCTGGATGCTGGATAGTGTCCCGGGCTCGGACCAGCGCCACCGCCCTTATCACGATCACGACTGATGATGACATCCCACCACCCGCCCGCCGGCCGTGCCAGCCGGCGCGCCTTCCTGCGCCTGGCCGGCCTGGCCAGCGCGTCGGGGGCGCTGCTGGCGGCTTGCGCCGACGTCGGTCCGGCCGTCCTGGCGACTCCGGCGCCGCTGCCGACCGCGCCCGCCCAGACGGCACCGGCGCAGCCGGCTGGGGGCCGCGACAGGCCACTGAGGATCGGGCTGGTCGCGACCCTGTCGGGCGCCTACGCCGCGGCCGGCGCCCAGATGCGGGACGGCCTCGCGCTGTACCTCGACCAGGTCGGCCGGAGCGCCGGGGGGCGGCGGATCGACGTGGTGCTGGCGGACGAGACGGACGACCCCAGCGTCGGCTTGCGCCGCATCCGCAAGCTGGTCGAGGAGGACCGCGTTGACGTCGTGACGGGGATCGTCCACACCGCCACCGCCTACGCCGCCCGGGACTACCTGCACGCCGCCGGGCGGATCGCCGTCATCGCCGGCGCCACCGGCAACGAGATCACCCGCTCGCTGCGGAGCCCGGCCATCTTTCGGACCAGCGCCTCCGTGTGGCAGAACAGCGCCCCGGCGGGCGAGTGGGCGGCGCGGGCCCTGGGCAAGCGGTGCTACGTCGTCGTACCCGAAACGCTCGCCGGCCATGAGGCCGCCGACGCCTTCGGCGCCAGCTTCCGCGCCGCTGGCGGGCGCGTGCTCGACGTGCTGCTGCCGAAGCCGGACAGCATCGACTACGGCCCGTTCCTGCCGCGGATCGCGGCGGCCAGACCGGACGTCGTCTTCTGCTCCTTCGCCGGCGCCGACGCCGTCACGTTCACGCAGCAGTACCAGCTGTTTGGGCTGCGGGGGGACGTGCCACTGCTCGGCACGGGCGAGTACGTCGACGAAGGGCTCCTGGCGGCTGAGGGTGGGGCGGCGCTTGGGGCCCGTGGCGCCCTGCCGTGGGCCTGGAGCCTCAACACCCCGGCGAACCGCACGCTCATCGCCGACTTCGCCGGCCGTTACGGGCGCGGGCCAGACACGTACGTCGTGCAGCAGTACGACGCCGCGCGGTGCATCGTCGAGGCCGTTGACCGCGTCGACGGGGACACGAGCGATCGCGACGGCCTGGTCCGCGCCCTCGAGGCATCGCAGATGGTGACTCCCCGCGGCCCGCTCCGCTTCGACCCAGCCAGCCACAACCCGATCCAGAACGTGTACCTGCGCGAGGTGCGCGACCTAGGCGGCGCACTCCACAATGTCGTCGTGGCCACGTTCGAGGACGTTCGCGATCCGGGGTAGTCTCGTGGTGACGCGGCGTGCGCTCCTGGGGCTGGTGGCGGCCGGCGTGGCCGGCCGCCTGGGCGCCGCCTGCCAGCTGGCGCCGCCCCCAGCCGAGACGCCGGCTCCCAGTCCGGCGCCGGCGGGGACCGGGCAGCCGGTCCAGGCGACCACGCCCACTGCCGCGCCCGAGCCGGCCGGGCTGGCGACGCCGCCAGCCGTCGCCACGCCCGCCGCGGTGCCCACGTTGCGCATCGCCGTCGACATCGATCCGGACACGTTGGACCCGGCGGGCCAGACGACGACCACTGTCCAGAACATAGTGGACTTCATGGTGGAGCCGCTGGTGCGCCTGAAGCCCGACGGCACGGCCGGACCGGGGCTTGCCGAGAAGTGGGAGCGGTCGCCGGACGGTCGCTCGTACACCTTCGCGCTCCGTCGCGGCGTCGTCTTCCACGACGGCGACGACTTCAACGCGGAGGCGGCCCGGCTATCGCTCGCGCGTACCATCGGTCCCAAGCTGACAGTGCCCCTGCGGGGGCCGTTCGACGCCACCCTGGTGGAGGCGATAACAGCCGTCGACGCGTTCACGCTGAGGGTCGCCCTGCGGGCGCCGTTTCCGCCGCTGATCAGCTACCTCTCGGGGACGCAGGTCGGGATCGTGGCGCCGAGCCACGCGCGGAAGTTTCCCGACTCGAACAACGACGAGCCGGTTGGCACGGGTCCGTACCGATTCAGGGAGCGCCGCAAGGGGGAGAGCGTCACGCTCGACCGCTTCGACGGGTACTGGGGCAAGAAGCCGTACTACGGGCGGGTGCAGGTGCGCATCGTGGCCGAGGCGGCCACGCGGGAGAGCCTGCTGCTGGCCAACCAGGTGGAGATGGCGACCCTGCCGCCGGCGTCCGACCTGCCGTCGCTCCAGAAGAGCGGGACGCTCACCGTGCTGCTGGCCCCGACGAGCCGGACGGCCTTCGTCGCCATGGACCTGACGCTGCCGGGGGGGACGCCGCTGTCGATCAAGAAAGTGCGCCAGGCGCTGAACTACGCGGTCGACCGCGAGTCCATCATCAAGAGCGTGCTGTTCGACGGCGCGACGCCGCTGGATGGGCCCATGGCGCCGACGGTGTTCGGCCACACCAGCACCGGGCCGTACCCCCACGACCCGGGCCGGGCGCGGCAGCTGCTCACCGAGGGCGGCACCCCGCAGCTACAGCTGAAGTTCATCCACCCTACGGGGCGATCCATGCAGGAGGCGCAGTCGGCCCAGGTGGCGCAGGCGATCGCCGCCAACCTGCGGGAGGTGGGCACGGGCACCGACCTGACGGGCTACGACTGGGCCTCCTACCTGGCCGCGATCAACGTGCCCGAAGACAAGGGCACCGCCCACATGCACCTGTTCAGCTGGGCGCCCGGGTTCCTCGACGCCTCCCAGCAGATGGCCCAGTTCACCCGAGGCAGCTGGCCACCACGGGGCCTGGCCACGAGCCACTACACCAACCCGCGCACCGAGGACCTGGTCGACCAGGCCGCCCGGGAGCCAGACCAGGACAAACGGCAGCAGCTGTACGCCGAGGCCCAGCGGATCGTCTGGGACGACGCCCCCTGGATCTTCCTATGGGTGCCCAGCTTCCCCATCGTGCACTCGACCCGCGTCAAAGGGATCACCAGCTTGCCAACCGAGAAGTTCGACGCCGTCTACGCCGAACCGGGCTGAGCGCGTCGCGCCGACGCGGGCCCGGCAGGCCAGGACGCACGGACCGGCCCCACCAAAGGGGTACGATAGCCACCGGGCGGCGGCTGAAGCCCCTCCATGACCATCACCCCCCGGGCTGCGGCCCCTTGCTGAACTACATCGCCCGTCGCCTCGTGGCCGCCGTGCCGACCCTGCTCGGCGTCTCGCTGGTGGTCTTTCTCATGGTGCGACTCCTGCCCGGCGACCCGGCGCGGGTCATCGCCGGTCTGCTGGCCAGCGAGACCGACGTCGAGCAGCTGCGCCACCAGCTGGGGCTCGACCAGCCGGCCGTGATCCAGTACCTCACGTTCCTGTGGCGGCTGGTGCACCTCGACCTGGGAACGTCGGCGCGCACCGGGCAGCCCGTGGCATCGGAGGTGCTGGCCCGCCTCCCCTGGACCGTCGTCCTGGCTAGCTCGAGCATCGCCGTCGCCGCGGTCGGCGGCATCAGCGCCGGCGCTCTGGCGGCGCTGCGCCAGAACGGCCGCCTCGACTACTTGATCTCGGCCTGCATGCTGTTCGGCGTGTCGATGCCGGTCTACTGGTTCGGGTTGATGCTGATCATCATCTTCGCCATCCGCCTCCAGTGGCTGCCCGCCGCCGGCACGGAGGACCCGCTCGCGTGGGTGCTGCCGACTATCACACTGTCAGCGTTCTCCGTGGCCCTGATCGCCCGGATGACGCGCTCGACGGTGCTCGACGTGCTGCGCGCCGACTTCGTCCGGACGGCCCATGCCAAGGGCCTGCGTGACCGGGCCATCCTGTACGCGCACGTGCTGCGCAATGCGCTCCTGCCGGTACTGACGGTGGTGGGCCTGCAATTCGGCACCCTGCTGGGCGGCGCGGCGCTCACCGAGACCGTCTTCGGTTGGCCGGGCATGGGCCAGCTGCTGGTGGACGCGCTGTTCGCGCGCGACTACCCGGTGGTCCAGGGCGTCGTGCTGACCTTCTCGTTTCTGTTCATCCTCGTGAACCTGGCGGTGGACGTGCTGTACGCCTACGTCGACCCGCGCATCCACTACGGCTGACCGCCATGGCGACCACCACACCGGGCGTGGAATCCGCACCGCCCCGCGCGATCGCACCAGCTCGCTGGCAGCCGAGACGCGCCCACCGCGACCGATGGACCCGCTTCCGCCAGCACCGGGGCGCCGTGGTCGGCCTCGTCGTCCTGATGGCCCTGGCGCTGCTGGCGTTGGTGGCGCCCTTCGTCTCGCCCTACAACCCACAGCTGACGAACCTGGGCGACGCGCTGAAGGACCCGTCGCTGGCCCACCCTCTGGGCACGGACCACCTCGGGCGGGACATCCTGGCGCGGCTGGTGTACGGGGGGCGCTACTCGCTGCTGATCGGCTTCGCGGCCGTCGGCATCGGACTGGCGGTCGGCGTGCCGCTCGGCGCCATCTCGGGCTTCTACGGGGGCTGGGTGGACCTGACCGTCCAGCGCGTGGTCGACGTGCTGCTGTCGTTCCCGGGCTTCCTGCTGGCGCTGTCGCTGGTGGCCGTGCTGGGCGTCGGGCTGGAGAACGTGATCTTCTCGGTCGGCCTGGGCGTCGTGCCGGCGTTCGTGCGCCTGGTGCGCGCCAGCACGCTGGCGATCCGCCGGGCGCCGTACGTCGACGCGGCCCGTGGTCTGGGCTGCACCGACCCCGGGATCATCTGGCGCCACGTGCTGCCAAACGCTGTCGCGCCGGTCGTGGTCCAGGCGACCCTCGGGCTGGGAGCCACGCTGCTGACCGCCGCCGGCCTCGGCTTTCTCGGGCTGGGCGTGCAGCAGCCGACGCCCGAGTGGGGCTCCATGCTGGGCGAGGGGCGCCAGTACATGTTCAGCAACCCGAACGTGGCCACCTTCCCCGGCATCGCCATCTTTCTCACCGTACTCGGCTTCAACCTTGCCGGCGACGGCCTCCGCGACACGGTCGGGCCGCCCGCCCGCAGGTGAGGAAGGCACGAACAGCCTCGGCCGGAGAGGTCGTCAGTTACCATTGAAGGCAGTGATGCGTGCCATTCGCCCGGTCAATAGGTCCTGCGCAGGCTGGCCCCAGCGAGGCTGTCGGTGAGCCCGGCCGGCTCCGCGCGCCGTGGCGAGCGGGGCACCCCGGCGCGCCGCGGCCAGAACGGCCCGGTGGCCGCGCCACACCGGAAGCGCCCGACAGCGGCATTCGCGGGCGCCGACCCGCAGGAGCTGCGGCGCTACTACCGGCAGATGCTGCTGGTCAGGCGCTTCGAGGAGAAGACTGCCGAGATGTACCAGCGGGCTCGCATCGGCGGCTACTGCCACCTGAACCTGGGGGAAGAGGCCACCTGCGTCGGGCTGGTCGCCGGTATGCGTGCCACGGATTATCTGTTCACGAACTACCGCGAGCACGGGTACGCCATCGCCCGCGGCATCGACCCGGGCCGCGTCATGGCAGAGCTGTTCGGTCGCGAGGACGGCGTGTCGCGCGGCCGAGGCGGCTCCATGCATCTGTTCGACCTGGACAAGCGGCTCATGGGCGGCTACGCGATCGTCGGCGGCCAGCTCCCGCCAGCCACCGGCGCGGCGCTGGCCCTGGACCGGCAGGAGCGCGACGACGTGGTCGTCTGCCAGATGGGCGACGCGACGACCAACATCGGCTCATTCCACGAGTCCCTCAATATGGCCGCCCTGTGGAAGCTGCCCATCGTCTACGTCATAGTGAACAACGGCTACGGGATGGGCACGCCGGTCGCCGCCGGCTCGGCCGTCGCCGAGCTGAGCGACAAGGCGTGCGCCTACGGCATCCCCGGCGTGCGGGCCGATGGCAACGACGTGCTGACCGTGCGTCGGGTGGTCAGCCAGGCCGTCGAGCGAGCGCGCACGGAGCGTCTGCCAACCCTGCTCGACCTGCACAGCTACCGCTTGAAGGGGCATTCGGTCGTCGATCCCGACCGCTACCGGTCCGAGGAGTACCTGCAGCGCATTCGGGCGGAGGACCCGCTGAGTCGGTTTGCCGCGGCGCTGGCGGACGCTGGCGTCGTGGACGGCGCGGCCCAGCAGAAGATCGACGAGGAGGTCGACGCGGCGGTCGCCGCGGCGGTGGACTTCGCGGAGGGGAGCGCCGAGCCTGACGCAGCCAAGCTGTTCGAGCTCAGCTACGCCACCCCGGTGCCCAACCAGCCGTCGGCGTTGCCCGGGGAGCCTCCGTGGCGCTAGTCACCTACCGGCAGGCGCTGCACGACGCCCTGCGCGACGAGATGCAGCGCGACCCCGCCGTGGTGCTCATGGGCGAGGAGATCGGCGTCTTCGAGGGCTCGTACAAGATCACCGCTGGGCTGCTGAAAGAGTTTGGACCGAAGCGCGTCATCGACACGCCGATCGCGGAAGAGGGCTTCGTCGGCGCCGCTATCGGCGCCGCCATGCTGGGACTCCGGCCGGTTGTGGAGATCATGACAGTGAACTTCTCCCTTCTGGCAGCCGACCAGCTGGTGAACCACGCGGCCAAGATCCACTACATGTTCGGTGGCCAGGCCAAGGTGCCCATGGTGCTGCGCACCCCCGAGGGGGGCGGCCAGCAGCTGGCAGCCACGCACTCGCAGAACTTCAGCTCCTGGTACGCCTACATCCCTGGCCTGAAGGTGGTCGCGCCGGCCACGCCGGCGGACGCGCGCGGCCTGCTGAAGTCGGCCATCCGGGACGATGACCCGGTCATCTTCCTGGAGAACCTGGCCCTGTACAACACCAAAGGCGACGTGCCCGACAGGAATGGGAGCAGTGACGGCGTAGCTGAGTCCCAGGCCGCCGACGATGCCGACCTGGTCCCCATCGGCACCGCCGCCGTCCTGAAGGAGGGCGCGGACATCACGGTGGTCGGCTACTCCCGCATGTCGGTGGTGGCGCTCGAGGTGGCACGCCGCCTGGAGCAGGACCAGGGCATCTCGTGCGAGGTGATCGACGTCCGCTCGCTGCGCCCGCTCGATCGGCCGACGCTGATCGCATCGGTCTCGAAGACGAGTCGCGCCGTCATCGTCGAGGAGGATTGGTACTCCTACGGCGTCGGCGCGGAGCTGGCAGCGACGATCCAGGAGGGCGCTTTCGATTTCCTGGACGCGCCCATCAAGCGGGTGGCCCAGGCTGAGGTTCCGCTGCCGTACGCCAAGGTGATGGAGCAGGCGGCGCTGCCGAACGCGCACAACCTGATCGAGGCCATCAAGAGCACGCTGGACGCCAGCGGCTACCGAGCGCGGAGCTACCGCTAGCCGTGGGCGAGGTCACCATGCCGCGGCTGAGCGACACGATGCAGGAGGGGACCATCGGCTCGTGGCTCAAGCATCCCGGCGACGATGTGAAGCGCGGGGACGTGCTGGCGCAGATCGAGACGGACAAGGCGACGATGGACCTCACGGCCTTCGAGTCCGGCACGCTGCAGGACATCCTGGTGCAGGAGGGCAGCACTGTACCGATCGGCCAGCCGGTGGCGGTGATCGGCCAGGGCGGGGCCACCGCGCCGCCGGCGGCGCCGCCGGTCGCCGAGCCTGACGCGGCCCAGGCAGGGCCGCCGGCCGACCAGACTGGCCAGCCCGCGCCGCCCGAGGTGCCGAAGGCCACGCCGGCCGCGCCCGAGGGCCAGGCGCCCGCCCCGCCGCCGCCGACGCCAGCGGGGGATGGCACAGGCAAAGTCCGCGCATCCCCGGTCGCCCGCCACATCGCCGCCGAGCACGGGATCGACCTCGTCTCACTGCACGGCTCAGGGCCGCTCGGCCGCATCATCCGGGCCGACGTCGAAGCCGCGCTCTCCTCCGCCTCACCGGGGGATACGGACGGACTGCCGGCAACGCCGGCCGCCGACGTCCGGCCCAGCCCGCCCGCCACGCCCCAGCCCGCCTCGGCGGCAGCCCCGGAGCCGGACGACGAGCGTGTGCCACTCTCGCAGATGCGGCGCACCATTGCGCGGCGCATGGGCGAGAGCGCCACGTCGATCCCGCACTTCTACCTCACGGCCACCGTCGACGCCACCGATCTGCTCGTCCTGCGGGCCCAGCTGAACCAGCAGGCGGAGGCGGCCGGCGAGGGCCTCAAGACGAGCATCAACGACTTCATCGTGCGCGCCGCCGCGACTGCCCTACGCCAGGTACCTGACGTCAACGTCTCGTTTGCCGAGGACAGCGTGGTTCGCCACGGTCACGTGCACATCGGGATAGCTGTCGCCACGGACCGCGGCCTGCTCGTGCCGGTGATCCGCGACGCCGACAAGAAGAGCGTAGGCCAGATCACGCGCGAGTCCCGCGAGCTGGCGGGCAAGGCGCGCGACGGCAAGCTTCAGCCGGCGGACTACAGCGGCGGGACATTCACGGTGAGCAATCTCGGCATGTTCGGCGTTGAGCACTTCACCGCCGTGATCAACCCGCCGGAGGCCGCCATCCTGGCCGTCGGCGGGGTCGCGCGCCAGCCGGCGGAGCACCGCGGCGAGATCGCCCTGCGCGACCGCCTCACCGTGACAGTCTCGATCGACCACCGGGCGCTGGACGGCGCCACGGGCGCCCGCTTCTTGCAGGCGGTGACCCGGCTCCTGGAGCAGCCGCTGCTCATTCTCCTGTAGCGCCGGGGAGCCAGGAGGCCGCGGGCGCCGGCCTCGGCGTGGCGGGCGCTCGGTACAATCGTGCGGGGGGCTCACCAGGGCCAGGTCTCAGGTAAGAAGGAGGTCGTATGGACCGCGCTCCGCTCAGCGGTTTTTCAGAGACGCGGCGTCGCTTCGCCTTCGGCGCGACGCTGCTAGCGGCCGTGGCGCTGCTGGCTCCGTCCGCGCCCGCGGCTGCTCAGCAATCGGGCTGGCAGCAGGGTCCCGGCGCCGTTGGGGACAACACCTATGACGGCTACATCGACGTTCCAGCCGCCGGCAGCACGGTGTCCCAGTCGTCGTCGATCCTCGTCGGCGGGTGGATGGTGGACAAGGCAGCGCAGGGCTGGGCCGGCTTCGACGGCGTCCAGGTGGTCAACGGCACGCTCGGCAGCGGAGGCACCGTCCTGGCCAGCAGCGGGATCGTGGGCCAGAACCGCCCGGACGTGGGCAACGCCCTCGGCAGCAGCTACCTGGCGGCGTCCGGCTTCAGCGCGGTGATCCCGGCCGGGGCGCTCAACCCGGGCACGTACACTATCGCGGTCTACGGGCACACCCCGGGCAAGGGGTCCTGGTACAAGACGACGAGCATCACGGTCGCCGCTGGCGGCGGCGCGAGCGCGGGCGGGGGTGCGCCGGCACCGGGCCCCTCCGGGGGCGGCGGGAAGCCAACCCTGACGGTCACCGAGCCGCTGCCGCAGGAGAATATCTCGACCCAGCGCAGCGACTTCACCGCCTACGGCTCGGCGTACGACCCGACCGCCCCGCACGGCTCCGGCCAGAGCGTCGACCGCGTGCAGGTGTACCTGAACGGCGACCGCGAGAGCGGCACCTATCTCGGCGACGCCACCATCAGCGGCAGCGATTGGCAGATCACGTTCACGCCGACGCACTACCCCTCACAGCACAGCATCCTGTACGTGTACGCGCGCTCGAAGTCCAGCGGCCAGGAGACGCTGACAACGCAGGAGTTCAACATCGTCGACCGCTCCACCTAGTCGCTAACCCTCGCCTTAGTCGCCGCGAGCGACCTCGGGGCAAAGGAGCCCGCCTACGGGCCACCGTAGGCGGGCTCCCCCTGTATGCGGCGGGTCGCGTACGCTGAACGCGCCCTGGTGCCGGAGTGGCCCATGCGCCAGAATCACGGGGGCCGCGGCGAGCTTGCGGAGCCGCCGGGGCGTGATCGAGTGTCCGCCTGGCGCCTCTAGAGGAGATCACCGTATGCGACTCGTTCCGTTTCACCCAAGGTCGATCGGCCAGGCGCGCGCCGCGGCGCCGCTGCTGCTTGTCGCCAGCTTCCTGGTGACCGCCTGCGCGGGCGGCGGGGGCCGCCCCTCTGGCGCCGCCGCGCCCACTGCCGCGCCAGTCGCCATGCCGGTGACCGCGCAGAAGGTTCAGCGCACCGACATCCAACAGACTGCCTCGTTCAGCGGCGACGTGAAGGCCACCGGCCAGATCTCCGTGCTGCCCCAGACCACGGGCCGCGTCGAGACCCTCTACGCCGACGTCGGCAGCCAGGTGAAGGCGGGCGACGTCGTCGCTCAGCTCGACTATGCGTCAGCCCAGATCCAGGTCCAGCAGCAGCAGGCCGCGCTGATCATCGCTGAGGCGAAGCTGCGGCAGATCCTGGCGGGAGGCAAGAACGACGACGTCACCGCCGCGCAATCGCAGCTGAGCCAGGCCCAGTCCAAGCTGAACAACGTCCTGGCCGGCGGGCGAGCCGAGGACGTCACCAGCGCCCGGGATGCCCTGGACGCCGCCCAGGCCCGCCTGCGGACTCTCCAGAACGGCGGCCGCGCCGAGAGCGTCGCCCAGGCGCAGGCCAACCTCGAGGCTGCCCAGGCGAAGCTGGACGCGGTGCGCTCCGGTACCACCAACGATCAGCTGGTGGCAGCCCAGACCACTGTCGAAAGCGATACGGCGGCGCTACGGTCGGCCCAGGCGTCCCTGCTCGCGCTGGGTCCCAGCAGCGCCTCCGATCGGCAGGCGGCGCAGAGCGGGCTGGACAGCGCCCGTGCGTCCGTCACCTCGGCCCAGGTCGCACTCAACTCGGCCAACGCCGCCCTCAGCAACCAGTCAGGCTCCAGCGTGTCCGATCTCCAGGCGGCGCAGACCGCTTACGACTCGGCCGTCGCGCAGCTGAACTCCGCGCGCGCGGCCATCGACCAGGCGAACAACCCGACCCAGGCAGCTGTGATACAGGCCCAGGCCGCGGTGTCCCAGGCCCAGGCCCAGCGTCAGCAGGCCGAGGCGAACCAGACAGCGCTGGAGCAGAACGTGTCGGGCGCGTGCTCGGCCAACGTCAACCCCTTGACCGGACAGCGGACGGCCCCGAACGGCAGCGCCTGTAGCGACGCGCAGGCCGCTGCCAACCAGGCCGTCGAGGCGGCCAACCAGGGGCTGGCGAGCGCCCAGGCCCAGCTCGCTCTCCTGAACAGTGGCGGCGCCCCGGCGACGAAGGCGCAGCTCCAGTCCGCGGCCCAGCAGGCCGATGCCAGCGTACGCAGTGCCAAGGCGCGACTGGACGCGCTCAAGGCGGCGGGCGTCGAGGCAACCAGGCAACAGGCGCTGTCGCAGAAGGCGAGCGCTGAATCCAACCTGGCCAACGCGCTGGAGAACGTCAAGGTCGCCCAGGCCAAGCTCGACGCCATCGAGAACGGCACCCAGCAGTCGCAGCGGCAAGCCGCCCAGGCGAGCGTCGTCTCTGCCCAGCAGCGCCTCACGAGCGACCAGGCCAGGCTGCAGGAGCTGCAGAGCGGGCCGAAAGACACGGACATCACCCAGGCCCAGGCGGGCGTGGACCAGGCCAGCCAGGCGCTCGCGCTGGCCCAGAACCCGAACACCGACGAGGACATCCGCGCGCAGCAGGCGACCGTTGACCAGGCTCGCCAGGCGCTGGAGAAGGCGCGCAACCCGTACACGCAGTTCGACCTCGAGCAACAGCAGCAGGCCGTCGTCCAGGCGGAGGCGAACCTGAACTCGCGCCAGAACCCCTACACCGAGGACGACGTGCGTCAGGCTCAGGGGAGCTACGAGCAGGCGCGTGCCGCGCTGGCGTCCGCGATGCTGGCGCTGCAACAGACCCAGGTCACCGCTCCAGTGGACGGTGTGGTGTCGGACCGCCTCGTGTCGCCCGGTGCTTACGTCAACCAGGCCAGCTCCATTTTCACGCTCGTTCCGCCCGGCCTCGAGCTGGTGGTCAACGTCCCGGAGCAGCAGCTGGGGCAGGTGAAGGAAGGCCAGACGGTGAACTTCCAGGTGTCGGCGTACCCCGGCCAGACGTTCACCGGCGTCGTCCAGACCCTGTCGCCGACGATCGACACCAGGAACCGCACGGCCACCGCGCAGATCCGGCCGACGAACGACGACGGCAAGCTGCGGGCGGGGATGCTGGCCAACCTGACCATCGCCACAGCGTCGAAACAGGGTGCCCTGGTGGTGAGGCGGGACGCCTTGATAACGTCGGGCGGCGCGACATCTGGCCAGGATGCCCAGGTGGCGCTGATCGACCCGAACAACACCATCCACAAGGTGGCGATCAAGCTGGGCATCATCACCGACACGTCTGCCGAAGTGACCAGCGGCTTGCAGGAGGGCGACCTGGTGGCGACGGGCAGCCTGTCGTCGCTGAGCGACGGCCAGATCGTCGCGCCACAGGTGGAGACGACGACGGCGTTCGTTCGCTAAGAACGGGACACGCAGCGTCTGAAAGGGGGTTGTGAGAACAGCATGGCGATAATGCGTGTGGGCATCGTGAGTCCGGGAGACATGGGACACGCGGTTGGAGCCCGTCTCCAGGAGCACGGCGTGCGCCCCCTCACGACGCTCGAAGGCCGAAGCGCACGAACCCGCGCCCTCGCCCAGGCAGCCGGCTTCGAAGACGTCGGCAGCATGGAGGGGCTGGTGCAGTCGGCGGACGTCATCCTGAGCATCGTCGTCCCCGCCTCGGCCCACGCGGTGGCGCTGCGCGTCGCCGAGGCCATCAAGGCGACGGGTGCCTCGGTGCTGTACGCCGACTGCAACGCCGTTGCGCCGTCGACGGCGTGCGCCATCGGGCGGGCCATCGTCGAGGCCGGCGGTCGTTTCGCCGACGCCGGCATCATCGGACCGCCACCGCGGCGACCAGGAACCCGGTTCTACGCCAGCGGACCCGGCGCGGCCGAGCTGGCACAGCTGAACGACCACGGCCTTGACGTGCGCGTCCTGGACGACGTCGTGGGCCGCGCCTCGGGCCTCAAGATGTGCTATGCCGCGATGACCAAAGGCCTGCTGGCGCTTGCCACCGAGCTGCTCGTCGCCGCTCGCGCCATGGGTCTCGACCAGCCGCTCCGTGCCGAACAGGGAGGCAGCCTGAGCGGGGTCCTCGACTACGTGACAACGGCGCTGCCGGGCATGCCACCCAAAGCGCACCGCTGGGTGGGCGAGATGGAGGAGATTGCCCGCAGCTTCGAGGACGTCGGGCTACCACCGGGCCTCATGCTTGGCGCCGCCGATGTCTACCGTTTCGTGGCTGGGACCCCGCTTGGCGCCGAGACGCCGGAGTCCCGGGACGCCGCACGGGACATGGACGGCGTGGTGGCCCAGCTCGCCGAGGCGCTCCCCTCCGACAAAGTCCTGCCGAGCCGCCGAAGGTAGGAGCCGCTCGCCCGAGTCAAAGGGCGTGGGCGGCGGCGACGATCGGCGCCAGCTGTTCGATGCCGCGGCGGGTCCACGGCGTCAGCCAGAACGTGGCGTGCTGCACGCCAAGCGCCTTAACCGCGATCAGCCAGGCGGTGATCTCCTCGAGCGAGCCGCCGATGTGGCCAGGCGGCAGCCCCGCTGAGCCCGCCTGCGCGCCGTCGAGCGCCAGGAAGCAGCCCGACGTTCGGAGCATGGACGCCGGGTCGCGGCCGGCGGCGCGGCAGGCGTCGTCCAGGACGCCAAATCGCTCGGCCAGCCCCGAATAATCGGTCGGATCGAGCAGCACGTCCGTGTTGTACGCGTCGGCGTAGCGGGCGGCCAGCGCCATCATGCGCGGCATGCGGGCCCCGATCCAGATGGGCGGGCCGCTCTGCCGGGGGCCACGGGGCAGCAGCTCGCACTCGCGCGCCTGGTAGTACTGCCCGGCGAAATCGACGCGACCGGCGCGCAGCAGTGGGACGATGATCTGGAGCGCCTCTTCGAAACGGCTGACGCGGCGATCGAACGGATACCCGAACGCGGTGTACTCGGGCTCGTGCCAGCCGGCGCCCAGGCCAAGGATGAGGCGGCCGTCGCTCACCGCGTCCAGCGCGTCGGCCATCTTGGCCAGCAGCGCGGGATTGCGGAAGCTGGTGCACGCGACGAACGGCCCGAGCGTGACGCGCCGGGTGATCTGCGACAGGGCGCTCAGGACGGTCCAGGCCTCCCAGATGCCCCGGGACGCGCCGGGCGGCAGGTCGACGGTGTCCGAGTGGCGGAAGATCAGGTGGTCGGGCACGAACAGCGTGTCGACGCCGGCATCCTCGGCGGCCCGCGCCAGGTCCTTCAGCTCCTCCCAGGAGACCGTCGGGCCCGTTGGCGACGCCCCGTGCGGCATACTGCGCAGCAACAACCCAATCTGCATGCATCCTCCTTGGCCCTGCTCGGGTCCAGCCGAGATACGTGTACAAGTCGGCCACAGCGTCAGGCGATCGCGTCGACCAGGGCGTGGCGGCGCACACCGACGAGCGGCGCGGGCCAGTGTTCTGAGCCCCGCACTCGATGAACCATTGCGCCCACGTTGCCGGAAATATTAGGTCGCGTAATAGCCGGCAAATTTGTTGTCGAATCAGTGGTGCCATACCTGCATTCACACACACCAGTCACACACCAGTGTGCCTGTAGGGGTGCCACGGCGGTCGCGTGCATGCACGCCCACTTCGCCGCGATGCCGTCCGCCGCCGCCATGGCGGCTACCTGGTAGCTCTGCACGGCCTGTGTCTGCTGGTGCCTGTCTCCTGGGCGGCGTTGACGCCCTGCAGGACCGCGGCGACCAGGATGCCGGCGAGGATCACGCCGACGGCCATGGCGCGTCTCGAGCCGGACATACGCATCCGGCGCCTCCTTCGCCGGCGGCTTGAGCGCTGGCGCGACCAGCTCAGCGACACCGGCCCAGACTCCGGAGCACCGCCCAGCGACGTGGGTGCGCGCCTATGGGTCAAAAATGCACCAATCGTGGCCGGACGCCTGGACTGTACGATACTGAGCATTCCTGCCCTCGCCTCACCGCTACGCCCGCGCTTACGGGTGTGTTCGGGCCGCTGTGCCGCCGCGGCTTGATCGGGAGATCGCTGCATGAGGTCGACCCAGCAACGTGTCCGATTCACGGCCACCGACTACACCCGCATGGCGTCGATCCTCGCCGGGCGGCGCACCGAGCTCATCGGTGAATCAATCCCGCGCCAACAGGTATCGAAACTTCTGGGACGCACCACTTAGGCGGCGGCCCTCGCCACTTTGGCCGAGCGGGCGCGCCGCTCGAGCAGCAGGGTCGCGACGAGCGCCGCCAGGACGATGGTGGCGCCGAGCGTCCCCTCCGGCCCGAAGCCGCCGCCCCACACCCAGCTGGGGCGGCTCTTGTCCGGGATCAGCTGGAACAGCACGTTGCCCGGGTTGGTGGCCGTCCCGCTGTTCTCCAGCCCGAAGACGAACTCCTGCAGCCAGTTCCAGACAGTGTGGATGGCGAACACGCCCCACAGGCTGCCCCCGTCCGCCACCAGCTTGTACACGGCGGCGGCCACGCCGAACAGGATCAGGTTCACGGCGGGCACCACGCCAAAGCTCGGGTTCAGCCCGTGCAGAACGCCGAAGATCGCCGCCGATACCGCGACCCCAGCCCATACCCCCCAGCGAGCCGCGATCGTTCCCTGCACGTAGCCTCGGAACAGCAGCTCCTCGCTCGGGCCCTGCACCATGAACACCAGGAGCGCCACTGTCACACCGGCGAAGGCGCGCCCCGCGTCCCCGTTGCCCCGCACCGACGCGCCGCCCACGACTGTCAGCCAGACGAGGGTGATGATCCCCATCATCAGGCCGCCCACCAGCGCACCACGGAACCACTGCGTGCGAGCGCCCCGCGCCGGCAGGCCGAGCGACGCGACGGGTCGACGGTCCACGACCCGCACGTAGACCAGGAGCGCGATCAGCCCCAGGAGGAACGACGGCAAAATCGCCAGCGTCCCGAACGGTCCGCGCTGCTCCTGGGGCGTCATGAGCGACCGCAGCGCCAACGGGCCGAGGCCGCCAAGCGCCGCGCCGGCGGCCCAGGCCAGGAGCGCGCCCAGCACCCGCAGCAGGATGACGGCGTCGCGCCGCCACGCGGGTTGCGGGGCGCCTCGCCTGCGCGCTACCTCTCGGGGCATCCCTAGCAGGATACCCTTGGAGCCACGATGGACTTCGCCGTCAGCGACGACCAGCGGGCGATCCGCGCCAGCGTTCGGGAGCTGTGCGCCGACTTCCCCGATGCCTACTGGCGGCAGCTCGACCGGGAGCACGCGTACCCGACGGCGTTCGTCAGGGCCCTGACGGAGGCGGGCTGGCTCGCGGCGCTCATCCCGCCGGAGTTCGGCGGCGCCGGACTCGGGATTGCCGACGCGGCCATCATCCTGGAAGAGATCAACCGGTCTGGCGGCAACGCGGCGCCGGCGCACGCGCAGATGTACATCATGGGCGCCCTGCTGAAGCACGGCTCGCGCCAGCAGAAGGAGCGCTTCCTCCCGCGCATCGCCAGCGGCGAGCTGCGACTCCAGGCCTTCGGGGTGACCGAGCCAGACGCCGGCTCGGAGACGACGCGCCTCAAGACGACGGCCGTGCGCCGCGGGGACGGGTACGTCATCAACGGCCAGAAGGTCTGGATCTCGCGCACCGAGCATTCCGACCTCATGCTCCTGCTGGCGCGCACGACACCGTACGAGGAGCTGGGGGACAAGACGCGCGGTTTGAGCCTGTTCCTGGTCGACTTACGACAGGCCGTCGCGACGAAGCGGATCGACATCCGGCCGATCGCCACCATGCTGAATCACCACACCACTGAGCTGTTCATCCAGGACCTCGAAGTCCCAGCGGACGCCCTGATCGGGCTGGAGGGCCAGGGGTTCCGCTACATCCTCGACGGCTGGAACGCCGAGCGGATACTGATCGCCGCCGAGTCGATCGGCGATGGTCGCTGGTTCGTGGACAGGGCCGCCAGGTACGCATCGGACCGAGTCGTGTTCGGTCGGCCCATCGGCGCCAACCAGGGCGTCCAGTTCCCGCTGGCCCAGGCGCACGCGCGGCTGGAAGCGGCCGACCTGCTGCGCCAGAAGGCCGCCTGGCTGTTCGACGCCGGCCAGCCGTGCGGTGCCGAGGCGAACATGGCCAAGCTGCTCGCCAGCCAGGCCGCCTGGGACGCGGCCAACGCGGCGATGGACGCCCACGGCGGCTACGGCTTCGCCGTCGAGTTCGACGTGGAGCGGAAGTTCCGCGAGACGCGCCTCTATCTGACAGCACCGATCAACAACAACCTGGTGCTCGCGTACGTGGGCCAGCACGTGCTCGGCATGCCGCGCAGCTACTGATGGCTGATGGCTGACTACTGATTGGCGAAGGTGCGGATGTAGTTGATGACGTCCCAGCGCTGCTGCTCGGTCAACCCGTCCTGCCACGCGGGCATGCCGCTGCCCGAGACGCCGTACGTCACCCAGTAGAACAGCTGCCCATCGGTGTGGCCCTGGGCCATGTGGACCCGCAGGTCGGCCGGGCGCGGCACCAGGCGGATACCGCCTGGCCCGTCGCCGCGGCCGGTGTCGCCGTGGCACACGGCGCAATCCGTCTGGTAGATGCGCGCACCGGCGGCCAGCGAGCGGTCGTCCGGCGGCACGGGGTTGCGGACGTTGTTCACGTCCAGGGGCACGCCGCCGCGAACCTCCTGGGCGTAGACGTAGCCGCCGCACAGCGTGATGACGAGCCCAGCGCCGAGGAGGGCGGCCTGGGTCCGGTAGACCCGCCGACCGCCCCGCAGCAGGGCGCCTCCGACCACGACAAGACCGGCCAGCACCAGACCGTAGGAGATGGTTGTCAGCGGTGATGGCAGCAGAGGGTAGGCGGCCGACGCGGCCGGCGCCGGCGCCACGCCCGGGCCACTGACCAGGAACCGGATCGCCGACCGCGCATCGTCCTGGCCGGTGCGGCGGATCAGCAGCTCGGCCTGCCACTGGCCCGCCTGCGACAGCAGTGGCGACTCGGCGCGCCACGTCGGCGGCGCCGAGTCCGGCTGGTACTGGAGCACCAGGGGCTGCGAGCCAAGCTCGGCATCAAGGAACGTGAGGGTGAGCTGCACCCGTTCGTAGCCCGCCGGGTCGGCGCCAGGAATACTAACCGTGAACTCGTTGACGCCGATGGCGGCCGGCGCTATCCCCACGCGGACGGGCAGACCGCCGGCGCCGACCGAGCTGTCCACCGGGCCCGTGCTCGTGTCGCCACTGGCCCGGATGGCCAGCTCCTCGCGGCCGGGCGTCAAGCCGGTCAGCACCGCCGCGATGCCGAGCACCACCAGCGCGAGCGCCAGCTCAACCCGAACGGCGAGACGGAAGCGCCCCGCCAGCACCGCGGCCTGGCCGAGCGCCTTCCCAGCGAGGGTGAGCAGCCGTGGGCCGGCAACCAGCAGGTTGTACGAGGCGACCAGCAGCATCACGAGCATCAGGCCGATCTTGGCCAGGATGCTCCGGCCGTAGGTCGTTTGGAGCAGCCCATCCCAGCTGCCCACCTCGAGCCACGTCTGGAACGTCCCGGAGGCGGCGATCACGACCACCGACGCGATGGCGAGCTGGGAGAAGCGGCGGATGGCGGGCCCGAGAACCCGGTCGCCGACGCGGCCATCGGCCGTCGCCGCGGGGCTTCCGGCCTTGACCACCGTCGGCAGCACGACGACGAGACTGGCCAGCCCGCCGATCCAGGCCGCGACCCCCAGTAAGTGGAGCCAGTCGACGGCCACTCCGAGGTACGGCCCAGACGCGAGGGCCGCCCCGTGGCTGGTGAGGCTGCTGGTGAGCAGCGCTCCCGGCAGAATGGCCAGAGCCAGGTCACCGCCCCAGTCGTCGAGATCCTGCCAGCGCACGAGCGCAACGGCCATCAGCGCTAGAGCCAGGCGCGGCCACCAGATGACGGCGAAGCGACCGCGCATGAGGATGTTCGGCAGCGGCCCGCCGATGGCGGCCAGCAGCGACACGTTCGCCGCGGCCGCGGCCTGGGCTACGGCGCCGTACAAAGTGGCAGCCAGGAGCAGCACGCCGGCTGCCAGGACGAGCGTGCGCATGCGGGCGGCCGCGGGCCGGCGGGCCGCCGCGTTGGCGCCCCGCAGCAGGGGCGCGAAAACGAGCTTCCAGGAGAGCAGCGCGCCGAACATGGCGCTGGCCGCGATGTAGAAGAACCACCGGCTCACGGCGGTTTCTGGCGAGAAGTCGGACTGCGAGGAGGCCGCCGGCGCGGCGGCCAGGCCGGCGGCGACGTTGCCCACCAGGATGGGGTAGGCGCCGTTGGCGGTGTGGCCATCGGCGGCGGACAGCGTGCGCCAGGCCACTGTGTAGATGCCGTCCGGCAGGCCGCCCTCGAGGGACACGTGCATCGCCCGCGGATCGCCGGGGTCGACGCGGCTGTCGCCGCGGTCGACCTGCTGCTTCTGCGCGTCCAGCACCTGGATCTGGCTGAAGCTGGCGTCCACGGGCTCGCTGAAGCTGAGGCGGAGCTCTGTCGGGGCCCGCGCGACACGGGCGCCTGGCGCCGGGTCGGCGTTCTCCAGCTGAGCGTGGGCGAAGGCCGCGCCGGGCACCGCCAGCAGAACGGCAAGGGCGGCGAGACCGGCCAGCGCCTGGCGCATCGGCGATGCTCTTCCGGCTCAGGCGCGCTCGGCCGCGGGTCGTGTGCCGGCCACGGCGACCGTGCGGGGGCGTCTCGCCCAGGAGGCCAGCCCAGCGAGCAGACCGAGCGCGCCCAGGCCGATGCCCACGAAGGCAAAGGACCGAGCGGTCTGCGCGTCCGACTGCGCTCCCGCTGTCGCGGCCGAGATCTGCGCCGTGTCCCCGGAGACCAGGGGAAACTGGAGGTCCTGGATCGGGCTCACCCTGTCGAACTTGCCGTCGGCCGTGTCGAACGTCTCGTTCACTGCGTCACCGTTGACGCTGCCGGTGAAGGTCCACTGATAGTCGCCGGCCCGCGTTGGCACGAAGTCGGCAACGTAGTAGCCCTTCTGGCCGAAGACCGCCCGCAGGGGGAAATCGCGGGTCACGGCGCCCTGCTTGACCTGAACCTTCAGCGTCTTCTCGGCGCCTTCGATCAGCTGAGGGGGGGCAGACCCCGCCGCGGCCACACGGATAGACGCGGCGTTCTTCTCGCCGCTGTAGGCGGGCTCGGCATCCCAGCCCACCGTGACGTCGTACTTGCCGCCACCAATCGTGCGGTGCTCGTGGGCCAGCGCGCTTGCTGGCAGCGCCAGCAGCCCGAGCAGGAGGGCCACTCGGAGAAGGGAAATGCATCGACGTAGACGAGTAGATGTCATGAAGGTGTGCCTTTCGTCGCTTCGGCGTCGGAGATCCCAATGCCTCTCAGCGCAGCCCGTCCCGGCTGCCACCAGCCGTGGACCCTGGCGGGTCAAACAGCCGCGCTACCAACGGTGATCCATGCCCGCTTGCGGCGGGACGACGGAGCTGTGGGCTAGGCTGACGTGGGCGGTGGCGGATCGGGCGGAGCTTCGGCGTAGCTACTCGGAGGCAGCGCGTCGACGCACTCGAATGGACACCCGTCAGCAGATATGACGAGCTGGCCGACGACGGGCGGCGGCGGCGTGAGCGCCATGCCCAATGAGGCGCCATCCGCGCCAACACCGGCGCCGAGCGATGGGTCGGCGGCCGTGTCGGACGTGAGCGGCTGTGGCGGGCGATCGGTCGTCGCGGCGGCACCGCGGGGAAAATGCACGTGCGGCACGAGCACATCGACCAGCTGGTCTCGATGTACGCCCTGGCCGGTCCCAATCGGCGCCGTTCCTGCCAGGAGCAGTACCAGCAGGTAGAGGACGGTAACGCCGGAGAGCGAGCGCAACACCCGCTCCCACCATACGGCGTGAGGCGTAGGCGGACAACAATCGGGCGGGCAACTGGGACAGGTTAAACTCCTGGTGTGCCAATCCTGCGCTCGGATATTCGCAACGTTGCCGTCATCGCGCACGTGGACCACGGCAAGACCAGCCTCGTGGACCAGATGCTGCGCCAGGCAGGGTTGGCCCACGCCCGCATGGGCGAGGGCGACTTCACCCTCGACAGCATGACGGGCAACCCGCTGGAGCGCGAGAAGGGGATCACCATCCTCTCCAAGATCACCGGCGTACCGATCACCCTGGGGGACGAGCATGTCACGCTCAACATCATCGACACGCCGGGCCACGCGGATTTTGGCGGCGAAGTGGAGCGCGTGCTCGGGATGGCCGACGGCTGCCTGCTCATCGTGGACGCCGCCGAAGGCCCAATGCCGCAGACGCGGTTTGTGTTGCAGAAGGCGTTCGAGCTCGGCCTGACCCCGATCGTCGTCATCAACAAGGTAGATCGCCAGCAGGCTCGCCCGGCGTGGGTGCTCAATGCCACTCAGGATCTGTTCCTCGAGCTGGCGACCGAGGACGCGCACCTGGACTTTCCCGTGCTGTACGCCGTCGCCCGCGAGGGGCGTGTCGGTCCTGCCCCCGACGCCCTTGCCGGCGATCTGCAGCCGCTGTTCCGCGCCATCCTCGACCACGTGCCGCCCCCGACTGGCGACGAGGACGGGCCGCTGCAGTTGCTGGTCACGACGTTGGACTACGACAGCCACCAGGGCCGCTTCGCCATCGGCCGGGTCCGCCGCGGCCAGGTCGCGCCCGGCGGCTCAGTGGTGCGCGTCGGTCGCGACGGCGAGCCGGCCGAGACGCCGCGCAAAGTCGTCGCCCTCTACTCCTACCTGGGACTGGCTCGGGTGCAGCGGCAGAGCGCCCGTGTTGGTGACATCGTCGCCGTGACAGGCCTGGACAACGTCGCCATCGGCGAGACCATCGCCGATCCCGCCGCGCCCGAGGGCCTGCCGGCGGCGGCCATCGAGGAGCCGACCGTCCGCATGGCGTTCGGCGTGAACACCTCGCCGTTCGCCGGTCGGGAGAACGCCGTCAGCAGTACGTCCCGTCAGCTGCGGGCCCGCCTGCTGCGCGAGCTCGAAACCAACGTCAGCCTACGTGTCAGCGACACGGAGAGCGCCGACGAGTTCCTGGTGTCCGGTCGCGGCGAGCTGCACCTGGCCATCCTCGTGGAGACGCTGCGGCGCGAGGGCTACGAGTTCCAGGTGTCGCGGCCCGAGGTCATCATGAAGTCCGAGAACGGCCGGACGGTCGAGCCAGTCGAGCACCTGGTGGTCGACACTATCGAGGAGCACGTGGGAGCTGTGACCGAGATTCTGGGCAAGCGGCTGGCGCGCATGGCGAACATGACGCACGACGGCCACGGCGGCGTGCGCCTTGAGTTCCGCGTCCCGACGCGGGGCCTCATCGGGGTCCGCGGCATGCTGCTGACCGCGACGCGCGGGCACAGCTCCCTGGCCAGTCGCCTCATCGGCTACGAGCCATGGCTGGGCGACATTGGCGGCAGCCGCAACGGGGTGCTGGTGGCCAGCGAGCCCGGCGTGGTGACGAGCTACGCGATAGCGAACTCCCAGGAGCGCGCCCAGACCTTCGTCGAGCCGGGTGCGCCGGTCTACCAGGGCCTGATCGTCGGCCTCAACTCGCGCCCCGAGGACATGGCGGTCAACATCACGCGCGAGAAGAAGCAGACCAATATCCGCTCCTCCACGTCGGACATCGCCGTCAAGCTGACGCCGGCCGTCAAGCTGAGCCTGGAGCAGGCGCTGGACTTCATCGAGTCCGACGAGCTGGTCGAGGTCACGCCCCAGGCGTTCCGTCTGCGGAAGAGGCTGCTGACCGCCGACGCGCGGGCCAAGGCCCGCAAGCACGGCTAGCCGACCAGCGCCGTCTCGATGTCGCGGGTGTGGCCGCGTTTGTGGCGGGCCACCAGGCGGAAGCCGTCCTCCAGCGTGCCATCCGCGCCGGAGCTGAGGTGGCCGCGCTGGTCCAGCGCCGCCTGGTCGAGACCGGCCAGCAGCTCCAGCATCTGCGCGTGCGCCGCTTCCAGCTCGGCGCGCAGCTCGTGCGGCGGAGTCTCGCCACGACGGCGCAGCTGGCCCGCGTTCCAGCGGTCCGGGTCGAAGTCAGGCGACGCGCCGCCACCACCAGTGGCCATGCGCCGCAGCAAAGATACGAAGCCCGCCTCAGCGGTCGCCAGGTGGATCAGCACGCTGTGCACTGTCCAGCCCTCGTTCTGCCCACGGCGGCCCCAATCCTCGGGTCCGACGTGGTCCAGGACCCCGCGCAGCCGCGCCTGCGCTGCCACGAGGTCGGAGCGAACAGTGTCCTGGCGGGCGGTCGGCGTGGAACCTGGCATGGGCTACCCCTTGACGGCGCCGGCGGTCAGCCCGGCGGCGTACTGCTCGACGAAGAACGAGTACACCAGCGCGACGGGGATTGAGCCGAGCAGCGCGCCGGCCATGAGCGGGCCCCAGAAGTAGAAGTCGGCGCGCGTCAGTGCGGTCAGGACGCCAACCGGGATGGTCCGCTGGCTGCTGGCGGTGACGAATGTCAAGGCGTAGATGAACTCGTTCCAGGAGAGCGTGAAGGCGAAGATCCCCGCCGACAGAATCCCCGGCGTGGCCAGCGGGAAGGCGATGCGCCACATGGCGCCGAAACGCGTGGCGCCGTCGATGCGGGCGCACTCCTCGAGCGCGGTCGGGATGGTCTTGAAGTACCCGGCCATGAGCCAGGAGCAGAATGGCACCAGGAAGGTCGGGTAGATGACGATGAGCGACCAGAAGTTGTCCTGGAGACCGATCGTCTTGACCACCTGCAGCATCGGGATGAACAGCAGCGAGGTGGGCACCAGGTAGGTGGCGAAAATCGCCAGCCCCAGCAGGCCGGCGCCGCGAAAGCGCAAGCGCGCCAGCGAGTAGCCGGCCGGTACTCCGAACAGGAGCGCGAGGCCCGTCGAGGCCAAGGCGATGACCATCGTGTTCTTGGTCCACAGCGGGAACTCGGTTTTGGCGAGGAGCTGCTGGTAGTGCTCGAGCGACGGCTGGGCGATCCAGAGCGGGTTGTTGGCGCCGCCATAAAGCTCGCCGTTCGGCTTGAACGACGTGATCGCCATCCAATAGAAGGGCGCCAGCAGGAAGACGACGGTGATGAGCAGGGGCAGGTACAGCGTGAGGACCCGCTCGACCTGCCGCCCGGCGCGCGGCGACCAGAGGCCGGCGGGCGGGCGCCGCGCGGCGACGCTCACGCCGACCCCGTACGGCGCAGGTGCCAGATCTGGACGGCCACCAGCACCAGCAGCACGGGCAGCATCGTCAGCGAGATGGCCGCCCCCTCGCCGAGCCGTCCCGAGCCGATGCCTACCTGGTAGCTCAGCGTGGCCAGCAGGTGGGTGCTGTTCATTGGGCCGCCGCCGGTGAGGCTGTAGACAGTCTGGAAATCCGAGAACGTCCAGATGATGGACAGCACGAGCGTGATCAGCAGGATGGGGCGAACGAGCGGCAGCGTCACGTAGCGGAACCGGCCGAGCTTGCCGGCCCCGTCGATGGCGGTTGCTTCGTACAGCTCCTGTGGGATCGTCTGTAAGCCGGCCAGAATGGTGATGGCGAAGAACGGGATGCCGCGCCAGGTGTTGACGATGATCACCGACACCATGGCGAGGTCCGGGTTGATCAGCCACGGCAGGCCCACTTTGACAATACCGAGGTTGATCAAGATCCAGTTCAGGACGCTGAAGTTGGGGGCAAAGATCCAGGTCCACGCGAGCGCTCCCAACACCGTGGGCACGATCCAGGGCAGCAGGATGGCCGAGCGGACCAGCTTGCGGAAGCGGAACTGCTCGTTGATGAGCAAGGCGACCGTGAAGCCGAACGTCAGCTTCAGGACCGTCGCGCCGCCGGTGAAGACGAACGTGTTGCGCAGCGTCTGCAGATAGATCTGATTCTGGAAGAGCCTCTGGATGTTAGTGAGACCGATGAAGTGGCCGGGGTTGCCGATGGTCCGGTCCGTCAAGCTTATCCAGACCGACAGCAGGAACGGATAGGCGACGAACCCGAGCAGCAAGAGGATGACTGGGGTCACGAGCAGAAGGCCGAGCGTCTCCTCGTGGTCGAGCACATCGGCCAGCCTGTTGCGCCGGGCTGGCGCGGAGCGCCCGGTGGCCCGGGCGCTGCCAACATCAACGCCGACTATCCCCATGCGCTACCCCTTCGCCAGGATCTGCTTGTACTCGTTCTCCGCCCAGGCCACCGCGTCCTCGGCCGTCAGCTGGCCCGTGACCGCCTTGGCGAACATGTCGACGATGAGGAAGCTGCTCACGGCCTGCGCCACCTGCGGCGTCGGCGGTCCGGCCCACCCAGGCAGGCGATTGATCTTGTTCAGCTCGCGGAAGATCTTGAGCTTGGGGTCGTCCGGCCAGGCATCCTCGTTGTCGATCCCCTTGAAGTTGGGGATGAAGTACGACTGGCCGGTCTTGGCCCACGGCACTAAGAACTTCTTGTCGAAGTAGGTGCGCAGGAAAGCCCTCTGCCCGTCGTGGTTCTGGCTGTCGGCGAACGCCACCCACAGGTTGAGGTTGTAGTTGCCGAAGCGCCCCGCCGGCCCGGACGGCCAGTTGGCATGGTCCATGTTGGCGACGATGTTCTTCATGTTGGCGTCGCCCTTCTCGGTTGCCGCGGTCCGGGCTGCCAGGTAGATCGTGTTGACGTTCACGGTGGCCGAGCACTTGCCAGCGAGGAAGGCCTGGTTGTTGTCGGGGTCCAGCCAGCCGAGCACGGCCGGGTCCATGAACTTGAACGCCTTCACGTACCAGTTCACCGCGGCCAACGTCTGTGGCGAGTTGATCGTCAGCGTCTTGCTGTCCGCCTCGAACTCCTTGCCGCCGAACGCCCAGAGCACCGGGTAGTTGGTCGACTTGCCGTCCCCGCCGGCGTGGCCGAGCGTCATGCCGATCGGCGTGCCCTTGTCGTACAGCTTCTGCGCCGCGACGAGCAGATCGTCGAACGTGTCTGGGAACGTGTCCAGTCCGACGGCCTTGAACATGTCGGTGCGCCAGTTCCAGGCGGCGGGCGCCTGGCCGATCATCAGCGCCTTCCATTGGCCGTTGATGATGCACGCCTGCTTGGCGACGTCGTACCAGCCGCCCCAGGTCTTGTCGAGCTCGTTGGCGATGTCGGTGACGTCGAGCAGCTTGTTGGCGTAGAGGTAGGCATCGGTGTCGGCGACGACGGCGAGGTCCGCGCCGCCACTCTCGACGACCGAGGCAACCTTGGTCCCGAGCTGGGCATCGGCGTAGCGCTCGATGGTCGCCTGCATGCCGGTGTCGGCGTTGAGCTGTTGGACCATGTTGTCCAACAGGCCGTCCTGCGCTGGCACGTACGAGTTGCCGGCGAGGATGGTCAGCTTGGTGCCCTTGAGGGCGCTGGCCCCCGTGGTGCCAGGCGCGGCGGTCGCGCCGGCGGCACCGCCGGCGGCCGGCGCAGTGGTTGGTTTGGCGGGTGCTGCCGCCGCGGTTGTCGGGTTTGCGGGCGCTGCTGGGGCGGCCGACTGGCACGCGGCGAGGAGGCTGCCGGCGCTGGCGGCCACCACGGCAAAGGCGAGAAAGCGGCGGCGTGAGACCAGCGTCACGGCGATGCCTGTGGACTGGGCTGAGTCTGGGAGCTTCAAGCGTGTACCTCCCCGGGGCGGCGGCTGAGCATAGGCCATTATCCCCACCGGCCCCAGTCGCCGCACGAACTGGGGCACAATGAGGGCGAACCGAGGAGGAGTGTATGCCCTTGATCGACCTGCGCAGCGACACAGTGACCTTGCCATCGGCCGAGATGCGGGCGGCCATGGCCACGGCCGAGGTGGGCGACGACGTCTACGGCGAGGACCCTACTATCACCGCGCTGGAGGCGCGCGCGGCGGCGCTACTGGGCAAGGACGCCGGCCTGTACGTGCCGAGCGGGACCATGGGCAACCTGATCGCCGTCCTTGCCTACACGCGCCCGGGCGACGAGGTCATCCTCGGCCGGCGGACCCACACGTACGCCTCGGAAGGCGCCGGCGCGGCGCGCGTCGGCGGCGTCTCCATGTGGACCATCCCCCAGGAGCGCGGGCGTCTGAATCCCGCCGACGTCGTCGCGGCCATCCACCCCGTGGCTGACCCGCACTACCCGCGCACCGCTCTGCTGGTGGTGGAGCAGCCGCACCGCGGCTTCGTCATGCCGCTGGCGGACCTCCGCGCCGTGACCGCCGTGGCCCGCGAGCACGGCCTGCCAGTGCACATGGACGGGGCGCGCATCTTCAACGCGGCCACGGCGCTCGGCGTCCCGCCGCGCGAGGTCGCCGCCTACGCCGACAGCGTCATGTTCTGCGTCTCCAAGGGGCTGGGCGCACCGGTGGGGTCGCTCCTGGTCGGATCGGCAGAGTTCATCGCCGCCGGGCGCCGGTCGCGCAAGTTCCTCGGCGGGGCCATGCGCCAGGCGGGCATCATCGCCGCGGCCGGCCTCTACGCGCTCGACCACATGGTCGACCGGTTGGCCGACGACCACGCCAACGCCCGCCAACTGGCCGACGGCCTGCGCGCGCTCTCCTGGACCATCGACCGCGACGTCGTCGAAACGAACGTCTTCTTCGCCGAGCCACCCGCCGGCGTCGACGTGGCGGAGGTCGTGGCGGCCCTGGCCCGGGAGGGGGTGCTGGTGAGCTCGCCCTACAGCGGCCGCGCGCTCCGTCTGGTGACCCACTACGGCATCGAAGCAGCCGACGTCGAGCGGGCCCTCACCCTGTTCCGGCTGGTGTCGACGCGCCAGGCCGTTCTCGCCTGAGGGGCGCATGGCTGACGCAGACAACAACAAGAAGCTGCTGCTCATCACTGGCGCCGCGGGCAACATCGCTACCGCGATGCGCACTCTCCTGAGCTCCGCGTACCGGTTCCGGCTCCACGACCAGCGCCCCATCGCTGATCTCCGCGAGGGCGAGGAGGCGGTGACCGCCGACGTCACCGACCTGCCGGCACTGGCGCCCGCGTTCGCCGGGGTGGACGCGGTGCTCCACCTGGCAGGCAACCCGCGGGTGCCGGCGACCTGGGACGAGGTGCGCGGGCCGAACGTCGAGGGCACTTTCAACGTCTACGAAGCCGCCCGGCGGAACGGCGTCAGGAAGGTCGTGCTGGCCACAACGAACCACGTGATGGGCTTCTACAACCTCCAGGGGCAGTACCCGATCCGCACCGACCAGCCCATTCGGCCCGACAGCTACTACGGGGTCTCGAAGGCCTTCGGCGAAGCCCTGGCTCGCTACTACTCGGACGCCTTCGGCATGTCGATGATCTGCGTGCGCATCGGCTGGTTCTTGCCGAAGCCGCACGTCGGACACGCGCTTGGCCTGTGGGTCAGCCCGCGGGACCTGGCGCAGCTGTTCGGCCTGGCGCTGGAGACGCCGCTGCCGTTCGGCATCTACAACGGGACGTCGAACAACGGGCGCAACCATTGGGACCTTGAGAACGCCCGGCGCGACCTCGGCTACGCGCCAGTCGACGACTCGGAGGAGTACGCCGCCGAGGTGCGCCTGGAGCCGCCGCCAACCGACTGGCCCTACGGCGGAGTCCGCCCTTAGCCCGGATAATTCGTTGACCAGCAAACGCCGCTCATGGTGAGCCTGTCGAACCACAAGCTCAGGATGAGCGGGTGTGGATAGTCCGGCTAGCCACGTGAACGCGGCACCCTCAACGGCCGGCCGGCGTCAGCTCGCCGCGTGCCAGACCTGGAGCTCGCTGCGCCAGTCGCCGACCAGCGGCGCCGGGATGCCGGCCGCCATCAGCGCCGCGCCGGTGCTCGTGGCGCCGTCTGCCTCGCGCCGGTAGCGCCGAGCCGGCTCCAGCCCCGCCAGATGCACCCGCCGCGCGCCCTCGCCGAGGACGCCGCGCACCTGGTAGAGCAGCAGCGCGACCGTTCCCCGGTCCCGGGCCAGGTACTCCACCGCGCACACCCCGGCCGGTGATGGTGGGATGAGCCAGTACTGGTCACCCTGCTGGATCACCAGCCGCAGCCGCTTGTACTGGTCGACCAGCGACCGCGCCGCGGCGCACTCCTCGGCGCTCCACCTGGCGATGTCGCCGCCAAGGCCCAGCACCCCTTGCATGGCGACGTGGAAGCGGAACTCGAGCGGGCTGACGCGTCCGGTCTGCTGGTTCGGAACGTCAGTCACCCAGTTGACCATCGTGCGTGGCGCATGGCTGCGGCTGTACCCGTACTGGATGAACAGGCGGTCCGCTGCTTCCGTGTTGTCGCTCGTCCACACCTGGTCCGTGAGCCGGAGGATGCCCAGGTCGGCGCGGCCGCCGCCGCTGGCGCAGCTCTCGATCAGCAGCCTGGGAAACTCGCGCCGCAGCGCGGCGAAGACCTCGTACACCCCGTACACGTGGCGCACCCAGACCTCGCGCTGGCGCTCGGCGGGCGCCGACGGCCAGCCAACCTCCGTGTACGGCCGGTTGTGGTCCCACTTGACGAAGTCGATGGCGTTGTCACGCAGCACGGCCCGCAGCTGGCCGAGGATGTTCGTCCGCGCGTCCTCGCGGGCAAAGTTCAGGACCAGCTGGTTGCGGAACTCGGTGCGCTCGCGCCCGGCGAAGTGGAGCACCCAATCGGGGTGCGCGCGGTACAGGTCGCTGTCCCGGTTCACCATCTCCGGCTCGACCCAGAGGCCGAACAGCATGCCCAGCCCGTGCACGCCGTCGGCAAGCTCGCGCAGCCCGTGCGGAAACTTGTCGCGGTTCACGACCCAATCCCCCAGGCCGGCGTGGTCCGAGTTTCGGGCGCCGAACCAGCCGTCGTCGACGACGAACAGCTCGACGCCCAGAGCGGCCGCCCGGCGCGCCAGCTCCATCTGGTTGTCGACGCGCAGGTCGAAGTGGGTCGCCTCCCAGGAGTTGTACAGCACCGGCCGCGGCTCGTCCCGGTGCGTCGCCGGCAGAACCTCGCCACTCTCGAAGCTGTGCAGCAGCCGGGACGCTTCGCCCAAACCTTCCGGCGCGTAGCCGCAGGCCAGGACCGGGGTCTCGAAGCGCTCGCCTGGCGCCAGCTGCCAGGAGAAGTCGAATGGCTGGATGCCGCTGACCACGTTGACCGCGTCGTTCCGCTCCACCTCCAGCGCGGTGAACCAAGACCCGCTCCAGGCCAGGGCACCGAACCAGACGGGGCCATGCTGCTCGCTCGCCTCGTCGGCCGGTGTGATGGCGAACCAGGGGTTGGCCTCGGCGCTGGTGAAGCCGCGGCGGCTCTCGACGACGAGCTTCCCCGGCCCGAGTCGCCGCCTCTGGACCCCGAACTCGCGCCCCCACTGGCCCTGGAGAGTCCAGCCGTCGTAGCAGCCTGGCGGCAGGGCGAGGCCCGCGCTCAGCGCTCGCTCCACCCGGACCGGGCGCTCGCCGCGGTTCTCCAGGCGCGTGGCGCGCTCGATGACGTCGTACTCCGGATACGGGGTGAACAGCAGCGTCATCGCCAGGCCGTACGCGGGGTCGACGAGCTCGATCTCCAGCCGTGGGCGACCGGCCGCCCCGTCGACGACCCGCGCCGACCGCCAGACGGGCTGGGCGATGCGGCAGCCGTCGTCGTAGACGACGCACAGGCACGGCTCCTTGTAGGTGGGATAGCCGAACACCGGGTACACCAGCGGCACGCCGTCGAGGGCGCCCGCCTGGGACGGGCGCCCGCCGCGCGGCTGCGCCAGATAGTCGGCAGCGCTGTCTGAATCGCCAGTGGCGCCCCAATGGTCCAACAGCGGCACGTCACCCGGGCCGAGCGACACGACCATCGCCGTATTCCGGGTCGACAGGAGCCAGGCGGGCCGCCCGTGGCGCTCAGCCTCCTGGATGGGCGGTGGTGCTGACGTGTCGCTCATAAGCTCTACGGTACCCTCCGGCGCTTCCGGCGAGTGGCTCGGGCGGCGCTACATTCAGTGGTGGAACAGCCGCACGCCCGTGAACACCATGGTCATGCCGTACTCCTGGCACGCCCGGATCACGTCGGCGTCGCGGCTCGAGCCGCCCGGCTGGACCACGTAGCGGGCGCCGCTGCGCGACGCGCGGTCGACGTTGTCGCGGAAGGGGATGTAGGCGTCCGAGCCCAGGGTGACGCCGTCGAGCCGATCCAGCCAGTCGCGCCGGGCCGCGGGCGCCAGCCGCGCCGGGGGATCGTCGAAAGAGCCCTGCCAGAGCGCCTCCTCCGGGGCGGTGAGGTCGTCGCGCAGGTAGCCGTCGATCGCGTTGTCGCGCTCGGTACGGCCGATCCCGGCGCGGAAGCGCAGGTCGAGGACAGCGGGGTGCTGGCGCAGCCACCAGGTGTCGGCCTTGTCAGCTGCCAGGCGCGTGCAGTGGATACGGGACTGCTGGCCGGCGCCCATGCCTATCACGCCACCGTCGCGGACGAAGCACACCGAGTTGGACTGCGTGTACTTCAGGGCGACCAGCGCGACCAGCATGTCGCGCCGCGTCGTCTCGGGCAACTCGCCGGGCCCTGTGACCACTCGTTGGAAACTGTCGGCCGCGAGCAGCTCGCTGTTGCGCGGCTGTTCCAGGCGCACCCCAAACACGTCGCGGGTCTCGACCGCTGCCGGCACGTAGGCGGGGTCGACCTGGATGACCACGTAGGAGCCGTGGCGCTTGCCGGCCAGCAGACGCAACGCCTCGGGCTCGTAGGCTGGCGCGACCACGCCGTCGGAGACCTCCAGGAGGAGCAGGCGCGCCGTCGGGACGTCGACGGGATCGCTGACAGCGGCCCAGTCGCCGTACGAGGACACGCGATCGGCGCCCCGGGCCCGCGCGTACGCCTGGGCCAGCGGCGACAGCGCCGCGTTGGCCACGAAGCACGCCCGCCGGAGCGGCTCGTCGAGCGGCACCGCCACCGCCGCGCCGGCCGGGCTGACGTGCTTGAACGAGGCCGCGGCCGGCAGGCCGACGCGCTCTCGCAGCTCGCTTACCAGCTGCCAGGAGTTGAGCGCGTCGAGCAGGTTCACGTAGCTTGGCGCCCCGTTCAGCACCGCGAACGGCAGACGGCCCACGTCGACCGAGGCGCGGGCCGGCCGCTGGTGCGGGTTGACCCCGTACCTCAGCGGCAGCTCGGAGCCTGACACCGCGGGATCGCTAATGCCGATAGTGGCGCTCGCCGGTGAAGATCATGGCCATGCCCCGGCGGTTCGCTATCCGGATCAAGTCGGCGTCCCGGAGCGAGCCGCCGGGCTGGATGACGGCCGTGACGCCAGCCTCGCCCGCCCGCTCGATGCAGTCCGGGAAAGGGAAGAAGCCGTCCGACGCCAGCACCGAGCCGGCGGCGCGGTCGCGCGCTTTGCGGCAGGCGAGGTCCACGGCGTCCTCGCGGTTCGGCTGGCCGGCGCCCACCCCGACCAGGGACAGACCCTTCGCCAGGACGACGGCGTTCGAATTGACGTGCTTGACCGCGCGCCAGGCGAAGTAGAGCGACGTGATCTCTTCCAGGCTCGGCTGACGCTGCGAGACGACGCGCGGCGTAAACGACTGCTCAGGCAGCGCGTCCCGCGTCTGCGCCAGAAACCCACCGAGAAGATGCTGGTAGTCCAGCTCGCCGGTGCCGGGGCCCGAGCCATTGACGCCGCGCGTCCCCTGCTCGCTCTGGGTGGCGAAGATGCGCAGGTCCTTCTTGGCGCGCAGCACCGCCAGCGCTTCGCGGGTGTAGCCCGGAGCCACCAGGTCCTCGAAGAAGACAGCGGCTATCTCGCGGGCGGCGTCCTCGTCGACCACCCGATTGGCAGCCACGGCGCTGCCGAAGGCGGTCTGCGGGTCCGTGGCCAGGGCGCGTCGGTACGCCTCGGCCACCGAGTCGCCCAGGGACAGTCCGCAGGGGTTGCCGTGCTTGACGATGGCCACGCACGGCGAGGCGAAGTCGGACACCGCCTGCCACGCGAGGTCGGCATCGTAGGTGTTGTTGAAGGAGAGCTCCTGGCCATGGAGCCGTGTGGCGTCCACCATGCCCGCTGGCCGCGGGCGGGGCGAGCTCTCCGCGTACAGGGCAGCCAGCTGGTGCGGGTTCTCACCGGAGCGGAGGTCGACGACCTTGGTCAGAGCGATGGTGTACTGGTCTGGAAAAATCTCGTCGTGCGGCCGCAGGTAGGTGGCCACGTGGGTGTCGTACACCGCGCAGTGCTGGAACGCTTTCGCCGCCAGACGCCGCCGCGAGTCCTCGCTGACGCCGCTGTCGCGCCGCAGCTCGGCGCGCAGCGAGGCGTAGTCCGCCGGATCACACACGGGCAGGACGTGCCGAAAATTCTTCGCGGCCGCCCGGAGCAGCGTATTGCCGCCGACGTCGATGTTCTCGAGAGCCGTGGCCAGGCTGGCGCCGGACTCCCGCACCGTCTGGAGAAATGGGTACAGGTTGACGACGACGAGGTCTATCGGCCGGATGTCGTGGCGCGCCAGCTCTTCCAGGTGGCCCGGGTCCTCGCGCAGGGCCAGAATGCCGCCATGCACGGCGGGGTGCAGCGTCTTGACGCGACCGCCGAGGATCTCCGGAAAACTGGTGAGCTCCTGCACCCCTTTGACGGTGATGCCGGACTCGCGCAGCAGCCCTTCCGTCCCGCCCGTGGAGAACAGCTCGTAGCCGAGCTGCTCCAGGTCGCTGGCGAACTCGACGACGCCGCTCTTGTCATAGACCGAGATGATGGCTCGCACGTTGACGCGATCCTACCACGTGCGCCCGTGCGCCCTCGATGCGGACGCGCCCCTCCGCGAACGCCCGCACCGCCCCGGGCAGCAGCACGTGCTCGACCGCCTGGATGCGCGCCCGCAGGGACGCCTCGGTGTCGTCGTCGCGTACCGCGACGCACTTCTGCAGCAGGATAGGGCCGGCGTCCGTCTCGTCGGTCACCACGTGGACGGTGCAGCCGGTCACCTTGACGCCGCGCTCCAGCGCCCGCGCGATGGCTTGCATGCTGCCACCAAATGACGGCAGGAGCGACGGGTGGACGTTGATCATGCGGCCCGGGTACGCCGCGACCAGCTCTGGCAGGCAGATCTCGTCGAACCCCGCCAGGACCACCAGCTCGGTCCCCGCCGCCTGAAGAGCGTCGCGCAGGCGGCGCTGGCGATCGGCGCGCTCGCGGTACGTGGCGCGATCGGCCAGGCAGACCGGCACGCCGGCCGCTCGGGCGTGGCCTATGGCGGGCGCATCCGCTCGGTTGCAGCCCGCCAGGACGATCTGCGCTGGCAGCGAGCCCCGTTGGCAGGCCGCGAGCAGCGCCAGCAGGTTCGTCCCCTGGCCCGAGACCAGGACGCCGACGCGGAGCGGCGCGGCTCTGCTACGCACTGACGGGCGCGCCGCGGAGCGTGACGCGCCGGTCGCCCGACGACCGGGTGATCCGCCCGATGGGCAGGGACGTCGGACACAGCTCGGCGACGGGCTCGTCGGCCGCCGTCACGAACACCATCCCGAGACCGAGGTTGAACACCCGGACCATCTCGGCGAAAGGGATGCCGCCCAGCCGCTGCAGAAGCGGGAAGATAGGAGGCACGGGCCACGAGCCCCAGTCCAGTTCGGCGCCAAGCCCCGGCGGCAGGACGCGGGGGATGTTGCCGGGGAGGCCACCGCCCGTGATGTGGGCGATGGCTTTGAGCCGCCCGCTGTCTATCAGCGGCTGGAGTGGCGCCAGGTACGACGGGTGCGGCGCCAGCAGGCTGTCGCCCAGGGTCGTCCCCAGGGTGCCGTCGGGGTCCGAGCCCAGGTCGACGCCGGATGAGCCGACCACGTGGCGGGCCAGGCTGTAGCCGTTGGTGTGCAGCCCCGTCGCTTGCAGGCCCCACAGGCGGTCGCCGGGCGCAACGTCGGCACCGTCGACGACATGGTCGCGCTCCACGACGCCGACCACGACGCCGGACAGGTCGTAGTGCCCTGGTCGGTACAGGTCGGGCAGCTGGGCGGTCTCACCGCCGAGCAGGGCGCAGCCGTTGTCCCGGCAGGCGGCCGCCATCCCCGACACCAGCGCCTCGACAACCCGGTGCTCCAGCTGGTGAACCGCCACGTAGTCGAGGAAGAACAGTGGCCGGGCGCCGGTGGTCAGCACGTCGTTCACCGACAGGTTGACCAGGTCGCGCCCGAGCACCTCGTGCCGGCCCAGCTCGATACCCACCTGGAGCTTGCTGCCCACCCCGTCGGTGCTGGCCACAAGGACCGGGTCGCGGACGTTCCGCAGATGGAACAGGCCGGCGAAACGACCGAAATCGCCGAGGACGGCCGGCCCGTGCGTCGAGCGGACGTGGCCGGCGATGTGGCGGACGTTCGCCTCGGCCACCTCCAGGTCGACGCCGGCCGCCGCGTAGGTCGTCACGCTACCCCCTGCTCGAGCGCCAGCTTGGCGACGTCGCCATCGATCGCCATCGGGTAGCGCCCGTGGAAGCAGCCGTTGCACAGGCGACTCTCGGGCACGCCGATGGAGCGGACCAGGCCAGCCAAGCTGAGGTAGCCGAGGGAGTCGGCGCCCACGAGGCTCCTGATCTCCTCCACCGAGTGCGCGTTGGCGATGAGGCTCTCTTCGGGCGCGGTGTCCACGCCCAGGTGGCACGCGTACTTGACGGGCGGCGCGCAGATGCGCAGGTGCACCTCCGAGGCGCCCGCGCGGCGCAGCATGGACACGATGCGCGGCGTCGTCGTGCCGCGGACGATGCTGTCGTCGACCAGGACGATCCGCTGCCCACGGAGCACCTCGGGCAGCGGGTTGAACTTCAGGTCGACGCCCACTTCCCGCTGCGCCTGGTTCGGCTGGATGAACGTCCGCCCGATGTAGCGGTTCTTCACCAGACCCTCGCGGTACGGGATGCCCGCGGCCCGGGCAAAGCCGATGGCCGCCGGTATGGCCGAGTCCGGGACCGGCATGGCGAAGTCGGCGCTGACCGGGTGCTCGCGCGCCAGCTCGACGCCCATACGCTCGCGCGTCATGTACACCAGCTGGCCGTCGACCACGCTGTCGGGGCGGGCGAAGTAGATGTGCTCGAACGAGCAGGCCGCCCGTCGGCCGACCGTCGCCATCGTCTCGGAGTCCACCCCTCCGGGCCCGATCGCGAGGATCTCACCCGGTTCGAGCTCCCGCGTAAAGGTGGCCCCGGCGGTATCCAACGCGCAGGTCTCGGATGCCACCACCCAGCCGCCACCGTCGAGCCGGCCCAGCGCTAGCGGCCGGATGCCCCACGGGTCGCGCACCGCGAACAGTCGGTCGCGTGTCAACAGGGTCAGGCAGTAGGCGCCCTCCAGGCGCGGCACCGTGTGCCGGATGCGGCTGAGCCAGTCGGCGCCAGGGGCGTGGGCGATCAGGTGCGCGATCAGCTCCGAGTCGGTCGACGTGCGCGGCGTGACGCCGAGCGCGGCGACCTCGCGGCGCAGCGCCGGCACGTTGACCAGGTTGCCGTTGTGCGCCAGCGCCAGGCTGCCCAGCGGGCCACTCACCACGATGGGCTGCGCGTTGGCCGAACGGCTCGCGCCGGTGGTCGAGTAGCGGGTGTGGCCGATGGCCAGGCGGCCGCCGAGCTTGGCCACGTCGCGCTCGTGAAAGACCTGGCTGATGAGCCCCATGCCGGACAGGTTGTGGAGGCTGTCGCCGTCGGCGGTGCAGATGCCAGCGCTCTCCTGGCCCCGGTGCTGGAGGGCGAATAGGGCGAAGAACGTGACCCGCGCCGGCTCCTGGCCGGGAGCGTGGACGCCAACGACACCGCACATCAGCTCACCACACGACCAATGCTAAGTGCTGTGGCCCAGCAATGCCGCCAAGGCGGTCGACCAATGCCGGCGCAGCTCCGCCACATCGTCGACCAGCAGCGAGCCGACGACCAGGCCGCGGCCACCGCTGCGCCCGAGCCGGAGGGCCGGGACGCCGTGCTCGCCGGCCAGGCCGAGGAGCCGATCGAGGTTCTCGTCAGGGCACGCCACGACCGCTCGGCCCTGGTCCTCGGAGAACAGCATGACCACCGCGCGCCCGTCGGCCGCCCGCAGCAGCTCCGCGCACGCGCCCTCCTCGACCTGGACGCCGACGTCGCCGGCGAAGCAGCACTCGGCCAGCGCCACGGCCAGGCCGCCATCGGCCACGTCCTGGGCCGAGCCAACGAGCCTGTCGTCGGCGAGCCGCCCCAACAGCCGGCACAGGCGCACCTCGGCCGCGAGGTCGAAGACCGGAAAAGGGCCGCGTGGCTCGCCGTCGAACAGCGCCGTGTACTCGCCAGCGGAGGCGGTGCGGGCCGGTGGCCCGAGCAGAACCACCACGCCGTCGTCAGGAAAACCGCTGGGGGTGGCGGTGCCCACGTCGTCGAGGAGCCCCACCATGCCGATACTCGGCGTGGGCGCGATGGCGCGGCCGGCAGTCTCGTTGTACAGGCTGACGTTGCCGCTGACGACCGGCACGTCGAAGGCGCGACAGGCCGCGGCGAGTCCGGCGACGCTCTCGGTCAGCTGCCAGGCGACCTCGGGCTTCTCCGGGTTGCCAAAATTGAGGCAGTCGGTCACCGCGACCGGGCGCGCACCGGCGCAGGCGATGTTCCGGGCCGCCTCGGCGACGGCCTGCTGCGCTCCACGTCGCGGGTCGATGCTGGTGAAGCGGGGGTTGCAGTCGGTGGTGAGCGCGATTCCCCGGCGGCTGCCCTCGACGCGGATGACGGCGGCGCCGCCGCCGGGCCCGAGCACGGTGTTGGCCTGGACAGTGGAGTCGAACTGGCGGAAGGCGTAGGCGCGGGAGCAGACGTTGGCGGACCCGAGCAGCGCGCGGAGGGCCGAGCCCAGATCGTCTGGGACACGGGTGGCGACGGACGCTGGCGCCGGGCCGCGGGGCGGAGGGGTCGGCGGCCGCGGTCTCAGCTGGTAGGCCGGCACCTCGTCGGTGAGCAGCGCGATGGGCAAGTCGGCCACGAGCTCCGGCCCGTCACGTACCCGCAGCCGGCCATCGTCGGTGACGTGCCCCACCACCGCGGCGTGCAGGTCCCAGCGCGCGAAATGGGCCCGCAGCTCCTCCTCGTCGCCCGCCCGAGCCAGCACCAGCATCCGCTCCTGGGACTCGGACAGCATGACCTCGAAAGGAGCCAGGCCGCTCTCCCGCCGCGGCACCTGGGCGACGTCGATCTCCACCCCCAGTCCGCCGCGGGCTGCCATCTCGACGCTCGACGAGGTCAGCCCGGCCGCGCCGAGGTCCTGCATGGCCAGGACCCGGCCCGAGTCGATGGCGCCCAGGCAGGCCTCGAGCAGCAGCTTCTCGAGAAACGGGTTGCCCACCTGGACGACGCCCCGGTGGCTGGCTTCGGGGTCGTCGTTGGAGGCGAAGGCTGCGCCCTGGACGCCGTCGCGGCCGGTGTCCGCGCCGACCAGGAGCAGCGGGTTGCCGGGTCCGCTGGCGCGCGCTCGCGTCAGCCGGGCGACCGGGACGATGCCGACGCACATGACGTTGACCAGCGGATTGCCGGTGTACGAGGCGTCGAACCCGAGCTCGCCGCCGACGGTCGGGACGCCGCAGCAGTTGCCGTAGAAGCCGATGCCCGCGACCACGCCGTCCACGAGATGGGGCGTTCGCCGCGCCGCCAGCTCGCCGAAGCGCAGCGAATCGAGCAGCGCCACGGGCCGGGCGCCCATGGTGAACACGTCGCGCAGGATGCCGCCAACGCCGGTCGCCGCCCCTTGCAGCGGCTCCACCGCGCTCGGGTGATTGTGCGACTCCATCTTGACCGCCAGCGCCAGCCCATCGCCGATGGCCACCACGCCGGCGTTCTCGCCCGGCCCCTGGAGGACCAGCGGCCCCTGAGTGGGCAGCTTTTTGAGCAGGAGGCGCGAGTGCTTGTAGCCGCAATGCTCGCTCCACATGGCTCCGAGGATGCCGAGCTCGACGAGATTCGGCTCGCGCCCAAGGCGGTCGACGATAGCGACGTACTCGGCCGGCAGGAGGCCGAACGCGCGGACCTGGGCCGGGCTGTAGCGTCCGGCAGCTGCTGCCACGTCGGCCACCACAGCCTACGCGCTGGCCGCCGCCACCGGCGCGCGGTCGCGGCAGGACAGCCAGGTGACCACGGACGCCAGCAGCGGCACGCCGTCGGCGCTGCCCAGCAACGGGTCGCAGGCGCGCTCCGGGTGGGGCATCACGCCGCCGACGTTGCCGGCTTCGTTGCAGATGCCGGCAACGTTGCCGACCGAGCCGTTGGGGTTGGATTCTGGTGTGAGCCGGCCGTCAGAGTCACAGTACCGTAGGAGCACGCCGTCACGCGCTTCGAGCCGGGCGAGCTCGCGCCCGGACGCGGCGACGTAGTTGCCCTCGCCGTGGGCGATGGGCAGGCGCAGCAGCTGGCCAGGCCGGCACGCGCTGGTGAACGGCGTGTCCGCCCGCTCGACGCGGCACCACACCCACTCCGACCTGAACTGGAGGGAGCCGTTGTGGAGCATGGCGCCGGGCAGCAGGCCCGACTCGAGAAGTATCTGGAAGCCGTTGCAGATCCCCAGCACGAGACCACCCGCGTTGGCAAACCGCTCGACTGTCGCCATGATCGGCGAGAAGCGGGCGATCGCGCCGGCGCGGAGATGGTCCCCGTAGGCGAAGCCGCCCGGGAGCACCACGCAGTCGTACGAGTCGAGCGCGGTCGGCTCGGCGTGCCACAGCAGGTCCGTCGCCGGCCCCCCAACGAGGTGGTCCAGGGCGCGGACTGTCTCCCGCTCGCAGTTCGTGCCAGGAAAGTTCAGGACCGCGAACCGGGGCGTGCGCGCCACGTCGGCAGTATAGGGTCAGGTCTGCTCGAAATCGGCCCACACCGGCGCGTGGTCCGACGGGAGCTTGCCCTTGCGCGCCTCACGGTCGATGTCGGCGGCGACGCAGCGCTCGGCCAGCGGCCGAGTCGCCAGGACGTGGTCGATCCGCAGCCCCTCGTTCCGTGGGAAGGCGAGCTGGCGGTAATCCCACCAGGAGAAGCGGCCCCCCTCCTCGTGGTGCAGCCGGAAAGTGTCGGTCAGGCCAAAGTCGCACAGCGTGCGCAGCGCCTGGCGCTCTGGCGGCGAGAACAGCGTGCTGCCTTCCCAGACGGCCGGGTCGTACACGTCCCGCGCCTCCGGCGCCACGTTGAAGTCGCCGCACACCACCAGCGGCTCCGTCGACGCGTGGTAGCTGTCCAGGTACCGCCGCAGCCGCTGGTACCAGGCCAGCTTGTAGTCGTACGCCGGCGAGCCGATGGCCTGGCCATTCGGCGCGTACACGCTGACCACGCGGATGCCGTCCACGGTTGCGGCCAGGACACGCGCATGCTCGTCGGGGACGTCGTCTCGCAGCCCCCGCTGGACGTCCGTCGCTGGTGACCGGGACAGGATGGCGACCCCGTTCCAGGAGCGCTGCCCGAACCAGCACACCTGGTAGCCGGCGCCAGCTATCTGGTCGGCGGGGAACTGGTCGTCGGTGCACTTCAGCTCCTGCAAGCAGACGACGTCGGGCCGCCTGCTGTCGAGCCAGCTTACGAGGCGCTCGAGGCGGGCGCGGATGGAGTTGATGTTCCAGCTGTAGACGCGCATGGGTCGTATGGGGCCAGAGGGGTCCGTCGGCCGAGCGTCATTATCGGGCGCGGGCGGAGGGGTCGCTTATACTGGCGCTGTCCGTCTGGGCCGGTGGACAGGTTCGTGCGCTCGTCTCCACCCGTCATCGCAGCGCACCTGCTCGGGACGACGCCTAGTTATCCATTCATCTATTCATCAAGGGTTGCGCCACGCGCGTAGGGGCCGAACACTTCTGATGAGCTCGCTCGACGACCGCTATCCTACCCAGGCTGTGCCGATCTCCAGCTTACCCGAGACGGAGCAGCGGGTCGACGTAAACCGCGGCAAAACCAGGGGCGCCGGGGCTCGTGGACTGGCCTGGGAGCTGTTGCAGACGGTCCTGCTGACGCTGGTCATCTTCCTCGGCGTCCGCTCGGTGGTCCAGAACTTTCGGGTCGAGGGCGCCAGCATGGAGTCCACCCTGACCACCGGCCAGTACCTGCTGATCAACAAGGCGGCGTACTTCCACGTCGACGGCACCCCGATCGCCAACCTGGTCCCGACGACTCACCAGGGATCGACAGACTACCTGTTTGGCGGTCCGCAGCGCGGCGACATCGTCGTGTTCCGCGCCCCAATATCGCCCGACAAGGACTTCATCAAGCGCGTCCTCGGCTTGCCCGGTGACATGGTCTCGGTGAAGAACGGGCAGGTGATCGTCAACGGCGAGCGCCTGGACGAGCCGTACATCCACTTCCCGGCCACGTACACGTACCCCTTCGACGGACAGCCGCGACAGGTGCCGGACGGGACGTACTTCGTGCTGGGCGACAACCGGCCCAACAGCTCGGACTCGCACCTGGGCTGGTTCGTACCGGTGGCGAACATGGTCGGCCGGGCGTGGATCTCGTACTGGCCGCCCGCCGACTGGGGCGCTATGGCCCACGCCACCTACGCCAACCTGCCGTAACGAGCTGTCAACTCAGAGCTGACAGCTCGCGGCCGCTAGCGGTACCTGTCGAGAACCGACTGGATCACCCGCGGCGCGTCGGCTTCGGTGCCGGTCATGGCCGCCTGGATGTGCTCCTCGAAGCTCGCCTCGGACTCGGATTGGTACAGGACCCCCAGGTACAGCGGGTCGACTGACGCCGCGCGCGCCCACGCTTGCTCCAGCACAGACGGGTCGTGGTCCTTCGGCAGCTCCTGCGCCTCGTCGCGGTAAAATTTGAAAGTGTTCACCTTGTTGAACGTGGGGCACGGGCTGTAGGCGTCGATCACGGCGAAGCCGCGGTGGTCGATCCCCTGCACGATCATCTCGGCCAGCTCCTTCGGCTTGCCCGAGAAGGCGCGCGCGACGAACGAGGCGCCGCTGGCCATGGCCAGCTGCAACGGGTTGACCGGCCGGTCAGGTGTTCCCTTGGGGGTCGTCTTGGTCACGAAGCCCACCATGCTCGTCGGCGACGTCTGCCCCTTGGTCAGCCCGTAGATGGCGTTGTCCATGATGACGTAGCAGATGTTCAGGTTGCGCCGCGCGGCGTGGATGAAGTGGCCGCCGCCGATGGCGAAGGCGTCGCCGTCGCCACCCATGGCCAGCACCTTGAGGTCCGGGTTGGCCACCTTGATGCCCGTCGCGATGGGCATCGTCCGCCCGTGGACGGTGTGGAAGCCGTACGTGCTGCTGAAGAACGGGAGGCGGCTCGAGCAGCCAATCCCGCTCACCAGGACGACGTCCTCGGCGTTGTACCCCTTGTTGCGGAGCGAGTTGTAGACGGCGTTCAGGACGCCGAAGTCGCCGCAGCCCGGGCACCACGTCGGCTTGACGCCGCTCTTGTACTCCTCGACAGTGTGCTCGTGACCGGCACCGGCCGGCGGCACCGGGCTCGGGCTCGCGACGGTTGGCGTTGAGGTCGGGGGTGGAGTTGGAGTTGGAGACAACTCAGGCATGGACGGGGGCTCCCTGGCGGATCGCCTCGACGAGGCTGGCCACGCTGAAGACCTGGCCGCCGTAGATGTCGAGGCGCTCGAATGTGATCGTGCGGTAGTGGGCGGAGAGGATCTGGGCGAACTGGCCCGTGTAGTTGACCTCCGGTACGTAGACCACGCGCTTGCCTTCCAGGAACGGGTCGATCTGGTGCGTCGGCAGCGGCCACAGCAGGCGGGGCGCCAGCGCGTGGGCGCGGATGCCGTCGGCCGCCAGGCGATCGATCGCCTCGGCGACGGCGCCGAAGGTGCTGCCCCAGGTGAGGAAGCCGATGTCGGCGGTCGGGTCGCCGTACGTGTGGGCCGGCGGCGCCAGACGCAGCGCCCGCTCGAGCTTCTTGAAGCGCTTCTCGGTCATCGCCATGTGGTTGCGGGCGTCCGAGCTCGTGTTGGCCGCCTGGGTGTGCTCGAGGCCGGTGGCCACGTACGCGCCGCCAGGTGTCCCGGGGATGGCCATGGGCGAGATGCCGTCGGGCGTGATCTGGTAGCGCAGGTAGCGCTCGGGCCCTGAGGACGCATCGTAGCCGTAGCCGTGGCCGTTCGGGCTGTCGCCATTCTGGTAGGCGAAAGTCCGCCGATTGACCAGGCGCACCTGGCTCACGTCTGGCCGCGGGATGCTCTCCGTGCGCACGGCTAGCACCGTGTCCTGGAGCACGATGGCGGGCATCTGGAGCTCCTCGGCCAGGTTGAACGCGTCGATGGTCGTCCAGAAGCAGTCGGTCACGCTGGTGGGCGCCAGCACGACCCGCTGCACCTCGCCGTGGGCGCCGTAGACGGCCAGGTTCAGGTCGCCCTGCTCGTGGCGCGTCGGCATGCCCGTGGACGGGCCGGCCCGCTGGCAGTTGACAACCACTGCCGGAATCTCGGCCATGCTGCCGAGGCCCAGCATCTCCGTCATGAGGCTGATGCCGGGGCCGGAGGTCGCCGTCATGGACTTCTGGCCGGCGTATGAGGCCCCGAGCACCATGCCGATGGCCGCGATCTCGTCCTCGGCCTGGACCACCGCCCCGCCCACCTTCGGCAGCTCGTCGGCCAGGAACTCCATGATGTCAGTGGCCGGGGTGATGGGGTAGCCCGCGTAGCGGCGGCAGCCGGCCACGATGGCGCCCAGGCCGATGGCCTGGTTGCCGGACATGACGACAGTGCCGTGCAGGTTGGCCGGCTCGACCTGGAGCGACGACCGCTCCTGGACCCGCGCCTGCACGTAGTCCCGCCCCAGCTCGACCGCGCGCAGGTTCTTGTCCAGGATGTCGGCGCCCTTCTTGGCGAGCTTCGACTCCCTGATGAGCTGGTGGACGTGGGCGACGTCCATCCCGAACAGGCCGGCGATCACGCCGACGGCCACCATGTTCTTCGCCAGGACGAGCTGGACGTCGTTCTTGGCGATGTCGGTCAGGGGGACGGCGTACGAGACGTAGCGGTCGCTCGCCGGCGGCGTGAGCTCGGCGGAGTCGTAGATCAGGACGCCGCCAGAGCGCAGCTGGTCGATGGAGCGCTCGAACGCCTCCGAGTTGAAGGCGAGCAGGACGTCGACGACGTCGCCGCGGCTGCGCAGCCGGCTCTGGGCGAGCCGGATCTGGAAGAAGCTGTAGCCGCCCTTGATCTCCGCGGGCGGGACCGAGTCAGTGAGGACGTGGTACCCGGCGCGCGCGGTGGCCTGGGTCACCATCTGCCCGGTGATAAGGACGCCTTCGCCCGCCTCCCCGGCAATGCGGATGACGAGGTCTTCACGAGCCACGAGACGAGCTCCCTTCTAGCGCTTGTGCCGCTATGTACGGCACGTGCAGTGTGCCGACGGTGCCGGCCGCGAGCGCTCCCCGGACACGCTCGGTGTGGGCGGAGGACCAGGACGGCGCAGGCGGCGCCACAGACGAAAGCCCGCCGATAGCGCCGAGGGGGCGCGGATCAGGCGGGCCTGGCAAACTGGTGTGGCTGCGGGGACCGACCGACTCACTCTCTGCGACGCTGCTGAGCGGGAGCCGAACAGAACAAGGTGCGATCTATCGAGTAGCTATTATGGCACGCCCGCGCACCCGCTCCGGTATAAACGTCGCTATCATCGACATAAGGAAAACTGATGGCGCCTTCGGCTGGCGGACGCTACGCTCGCTCCAGCACCCGCCCAAATGCCCGCGCGTACGACGCGTCCCCGCTGCGCTGCCGAAGCACCCAGTACTCCGCGCCCCAGAACAGGTAGGCGTACAGCGCGGCGTCCTGCTGCCGGCCCCAGCGCAGGCACGCGTTGTAGTTGGCAACCACGTGCTCCGGCAGGCAGCTGGACAGGCCCTGCCCGGTGGGGTTGGCTGGGATCGTGGTCGCTTCCCACGGCTCCGCCTGACCCTCCGAGATCATCAGCCGCTGCCCGCGCGCCCGGGTCGACGCCAGCAGCTGGCGGGCTTTCTGCTCCGGCCACCGGTCCCGGCTGCCGTCGAGATAGAGGGTCCTTGCCCCCACGGACACGAGAGCGTGGCGCGGGTAGTAGTCGAGCCCCACGATATCGGCCATGCGCTCCGCGACCGCCAGTGAGTCGCCCTGGTCGCGCGTCTGCCACTGCTGGAACAGCCGCACGGGCAGGGACGCCGGCAGGTAGCCGTTCATCAGGATGGGTCGCGACGGGTCGGCCCGCCTGACGGCGTCGACCTCCCTGGCGACGAACGTGGTGTCCAGGCGCCACGAGTGCTCCATGCCGAGCGGGTCGACCGCCTCATGCTCCACCTGCCACGCGACGATGCCCCGGCGATCCTTGTACCGGTCCACGAGACGGCCGACGAAGTCGGTGGCGGCCGCCAACAGCGAGGCGTGCTCGCCTGGCGTGACGCGGGAGCGCTCGCGCAGCGGGCGGGGCAGCCGGTGCGGCGGGGCGAAGAACTCCGGGTAGCCGAAGGTCTTGACTGCGCCAACACACAGGACAACAGGGACGCCAGCCTGCTCCGCGGCGTCCACTTGCCAGTCGAGGCCGCGCGTGTCGAAGACGCCCGGGCTCGGCTCGATCCAGCGCCAGTACGCGCCCAGACGGATCAGCTGAAGCGGGTAGCCGAGCAAGAACTGGAGCGTCGCGCGCGGCTCCAACCCGAGCGCGGCGACCTGTGGCGGGCGGAAGCTGATGCCGAGCAGCGTCGAGCCGCGCCGTTCCACGGGGATGCGCTGCCAGGCGTCGGTGAGCGGCTGGTTTGGCGTGCCGAGACGCACCTGCCGCAGGACCGGCAAGCTGAGCAGGGTGGCCGCGGCCCCGATGCCGAGCGGCAGCGGCCAGCGATCTTTCCTACCTTTCCTGGAGCCTCGGCTTGCTCTACCGTGCCCTGAACGACGGCTCTGGTGCATATCCTCCCTCAGCGCTCCAGCGCTTCCAAGCCACCCGCCCGCGAGCCCGTGCAGCAGTCGTAGCGACCGCCATGATTCCACGGAACGGGGAGCCCCGCAACGCGCCGGCCGGGCCTACCGACTGGCCCGCCGCGTACCGGGAGCTGAAGGACTCGCTGGCCCGCGCCGGCCTGCTGAGCCCCGATCCGGCCTCGTACCTCCCGGTTGGCGTGGCCTGCGGCGCGCTGCTGGTGGCCTCGGTGGGGCTCGCGCTGGCGGCGCCGACGACGGCGACGGGGGCGCTGCTGCCCATGGTCCTGCTCGGGTTCTCGCTGGTCCAGCTGGCGCTGCTCGGGCACGACGCCGGCCACACGGGCATCTTCGGCCGGCCGCGGCTGAACTGGCTGCTCGGCTCGCTGTGCTGGACGCTGACGCTCGGAGTCGGCTTCGCGTCGTGGCGCCGCGACCACAACCTGCACCACGGGCGCCCGAATGATCCGGCCTCGGACCCGGGCCTGCAAACCGGCGGCCTCATCGCCTTCAGCGACGAGATGGCGCTGACGCGGAGCGGTTGGGCCAGGGCGCTCGGCCGGCGACAGGCGCTCCTGTGGGTTCTGGGGATTCCGTTTCTGCCCTTCTTCTTGCGCGGCCGGGGCTGGTACTTTGCCCTCGTCCAGCTGAGAGGACGCGAGCGCATCGCCGAGGTCGCTCTGCTCGCTGCCAGCGCCGCCCTGTGGGCGCTGCCGGTGGCGCTGGTCGGTCTCTGGTGGGGCGGGGTGGTCTTTGGCGCCCAGCTGGTCGCCGGGGTCTACCTGGGGCTGGTCTTCGCCCCCCACCACACGGGCATGCCCGTGTGGGCCTGGGACCGCCAGCTGTCGTACCTGGAGCGGCAGGTGCTGACCGCCCGCAACGTGCGGCCGCACCCCGTGGGCGACGTCCTGTTCGGCGGTCTGAACTACCAGATCGAGCATCACCTCTTCCCGACGATGCCGCGGAGCCACCTCCGCCAGGCTCGGGACATAGTGCTGCCATTCTGCCTGGCGCATGGGCTGCCGTACGAGGAGACGTCGGCGGTCGACTCGTACCGCCGGATACTGGCCGAGCTGACCCGGCTCGGCGAGCTGCCGGCAGCCCGCGACCAGCACCTAAGCAACTGGTCCTGAGTCTTTGCTCCATTCTGATCATCTGAGCTCCACCTGCTTAGTACTTCTCCGTGGGGTTGAGATGAAGAGGGGCATCCAGGATGCGAATTGAGGGCAGGGCGGTCCTTACCAGAGGTTGCGCACGCCGCTGCACCGGGCCGGTGACGTACACGGCTGGCACGCACCTCTGTCAGGCGCTGCCCAACGCAATGATCCAGGAGGGTGTCCGGGCGTACTACCACGGCTGGTACCAGGACGTCGTCACGGCGCTGCCGACCATCGAGAAGGGGTTTGTCGCGGCGCCGTCCGGGCCGGGCCTCGGCATCAGCCTGGCGCCCGGCTTCACCGCGCGCCCCGAGGTCGCCGTACGCGCCTCGGGCAGCGCCTGAGCCTTTCGCCGCCGGCGGCACGGCTGCTGGACAAGACCAGGTGGGGCAGCGACTTTAGAACCTAAGTTTGACGGTACCCCACCTCGCCCTCCTCGGTCTCGCCTGAGACCGTGAGGCTTCGACACAGCAAGACCGGCTCAGTGGGCGCGTGCCGCGGATGCTTTCGCTTCACATTCGCTCGACGGGCTATCTCGCGGCGCCCGGGGTCGGTAGAAGTAGTGGTCCAGGAGCGTCTGATCGAGCTGCATCGATTGCCGGAGAGCGGTCATCACGCTCGCTGGAAACATCGGGAATTCCTGCAGGCCAGTCGGGTAGATGTCGACGTCGATGGGGTAGCTGAGCACCAGCAGATCGACGCGGCCGGCGCAGATGTCAGTGACCAGAGGCTGCGAGTTCCAGCGCCTCTCGTGCTCGAGCATGCTGAAGGCGAACGGCTCGAACCAAATCGGCTGATCACCCAGGACTGCCCCATCGAGCCCCTCCGCAAGCACCACCCCCTGCTCATGCCGCATCTCGCCGACTAGTTGATTGAAGGCGCTTGCCTGATCGAGAAGATGGTGGAACTGCGCCGCGGGCAGCGTCCAGCTGAGCGGAACGAACTCGCGGTTCCGCTCCAGGAGCAAACGGGCTGGCGTCAGCACCCCCAGTTGCCACGCCAACAGCCAGACCGGCAGCATCGATGCAACGCCGCACAGCCACTTGCGACGTGGGCGAAGGCAAGTCCAGATTGCCAGGCTGGCCAGCACCGCCGTTGCTGCCGCGAGCTCGATCCAGTAGTTGTGGTTGGCGCCGACCTTGATGATCCCGACGGCTGAAACGGACGTTGCCAACCAATACAGCATCAGCAGCCGCGGCAAGGCATCATTCCAGGCCCTGGTGCGCACGCTGTAGAACAGCGCTAGCAGGGTCGGCACACCCTGGAGAGCCAGCCACTCCTTGAACAGATAGGCGCCGGAAGCGAACGACGTCGAGTTTGGGTTGCCTGGTCCAATATTGTCCCAGAACGCGCCTCCTGAAGACCACTGCAACATGAGTGCCGGTAGGAGCACGGTGGTCACCGTTGTGAGGAGAAACGAGCCCGACTTGCGTGGACTGATGGTCGCGAGCCAGACGGAGCCGGCCAGCGCAGCCGCAAAGAGGCTCTGCTTGGTCAGCAGCGCCAGTCCGGCGAGCGCTCCGGCCGCAAGCACGTGCGCGCGGCCTGTCCCGTGTGCGAGCACGGCGACCGTCGCAATCGCCAACGAGATCCCGAGGGCGTCGACACGTTCCAACACGAGGAATGGCGCGGGAACGCCGGGGAACGCCAACCCTAGAAACATCAGCGTCGAGAAGCCAGCTGCCCACCAGCTTCTGGCCAGAGATGCCGTGAGATAGCCAACCAGCGCCGCAGCAACGAGGCCCGCGGTGAGTGAGAGCACTCGTCCCGGTGCGAAGCCGGGTCCCACATATGCGTGCAACAGAGCTAGAAGGACGTAATACAGCGGCGAGTAGTGGACCTGGACGAAGGGCTGACGATCGATGGGTTGGTACAACGACTCGTGTCGGAGAATGCGTGACGCCAACCCATAAATCAGGGGCTCACCTTCATCGAGCTGCCCAGGCAGCATCAGGGCCCAGCGGCACGCGGCCAGCGTCGCCGCGGTCAGAACTGCCAGCAGGGCAGCCAGAAACAGCACACTTATCTGGCGGGCTCGGCCGGCCGCTGGCAGCACTCGGCCCGAATCGCCGGCTATCAGGGAGCCGAGGTTCGTACCCCGACACTGCACGATGTGACCTGGTCCACCCGCCGCCGACCCGGCGGATACGAGCCAAGCGCGAGGAGGCTCGTGCGCATGCTCGTCAATACGGTACCACGCTCAGACGAGCATGAGACGTTCGTGTTGCCTCACATGCGCGAGCCGCTCGAGCATGGCCGGGCCGGCATTGGTCTGGCTAGTGGTCTCCGTCGCCTGGGTTAGGGCCGCAGGGTGGACCTCCACCTACACAGGGGTAGGCACCTTGATCTCGTGGTCCCTGTCTGTCCTGGCTGGTTATCTGGTTGCCCCGCCCCGCTCGTACTGGGTCGGCACGCCTGTAGGTGTCACGGTGCTGGGTGCGGGGCGGTTGGAGCATGGCTGAGACGATTCCAGTACTGCCGCCGTGCAGGAGCGGGGTGAGGTGGGACCTAAAGCCTTAAGCTGGACCCTGTGACAACTACCGGCTTCGCGATCGTCGGGACGGGCATGGTGGCCGAGTACCACCGACAGGCCATCGCTGCCAATGCCGACGTGGGCGCCCGCCTGGTGGCCGTGGGGCACCACGAGCCCGCCCAGTTCGACGCCATCGGCGCCCGCTTCGGCGTCCCCTGCCTCGGGCTGGACGCGCTGCTCGACCGCCCCGATGTGGACGTCGTCTGCCTG
>JAABUZ0100001016.1_pt1 | contig 57918 bp, 54 predicted proteins | sample 5562091 | NCBI WGS metagenome assembly JAABUZ01 (sample SAMN12813069, study PRJNA571459) | rock metagenome | isolation source: Antarctica rocks | place: Antarctica: Victoria Land, Linnaeus Terrace sud | collected 2015-12-21 | reverse complement strand
CCATCTTCGAGTATGTCGAGTGCTTCTATAACCGGGTTCGTCGGCACTCCACACTCGGCTATGTCAGTCCGGCTGTTTATGAACAAGTGATGTGTTAACCCGAATGTTTCGGGTCTCCACTAAAGCGAGTGAAGCTCACATCGAGTTTCAGCTGATTGGCAATATAGTTTACCACATCTTTAGGAATTTCATGCTGAGCTGAAGGGAAGTGCCCTTCATATTGAAAACACTTGAGAAGTAAGGCACAACCAAGTCGTGTGGCCCCCGTCTTGTTCGCAAGAAAATCGAGTTCCTTGGGAAGAAGAGTGAAAGACTCAATTAATTCTTCAATGTCCCATTGGCGTTTCATCTACATGGATCGCTCCTTTTCTAGAAAATATGGAATGCACATATGGATGAAGAGAGGGAAGCTCCCAATGCCAGAGGCGCCCCAAATGTACTATATCGGTGAAGCAGAAGAGAGCACAAGTAAAGGAAGAGGGAAACAGGACTTTTATCTTATACCGAATGAGGCGGATAAAGAAGAGCCTGGAGAACACGACAGCGAAGCGAGACAGCTAACGTTCAAACGCTCTCCTCTCGCTTTTCGTGCTTATCGATGAAACTGCTCACAAACTCGTACTAGAAATTTGTATCTAGTACGAGTTTTCTAGTACTAGCTGCCCCTACAAAAAGAGAGATGTAAAGCGGCTCCAAGAAGAGAAAGAAATGCTACAAAAGATGCTACCTTGCACTTGGTGACAGCTTCGCTCCTTTCACCCCAATGAAGGTCAGTTCGCGCAGATGATGCACATGCACAAGGCATGCTGACAGGGGTAGCTCGCATAGCTGAAGTAACCATCATGCACACTTGTCCCCGAAAACTGCTCCATCATGCCAATCGCTTTGAGGGCCGCACGCCCTCGCTTTGGGTGTGCGGCGTAATGCGTGAGTCGATCCGTCGAGCAGTCATGCACCCACTGCCCAGCCTTGCCGACCCGCAGTCCGGTTTCATCCTGGTGGATTACCGCCGCGTTGAGCAAGGCCGCTTTGATCTGAATTTCCACCTCTGCTAACTGCTGATGACAGGTTTTCACACACCTGGCAATACTGCAAGCTGACAGATGGACGCCGAATAGGTCCTGCAAGAGTTGGCTGGTGCGAGCATAGGGCACCGCTTGGCCTTCCACCAGATAGACGGCGAGGGCCTCAATCCCTTTCCCATATTGGGCAGGAGCACTCACGCCCTGTGGAAATGCAGCTCGTGTCCGATGGGAGCAGACCGGACAGCCCTTTTCTTCGACCCGATGCTCCGTGACCCACACGCGAATGGTCGGCAGATCAATCACCTGACGACGTTCTGGCTGCTCTGCAGGAGACTCGCGCAAATCGTGCTGGCAAGCTTCACAGCGTTCCACCGCATGAACGAGGACCGCATCGGGACGTTCGACCTGCAAGAGGTGATGTCCCTGATGTCCCTTTTGCCCTCCTGCTTTCTTCCCACTTGGCTGTCGCACGCTTTTGGGAGGTCGGACAAAGCGGTCAGAGGAGGGAGGCAAGCTACTATTGTGACTGTCTTTGGCGTGTCGCTCTTCCAACGCTTTGACGCGCTCTTGCAGATACTCAATCGCGAGGATCGCTTGTTGGAGTCCTTCGCGTAAGTCCGTATTCGATTGGTGAAGCTGGTCGATCTCTTCGTCTTTGTGGTGCAAGACGGCCAGCAAGCTCGTCTTCTCCGCTCGAAGCTGCTCAATCTCCTCGTCTCTCTTCAAGTACTGTAGCAGATATGTTATCTTTCTGCAACTTTCGAGACACCCTTCTGAATAGTTACATTGGATGTCTTTTCCTAAGAAATATAACAAATCGCTCTATTTCCTACTATTTCGTTATCCGGGAGCTACCTCTCTTTGATTCCTCGGAAAGTTTTGTTCCACTTTTAAATCACCTTCTTCCCATAGGCGTCAAGCAGCGTATGACACCGATCTATAATCTTACCAAGAAGCGTGGACTCTTCATCTGAGAGCATCACCGTTTCCCCGTCTGCACGCTTTTTCTCGATATGTCGCCGATATGTCTCTACCCGACTAAATACTGCTTGCACTTTCGACAGGCGTTCCGAAGCATCGAGATCATTTCCTTGTCCTTCCAACCCTGCGTCATAGGCACTTGTTTTTACAGTAAGGGATGCCTTTTTAAGACCGTCAAGCAGAGCTGCTTTTCGATCGTTTTGTCCTTCTGTATTAGAAGGCAAATAAGATCCATGCTCTTGTCCAGAACGCTGTTCGTCCTTTTCAAAGTGAGCTTCTCTCCGATTTCCTATGGAAGAACCCTGGAACTTAGCCTGCTCACCTTGTGCCTCTTGCTTCCTCTTCTCTTCTTGAACCTTCTCAACCGCGACACGCACCCCTTCAACTGAGAGATCATCAGCTAAATATTTCTCGATGATCGGAGCACGGTCTTCTTCTTCTCCCAAACGTCGCAAGTAGGTCATCACCCGCGGACTATATTTCTCGCGAAGTGCGGTGCGGATATCAGCGGCAGACCGAGCGGCCATGATCGCGAAGTTTACATGATAGCGATCTCTCTTGATTTCAGCTGCAATCTCTTCTTGCGTCATCCCAAATTCTTCTATGAGCTGAATGTAGAGAAAACCTAAATTAACCGGTGATCTGTTGACCTGAGCAGTGTTCTCCCTGGCAAGACGAAGTCCCAGCTGTTTTTTTTCGGCGGGAGAAGCTCCAACGAACACGGGAACTTTGCTCAGTCCTGCCTCTCTCGCAGCTTTGCGGCGTTGATGACCCCCTCCTGTGATAAAGTAGTATTCCTCTTGCCCCTCCGCAGGACTGACGTTGAGTGCTCCCTGAAAACCGTCGACTTTGATTGATTCAACTAACGCAGCGTAATCATCTGGATGTATGTCTTCATCATGCTGGTAAGGATTGTCAAGCAGGTGATCAATGTCAATCCACACCACTTGAGGCTCATTGGGGTTCTGCAGTTCCTGCTCATCAACAGAGAGACCTGCTCCTTTTCCGCGTCGAATTTCTATTGGTGTACTTCTTGCAGCGCTCTGAGAAAGCAATTTGCCTAAATCTTGCTTGGCCATCAGGCTTTTCCTCCTACAGGAGATGTCGTCTCGTACCGTTCCATCAACGCTTTCGCCACTTCAGTGTATGCAACTGCCCCTGGGCTGTGTGGAGCATAGAGATCAATAGGAAGTCCCGATGCGGGACTCTCACTGACTTTGACATTTTCAGGAATCACCTTTTCAAAGACCAGCGAGCCGTATTTTTGCCGTGCCTGTTGCTCGATAGCCTTGCTCAAATTCTTGCTTTTGTTGTACCTCGTGCAAATAATACCTCCCATATGAAGTGAAGGATTGAGCCGACGGCATTTTTGAATGGCAACCTCCAGTTGTGGCATCGCATTCCACGCGTAGACACCCATCTCAAGGGGAACGAGCACGGCTGTTGAGGCGACAAGGGCATTGTAGGTGAAGACTCCGAGAGAAGGGGGGGGGTCAATGAGGATGTAATCATAACGATTGACTACGGCATCGTTCGCACCAGGCGCGCTTTCCATGTGCAGTGCATCGCGCAGCAGTAACTCACGTCCGACCTGCCCCGCGAGTTCCATCTCGGCTCCTGACAGATCAAGCGTCGCTGGAATCAGATCGACACCAATTGTCGTAGGAATAATAGTAAATGATGCTCCCTTTTCGGGATTCAGCAACGCCTCGTACACACTATACTCCACCTGAGAGATATCGACAGCCAGACCCTGCGTCAAGTTGAACTGTGGGTCAATATCAACACACAGCACTTTTTTTCCGGCATGAGCAAGAATTGATGCAAGACTCAAAACTGTCGTTGTTTTGCCCGCACCTCCTTTTTGAAGAGCGAACGAAAATACTGACCCCATACTCTGTTGCAGTAGAGCGGTATCTTCTCGCCGCCGTACTACATCTCCTTTCGTGGAAACTTCCTACATATTATTGACGAAGAGAGGAAAGCTGTACTCATATCTATAAGTAGCTTACTTTCTGCACATAATCTAGTAAAATGCATCACGAGAATGCCATAAAAAGGTTTATTCCCTTTGGAACATTTGGTTCTTCTTGCAAGATTATAACACATATAGTGAGCGAACTTTACTCTCTCACAACTGTTGTACATTGGACATCTACGATCTTTGGACTGCGCACTTTTTGGTTACGCGTAACCACTCCTCTCCACAAGCACTTTTTGGTTACGCGTAACCACTCCTCTCCACAAGCACTTTTTGGTTACGCGTAACCACTCCTCTCCACAACTATAAAATTGCTAATACTGCCGCATAGAAGGCGGGGGTAGCCGAGCGCATTATGCGGTCGGTAGTAAAACTGCTTCATGAGAACAAGAGTAACACACGAGAGCCGTGACTAGGAAAGAGGCGGGGTCAAGGAAAGTGAGAACGAAGCAAAAAAAGCGAGGTGCGATATCAGATACCCTCTTTTTTAGGACGTAGAGCAAATTGCCCTCTTGTTGTTCTTTGAGGGAATGGCCCGCCACATCCCCCCACGACTTTATCTGGGGGTAAGGCGGGCCGAACGTGGCTTTCCACAAGGTTAGAACATCTGTTATACTAGCATTGATGGATGATTCCTTGTCTTTTACGAAGGGTATTTTTCCTAATTTCCTCTGGTCAGCGTTTTAGAGGACTACCATGAGGCCAACACCCTCCTGTTGAGCACGGTGATAGACGAGACTTGCTGCAGCCATGTCCTCACAGGCATGCCCCATGGCCTTGTAGACGGTGAGCTCGTCTTTGGACTGCCGTCCCGGACTCCGACCCAGCAAGACTTCGCCTAGTTCAGTGGCAACACTCGGGTCGAAACCAGTGAGTTCCCCACAGCCAGTCGGTGGGGGCTCGAAGGCAAGCCGTGTCTCCACGAAGAGACGACCATGCTCGATCACCCTGGGGTCCAGTTCTCCGCCGGGGGGCCTGTATCCAACAGACGTGACATGCAGCCCAGGCATGAGCCAGTCGAAGCTGATCACTGGCTCACCTGCATTGGTACACAGGCACACGACATCAGCTCCACGCACGGCCTCCTCAGCAGTCTTCACCACGCGTACACGGGAATCTATGGCCGTGAGCCACTCTGCACGAGCGACGTGGCGCGAGGCAATGCGGATCTCAGAGAACGGGCGCACGCGCGGAAGCATCCTGAGATGCGAATGGCCCTGCACCCCAGCACCGACAATCGCCAGCACGTCGGTATCTGTAGGGGCCAGGAGCCGAGTCGAGAGGGCAGCCGCTCCTGCCGTTCGCAGTGCAGTAATGTAGGTTCCATCCATGATTGAGAGGGGAGTACCCGTCTGAGGATCGAACAAGCAGATGAGGGCCTGGTGAGCACGCAGACCGAGCCGCTCGTTGCCATGAAAGACGGAGACCAACTTGACGCTGACTTCTCGGTCTTGCTGATAGGCTGGCATCGTGAGCAGAAACCCCGTGTTGGGGACGGCGATCTCATTGCGTTTCGGGGCATCAACGAGGCCACTACTTTGCGCTCTGAATCCCTCGGCCAGGGCTTCCAAGAGCGCGTCAGGGTCCAACAGTCTCTGGACCTCCGTTTCATTGAGCATCAAGATGTCCATCTGAACCTCCTGTGATCAGAAGATGTTGCCGTCGTAGACCTCCTCTCGTTCTCCTTCCAATGCCGCTCGACTCACCTCAGTATACATCCTGAGACAAAGCCGTAACAAGCTGGCTCGAACGCTCATGAGGTGAACATCGTTGGTCTGAAAGAAGGCCCGAAGAGCATTTTTCTCCTGGGTGGTATAATCTACTACACTCTTCGCGTACTACTTTTTCTTTCAACGTCATTGCTGAAGAGAGATTTTTGGAAGAGGAGGAAGAGCATGCAACTCAATTGGAAGCAGATGGATGCAAGTGAAAATACAATGAGAATTACCACTATTGATGCACATGCAGCAGGTGAGCCATTGCGCATTATTACTGGCGGTCTCCCTCCACTCATAGGCAATACGATACTGGAAAGACGTCGATATATGCAACACCACTTGGACGACATCCGAAAAGCGTTACTGTGGGAACCGCGAGGACATCGCGACATGTATGGAGTTGTGCTGACTGCGCCCGTGACGGTTGAGGCTGATTTGGGCGTCCTGTTTCTGCATAATGAGGGCTACAGTACGATGTGTGGACATGGAGTGATTGCATTGGTCACAGCATTGCTTGAAACGGGCACAATAGCTCCTCAAGGTCAACAAACGTCCCTGAACCTGGATACACCGGCAGGATTGGTACGAGCGACTGCTCATCTCAACCGCAAAGGACAGGTAGACCATATCTCATTCCTGAATGTGCCCTCGTTTCTGTATGCTCGTGATGTGACCATTGAGGTGCCAGCGTATGGCAGGCTGACGGTCGATATTGCCTTTGGCGGCGCATTTTACGCTCTGTTGTCGGTTTCGCAAGTGGGGATGAGCATCTTGCCAGAACAGGCGAGACAACTTGCAGCAGCAGGACAAGCGATTACAAAGGCGGTTAATGCAACTATACCTGTTCGGCATCCGATTGAAGCTGATCTCAGCTTTCTCTATGGGACGATCTTCACAGGCTCACCCGAAAATGCTCTCCATCATAGCCGCAATGTCTGTATATTCGCCAATGCCGAAGTGGATCGTTCGCCAACAGGGACGGGGGTCTCAGCCAGGCTCGCTCTGCATTCTGCCAAAGACGAGATTGCAGACGGTCAGCAGATCATCATTGAGAGTATTTTAGGGGCAGCGAGCACGTTTCACGGTCGAGTGGTCGATCATGCACAGGTTGGGTCATATCAAGCAGTCGTCCCTGAAGTCAGTGGAAAGGCATTCATCACTGGGCGACATGAGTTTCTTCTTGATCCGAGTGATGAACTGGGACGAGGGTTCCTTCTCTCCTGACAGGTAATATTACCTGTCATATGTAGCCTCCCAGTGATCCTTGCTTTGATTGAACACGCTTCTCTTGCGCTTGGCCTTCGAGGAAGAAGAGACTGGAAGGCAACGCGAAGCCCCACTTATGGCACCGCCAGGCTCATCTTGAGCCTGTCCACAGCCTGTCCACATGATTCTCGGGTTATGCACCGTATCATCCACATTGTTGCCAAGAAATTTGTGGAGAACTAGGTTGTCACACAGTCTTTACTCAGGTATACTTCTGCTAGCAAAACCTTCTCACGGTCTGCTCGTCAATATTTCATCGCATGTTCATCCAAGAGACGTCACCGTCCCTGGAGTGTTGTCCTTTGTGTCTGTTTGCGCGATCTCGCACTCGTGAGGAGGAGGAGTCCCATGCCTATCGCATCACCACTAGCCCCGAAAAGCGTGTTACGTCATCGCCCTCTTGGTTCCCATGGAACCACGAAGGAAGCGCCAAAGGTCACCCGTGCCTCGCGTCCACCACAGCAGACCATCACGAAGAAAGGTCCTCCACAGATCAACGTTGCCTCGCTGGGGATTGGCATGGTGGTCGCGCTGAGTGCCATGCTCCTGGGACAGTTCGCCCTTGGATGGCTCAGTACCACCTGGGATGACCTGCACTATGGCCGTCCCCGAACGTCTCAGACGGATGCCTTCGTGGGTCACGAGACAGGACACACGCCGAGCCATTTTATCATCCTCAATCTGCACGGTCGTATCGAGATTTTTGAGCTGCCTGGCGGAGATCCAACGCGAACCAAGATCTACCTCGGGCCGCAGATCTCTGGGCCAGGAGCGGATCTGGTGCCAGTGACGGTGCGGTTTAGCGATCCGCAACGGACGCATCATCCCGACATGCTCATCTGCTTCCAGAATACCCAGGTCGTCTTTCGCAATGCTCATGGCACCTTTCAACCTGGGGAGCCATGAAGACGTACAGGTCCATTCGTACTCAAAGGCCCATTTTCAGTGAAAGTACTTTTGTTCGCACTTGCGATGGAATCAGCACTCTTTTTCGCGTTTTACGATAAGCTTTTTCGCGACGAAATCGTAAGAGTATTCATGCATATCTCTATTTAGAGCTCAGGCCAACAATCGAGCGTTCGCAGAGTATGAACATGTTTCTGTCTCTCTTAGAAAAGAGTTCCTTGCTCAGGGTTTTCAAACTCTTCATGTTGCTGAAGCTCCGTTGGACTTGGCTGTTGTTTCTTCCTCTTGCCTTCCGGCTGACCGAGAAAGTTCTGTGAACTGATCACAGGCTGGCTGATACGCTGCTCAATCATACGTCGTGCATCGCCGCCAATAGCACCGGCATCAGTGGCATCACGCTTCAATTCAGGAAACCCCTGACTATCCCTATTCTGATGGAGTGTGATAGCTGTAGCCTCGCTCAACGAGGTGAGCGCGAGTTCCAGGTGCGTCATGTGGTCGCGCAAATTGGTCCTTGCAGGCAACAACTTGTATTTCTTGTGAGTCTGGATGGAAATATCAAAGGTACCTTGATGGATCTCATTGGTGAGGATAGCGAATTCCATGCCTTCTTTTGCACCACGTTCTTTCCACTCATCCGTCAAGCCGTTGCGGATAAGATCGCTTTTAATCCGCTCCTCGATCCACTTTTCATCATATCCCTTCGCGCGCAGGTCAGCTCGAACTCGATCTAATGCCTTTTCTGGGTGTTCAATCTCCTCAATGCGCTCATCGCCAGTCTTCGCAAGCCATTGTTTAAATGGTTCAACCCGTGGAGTGTGAATGGACTGCAAGATGCGGAAGACGGATGCACGATCACACGTATCTGTCTGACGCATCCTCCCATCTCGTGCCTTGAGTTTGAATTGCACAATGCTCTCGATGGTTTCTCTGGCACCATCTTCGTGGCGCAGTCGATTTTTTAAGACGCGCCAGTAATTCGCATGATCCTTGATATCAGGAAGGACATAGGCAAGAACGTCTACAATGACGTAATACCACGTATTGTTGTGCCATATCCGACGGACATCTGATGTTGAAAGGGTTAATTCTTTTGACGGTGTTTCGTCCATATCTATCCTTTTCCGGTCAAACCATTAGGCAACTCTAATGGTTTGTCTTCTCTGCCTTATCGAAAGAGCACTACTTCAGCTTCATCAGCATATATAGGTTTATTCTCATCCGTAGGGTAAGTATCCTTTCCATCACAGTGTGCTGCGTTACGCTTCCTCTTGTCGGTAGTCGGCTCCTATCATCTTCACCGCAACCAATCCTCGCGAGAGCCGTGATAAGGTCGCCTCGCCAATGTACAGATCAAGCTCCTCCTTCTTGTTCGTAGAAAGAATTGTTGGACGCCTCGCCGTGCATCGCGCGTCGAAAATCAACCAGTAGACTTCCCAGCGCTCTTCCTTTGGCCGTGACTTGTCGATGTCGTCGATGATCAGAACTGGAGCACTCATCACCATCTCTATGAGCCGGATGTGATGGGTCTGATCGAATACTTTCTTCGTCTCGTCATAGGCCATAAAGAATTGTGGGGCGCTCACAAACAAGCTTCTCATAGGCTCCCTTCGCCCATCGGGGAGCAGCCTGCCTACTTCTCTAAGAGAATTACAGATGGCGGCTTCCAAGTGTGTCTTACCCGTTCCATAGCTGCCGTAGAACAAGAGGTTGCCCTTTGGCTGTTGGGCAAACGCATATGCCTTTTCATAGGCGTCGGGCTGGCGGGTAGGATCATAGGTATCAAACGTCCTCCCACGGAGTTCGCGAACCATGTCATGATCGACCCACTTGGCACCTAACCACCCGCGAAATGTGTGAACGCACTGCTCACGCATCCATGCCTGGCGAACCTCTTCTTGCTCCCGTTGCTTGCGGGCCTTGCGCTCACATTCGCAACTCCGTTGAATCCATCGTCCACTAGGAAGTGCAACTGGCTCGATGAGCCCACAAACAGTACAGGTCCAGAACAAATCGACTGGCGGGTGCATCTTTGGTTGTGATGATGCAGGCAATATCTGGCCCAATCGTGTCATTGGAAGCATCACCTCTTCACGTTGTTTCCCCACCTGCGCCGTCTGGAGTTGGGCAGCCTGAAGCTGTTTTTCAGCATTGCGTGCTTCACGTTGGCAGGCACACTGCCTTTTGACCCAACGGTTTCCAAAGAGTGCGATTGGAGGCTGTGGCCCACACATTTCACACGTCCACATCAGATCGGCTGGAGGGATCGCGCTGGGCGTTGGCGATTGTACAACGTCACCGACAATCCACAGACGCCTGTTATCAGATACTGTCATCATAGTCCTCCCTCTAGGCTAGAGCGGCAACGACAGCCGATCGTCCCTCGCGAATGTTTTTGAGATACGCGCTACGGTCCTCTGACGAGAGCTTGAGGCATGCGATACGGTCTCCTGGCGGCAACTTCATAAAGGTCTCTCGGTCCCCCTCCGACATATCCTGCCGCAGCTTTTCTCGCTGCTTCTGAACATACTCAGCACGCTGCTCTTCAGTCATGCTCACCACATCGGTGTAATCGGTCTTGCCCCCGGATGATGCGCTCGGCGGTCGTTTCCTACGATTGCTCTCAATAATATCGAAGTATTCATCATACTTGCGGTAGACATAATCCAGATCCCAGCGAACACGCTTTTTCTTGAGGAACTCATCATCCACAACAGCCTGGAGCACCTCCATCAAGTCTTCATCACGCCCGACAAATTGCCCCAGTTTGTTGGCGGCATTCACCGTTTCATCGGTCGGGAGTATTTTCCGGCCCTTGAACTGCTGATACAGGTCGATGATGTGCTGTCCTTGCAAGGTCTGGACGACCTCACTCTTCGCAGGCTGGCGCGTGCCCTTCTTCGGATGGCTATTTCCGCTTGCTTGTTTGCATTTTTGCTGCTTACTTGCTTTACGGCCAGTTTCCCTCACAGGTTGAGGTGTCTCGGCTGTTGGGTGTACTGTAGGAGCTGCACCGTTATTCCTCCCAGGTGTCTGTAGCTCTTGTACAACCTGGACCACCTTCTGCGCTACTTCAGCACTTAAACTAAACAAAGAGGAGATAAGGGTGACCGGGTCGTTGGCGCTAGCCAACACCCGCTCGTCCACTGTTGAATCTGCGTTCGCGGAATCATTACTGTTTGTAATTACTGTATTGTAATTACTGATTGTAATTACTGGTATTGCTACCTCCAAATTGCGGGAACGATTCCGCAAATCGGAGGAATCGTTCCCGCAATTTGCGGAATCGTTCCCGCTTTCTGCGGATTCAAGAGAGGAAGTTTGAGTGTCAATTTCCGCAATTTGCGGATTTGAAGGGAGCGTTTTGAGGAATGGAAATGCCGCGCTAAAGCCATGCTTCTCATCCTTTTTGATTGCCAAGCGGATGAATTTAGGCAACACAGGCTTGGTCGGCTTCTTCCCTTTCTCGTACTTGACATTCTCTTCATCAAGCATCGCCTGCAGGTGCAGTTCTGCCAGCTTATTCGAGACCATCTCCACGTTCAAGGTCTCAATGGTGATTCCCTCGCGCGTAACCGCCTCAACCGCGTACTGGACCGGCGCGAGTCTCCGCCCCGCCGTGACGAATGCCTGCACAATAGTACTGAGTTTGTGAATGTGCGCCTGAACCGTGTCCGGCTGGAACTCATACTGCCGGGTGCGGTCAAAGCCTTTGTAGGGGTTCTTGCGGCTGATCAGATAGTGCAGATCCTCTTCAAGGAAGCGCAAAATGCGTGGAATGTTCTTCTCGCCGCAACTGGACATCAACTCCCAATACAACTCTTCCTCAGTTTTGAACACATATCTGGAGGTGTCCTGCGTCGCCGCCTCACCAATCTCTTCGAGGCGGTCATTGATCGCCTCAGCATGGGAAAGGCCATCGGCTTTCGTGCCGTCCCAGAACTCCATGCGGGCCAAGATGCGGGCAGCGTCAATATCGAGGCGGCACAAAATGTAGTAATCCCAGTAGTCGATATTGAGATGAAAAGAGCAATGCGTGACTTGGCTCATTCCTCACCTCCATATGCCCCTATAGGCCAAAACACGCCAGCCGTAGCACGAAAATGCGTTATAGATGGCGCATTGATTTGATTGCGCGTACAAATGTGTATCATACATGGGCTTCTTTCCAAAATGAATATAAAAACGAAGATGGATATGAAAAACGAAGATGTGCATTTCGAGGCAACACTAATACACTTCCAGTACCTTGACAATGCAAACAATGTAATATACTCTATGTATTAGAAGCACAAGTGCGTACGAAACGCACACCTTCCGTCAGTGGAGAGATCAAAGCCCGTGAGCCTGCAAACTTTGGGCAACGACCCTCGAACTGACTTTTTTTATTGCTAGAAGCTGCTCAAGCGCAAAGTAATCCTTACTCTACCTCACACCTGCTCTACCGCCCGAAATCTTCCGGGCTCGGTGAGAGAACTATACCTTTGAGCATATCTTACTCTTAAAAAACAGTCTCTACTAGTAGGGATGTGCGCGATTCCTCCCCTGATTTTGAGCGTAAAATGTCACCCGACCGTAGTGGGAAATTTCACCCGACCGTAGTAAAACTCACCCGACCATAGTGGGAGCGTGCAAGAGATTGATCGCTTTCTCTGGCGTAGGAGAGTGTAATGTGGATGTGAAATAGCACTCTTAACAAACGCTGTTGAGCGCGAAATTTCGCCCGACTATAGTGGGGTAGTGTACACATACCATGTGTATCACGGGTCTGCACTCAATCACGAAATGTACTAATAAGGGGAGTGCATGCATTTTCTATCTTTTAAAAAGGGACGTGTATATACCCCTTTGGAAGCACAAAAGGAAGCATATTTCACCCGCCCGTAGTGGGGTATGTGTTGAGGGATGCAGTGTTTAAAGCGCAAAAGCGTCTTTCGTAAAGGTGCTCTCATGCTTACAAGCTTTTCTTGGGTCTTTTTGTCGATATGCTCTCTATCACGAGTGGATCTGTAGCAATAGCTTCAGGAACTTTTTTCATGTAGTGTTGCATTAATTCGTAGGGAGGCAGGATACACCAATGAACTTCTAGCCACTCTTTGCCCCAGTGTGCTTTGCTTGTATCGGGTTCCGACAGAGGACGACACTCACCAACAACTCCCTGATCCACGAGCTTGCGAAGCGCGGCCTCAACACGCGGCGCAAACCGCGTTGTCAGATGTCCTTCATCTATGGATACCATACTAGCGACCAATAAATCCCGCATCATAAGAGGTCGATTATAATCTCCTGTTCTGGCGTGTTGACGCCAATATTCAGTGAGATAGAGAGCAATGCGCAGCGCAATTTGATCGTTTTGCGGATTTAATTGAAAAACACGTCGGTCTATCTCCGCAAAGAAGACGTTGCCATGCTCCTCATAAGTGTTAATCCAAGCACCTGGTGCGATAAAATAACCAACCGGTTCACCCTCTTCAATCTGTGTAGTCTCTTTGACAGACGTCACGCGTAGGTAGGGTCCATCAATCAAGAATCTTCGGACTCTTCCCTTAACAATAACTGCATGGCGACCGCGCAGGTAACACTGTTCAAGCAACTTCACGTCCTGGTGGACCTGTTGTTTATGCTTCCATTGGTACCCGTCCGTAAATCGCTTTTCTGAACCTGCGTAGACACGGGTATGCTTTTGTACCCCGCGCCACTCTAAAATCTCATCAACCCGTATGGCTGCACTGCCATCCTTGGCGAGCTGATTATCGCAGCGCCTGATGTTCCAGAGTCCAAGGAGAATGCGTGCCGTAAGGATGGTGCTTTCCCCCAGTGCCCGTATGCGTTGCAGTGCCTCTGAAATGCCGAGGGGATTGTCAGGATCACCGACATAGACGTGCAGCTGGTTCGACGCAATATAGCGCATACGCTTAAACTCTGGTTCTTCTTCCCAGCCAGCCTTGTGCGCCAGCGTCGCCTCACGAATCGCCCGATCCTCCTGAAAGCTGGTGGTGGTAAGCATTGTCGTACTGCTGATGTATGGAATACTCGTGAATAAGGATCTGAGTTCTTGTTGCTCTCCATCAAGGGGTATCTCTGAGATAACAAGAGGCGACTCGTTGATTCCCTGCTCGACAAGCATGACATCCGAGAAGGGAAGGGGTGTCGGGCTAGGAGGTACCCCTTCCTGGGTGAGCATGGTGAGAAAGCTTTGTGTGACCACCTGTACGATTTCTGCTTGATAGTGCCCAATCTTGCTCTGTGACTCGCTCGATAAGCTTTGCAGTTGTAAACTTGAGAGCCAGGAACTCACCTTACTAAGGAGAAGACAATTGACTCGCTGTTTTCCTCCGCGTGTTTTAAGTGGGAACTGGCAAAGACCCTCAGCAAGTTCGCTTGTGCGTTGAATGCGCTGCAACTGACCACGTGCATTGATACCAAGGGCGACACACATCGTTGGAATGCTAAGATAGATGGTATTACGAGCGGTGAGAACGGTAAGCAACTGATCGCCTTGATAGGAAATAATACGCTGTGCTACCACGTCTTCAACGACATCAGATATCGGAAGTCGCTCGTTTCCCACGCTCTCGTGGGCATTATCAAACAATGAAGAATCCATAGCTCAACCCTTTCAAAGGGGTGTGTAAGTACACCCCTCCTCTCAAGACTTCACATCTCTATAGAGACACCATTATCCAAGCTCTAGTCAAAGCCAACCAACCTGTTGAATGTACTACCCTTACACTATACAACGTAGCATATGCGTCGCATTCACAACATGATTACTGCTGGACAACTATTAGCACGCAAAGCGACGGTCGAAGAGGAGGCAACTCTCATACAGACGCACCGGATCAAGGGGCTGACCGTGAAAGGGGTATTGGTGCTGGAAAGGCAGGAGGTCACAGCTCTGGAGAGGCGCTAGCATCACGGAGGATGCCCCCGGAAGCAGAAGACATAATGCGGAAAAGCGTGCTGTTTTTGCCTTATTAAACACCGAAATAAATACCCTGTCTACACCATGTATTTTTGCCCCTATCCCTGTATAACATATATGTACTCGTGTAGCACTCAAAGTAGGTTTGTGCCACCTTTGTCAAGTACATTCCTATTCGGTCACATAAGGAACTCAATTTTACAGGAGCAGGTTAGCGATGCCTAAACAGTATAACTTAGTAATAGTGGACGATGATCCAGTTATTCAGTTAGGTGTTTGCTCCTGGCTTCAGTCCTCTCCTAACCAACAAACTACACGCTGCATCACTCGCCAGATGTTTTACCAATCTCCGGAATCGTCTCTCGCACCAAACGAACTTGCCATCTTTAAAGCACAGTCGTTCCCCCTAAAGGACCTCGCTTATTTTAGCTCTTTAAGTTCAATGCTTACAAAGTCGATGTGTTTGTTGATAGGTGATATTGTAGATATGCAGTTGATCCAAGACCTGTTTCACATCGGGATCAAGGGGTATCTTTCAACAACGGCTTCCGGATGGGATATTGCCTACGCATTCAGGGAAGTTTATCAGCATAACTATTATATCGACTCGCGTCTAGGTAGTCATCTCATGAGCCATCTGCTCTGCCAGCAAAAACCTTCTGCACTCTCACAGTCTACTAACGAACTCACTACCCGCGAACGGGAACTACTTTATTATCTAAGCCAGGGATTTCAAAACAAAGAGATCGCCAAGAAACTCAATTTAGCAGAAGCAACTGTCCGAAACTACATCTCCAACCTTTATTCAAAGATTCAAGTTGCACATCGTTTAGAAGCAATCATGTTTGCCTATCAGCATGCTTGCTCATTAGAGCAGGTAGTAGTACCACTAGCCGAGCAAAAACAGAGTACTTCTGTTATTCAGACGTCAAATGAATATGCCTCTGATGAAGGCGATAAGCAAAGGACATGTTTGCAGCATGAAGCAAAGGAAAGAGGAAGGAAGAAAACGAAGACATGTCCGCATTAAATACTGCACAGAAGAAATGCTGCTACTATCATCGCCTCTCGAACGGGTTAGATGTCGTTGGCTGCAGGCTTACAAGTGTTCGTTCTGTCGCTGTAGGTTTGCAACTTCCCGCTGGCAGTGCCCTTGAAGGAGAGCAAGTATGTGGTCGGGCGAAAATGGCCTACGAACTTCTCGCTCACGAAGGCACCTCATCACCTCGATTACCCGCTGATTTGCGCAAAGGAACGGACTTTGGCCCATCTTGGGTATGGTTCTGGCGGCATGGTTTGAGTCACCATCTACCACAAGTCTTGCAACAATTACTTGCAAGCGTATCCGCACCGACCGTCCAGGAAGATACCTTTATACCTATACGGAATCGCATCAAGCAAGCTATTCTTCATGCTCAGCAATACCCCGGACTACTCTGGCGCGATGCACTTCACCATCATTTATTCGCGGGTACTCCTTTGGCCCAGCAGTTGCTGCCACGCTTAGATTTGCTCAATCAACTAACTCCCTCAATGATAGAATCTACTTGGAACACGTACTACAAGCCTGGCGGCTCAGTTCTTACAGTGGTAGGATGCTTCGACTGGGATACGCTGATCCGAGAACTTGAAGAGACTTGGACTGCATGGCAAGGATCAGCTAGTCCGATCAATTGGGGACATTTGCAAGTCTCTACAAGGGCTTTTTTTGTTCACAAGGGACCCGGAAATGAACAGCAGTTGTTGCTTGCGCTGCCTCTGTCCATCGCTAAACAGAATGAGCAACACTATCCCACGGCACAAATTCTTTCATATGTACTCGGTGGTATGCGCTCCTCGCGGCTCTACACTAAAGTGCGCCAGGTGAGGGGATTGGCCTATGAAATTGGGACAACCCTGGAAGCATCGGAGGTGGCTTCGACCCTTTTTATCAAAACATCAGTAAGTCCTGAGCATGCAGTTGATGTTTTAGAACTCATACTGCATGAACTCGGTTTGCTAACGACTTCTGGTATTCATGAGGAAGAGTTATGTCTGGCGAAAATCCAATTGCTGAGCGAAGCCGTAAGGCGAGAAGAACAACTCTTAGGTCTGGTACGTGGTCTAACGGATCGCTGGTGCTATACTCATAAAGTCAGCCCCATTCGAGAGAACCTACAAACGCTCATGCAAGTTCAGCGACCGGATGTAATGCACCTGTTACAGCAATCCTCTCCATGTTCAAATATAACTATCAGTACTCTAGGCCCGCTGGCTCCAGAAGCATTTGCTGTGTTCTGCTCTTCGCTCACCGGAAAGGTTCTGTATAATGGAAGTCTCTTGGCGTGAAAAACCTGTGGAGTGGGAAAACCAACTGGCGAAGATAGTGGTCTATTACTCACTTGCTATTCAAGCAGGAGAGGTCGTGCTGTTGCGAGGTCCATTAGCTGCACAATCACTGTTGCTGGCGCTCATGCAGGTAGTGATTGAGACAGGAGCACACGCCCTGTTAGAGATAGAGCATCCAGGCGCGCAATATATCCTCTATAAATACGGTTCTCATGAACAAATCACCTGGTCCTCTCCTCTGCAGGACACCTTAGTTGAACATGTAAACGCTGAAATTCGTGTCTATGCTCCTATGCTTTCCCAGCGTACTCTTATGACGTTATCCGAATCACAGCGCTTGTTGCTTGGAAGGAATCGCACCAGTAACGATGCATTACTTCTGCGCGAGCGGCGCTTTCAAACGCGTGAATGTCGTTGCTGCCACGTCCTTTATCCCACCTCGGTCTTTGCTAATGACCTTGGTATCACTTTGACAGAACTAACTCAGATCTTGCAGCAGGGCTTTCTCCTGCCCTCTAAAGACCCGATTGCAGCATGGCAGGAACAAGCGGAAGAAGCCAAGACATGGCAGGAATGGTTGAAAAATCGAGAACAAGTACAGATACGGGCCGATGGTACAGACCTTTGTTGCTCAATTGTTAACCGCTCTTTCGTCGCTCAGGTAGGTCAATCTCTTTTACCCGGTGGACAGCTATTTACAACTCCACACACCTCCTCGTGGCAGGGGGTAATTACATTCAATACGCATGGATTATCTGGTGGGCAGCACTTTTCAAATGTGCGGATGCGTTTTGAGCAGGGAGAGGTTGTTGAAATTGACGCGGCTGAGGGGCTAGATATCGTTCGTGCCATGGTCTGTGTTGACCCCGGGGCTAGGCTTGTTGGAGAGTTTGGCTTCGGTTTGAACCCTCACATGACGACCCTGATAGGCTCTGTACCTTTTGATGAGCTCATACGTGGCACTATGCATTTAGCCTTTGGCAAGAGCTATCCAGGTTCAGGCGGTATGAACACCTCTCGTATTCATTTTGATCTCATCGCTGACTTACGCACTGATGGAGAGATAGTGGTGGATGGAATACCCATTTTGCATAACGGCAAGCTCTCACTACCCAGTTAGCTCAATACAATGTCAAATACCCCACGCCTAGAAGGCGGGGGCTTGTAACTGGGCGCGTCCCGCTACAAGAGGCACATTGACCGGTGCCCGAGAGATATTGATGGCGGCGTTCCGATCAGCGTTATCGGTATGCCCGCATTGGACGCAACAGAAGGAGGCTTGACTCTTGCGGTTCTCTTTTGCACAGTGCTTGCACACGCTGCATGTCTTGGACGTCTTGCGCGGGTCCACTGTATGCAATGGCACGCCAGCAAGAGCGGCCTTGTAGGAAAGGAAGAAACGGAGTTGCCCAAAGGACCACGAGGAATGGCGCGAACGCTGAGAACGTCTAACCGTGCTATCGGTACGTTTCCGAATGTGCCTAAGTTCTTCAATCGCTATTGCTTGCCCGTTGGCTTTGGCCTTCTGAACAATCCGTTTGCTGATGACATGGTTGGTGTTTTTCTTGAAGCGGGCTTCACGTCCAGAGAGTTTCTTGAGATGACGTTTCGCGCTCTTCGTCCCGCGCTTCTGCAAGCGTTGTCTCAGTGCATGATGCCGCTTGCGGTTGTTCTCAACGCCTTGCCCGCTAAAGATTTCCCCTTCGCTGTCTGTCGCCAGGTTGATGATACCAAGATCAACACCCAATGTTCCATCAGGGGTATCAGGCATTGGCTCAGGGACATCGCGTGTTACAGCCAGATAGAATGTGCCATTGCGGTAGATGAGATCAGCTTGCCCTTTGATGGACTCCATACGAGCTTGCTGATAGTCTCCGACCTGGAAGGAAACCAACACCCGCCCGTGGATGGTCAACAGAGAGACGGTCATCAATCCCTTAAAGGACATGACTCGTTCATCATAGACAATAGCACCTTCGGGCTTGAACGTGGGCTTCATGCTCTTCTCGCGCTTGTAGGCTTCACTGGCCTTACTGATAGCGCGAATAGCCAACTGGGCAGCAAGCTTGTAGGTGGTACGGAGTTCTCCATACACTCCCTTTTGCAGTTCAAACTTGTTGGCTGTCTTTTCAGCAAAGGCAACAGAAGCGACATAATTAGCCGCTGCATTGAACTGATGCATGGTGTCAAGCAAGGCGTGATGCTGCTCTTGGGTTGGAAGAAGCTTCAAGAGCATCGTTTGTTTCATACCTCTCTTGTAGCAGGGATTGCGAAAAGTGTCAATAGGGCAAAGGAGACCCACCCCAAGCCCCAAAGAAGGAACGCCGCATTCCTCCCCGTGGCTAGAAGCCGGGGGCATCCTGCGGCGGTTTTGGTGATGCAGCAAAAGAAGAGGAAAAAAACCATCGCTCTAGGTATTGGTCTTCCATTTATTGAACGAAAGGAACTTACAGCATGGCACAGCTTCGAATAAATGAATATCAAGTTCAGGGACCCCTTCTGGCGTTAGGACAGATCTGGGCCGTTACCCGTGCTGAACTTCTTATGCAATGGCGACGTTGGGGCTTTTGGCTGGCTTTTGGGATTGCAACTGTTCTCTTGTTATTACTTCTCGGATCGAGCTTTGCTGTCGCGAAACAGGTGTTTCTTGCCGATACAGTACAGGGTACTGTCAATAGCCTGATACATTTGCAGCTGCAGTTAGAGAGTTGGATACTCGCAATCATCGCAGGTTTGCTTACTTCGGATCGCTTATCTCGCGACATCACGCTGGGATTGACCGACGCGCTTTGGAGTACACCACTCAGTTCTACAAGCTATGTAACAGGGAAATTTGTCGGGAATCTCGGCTCGGTGTTGGCCCCAGCTTTTCTCTCCATCATGATTGGTGGCACTGTTTTTGTTCTCCTGGGAGCACCTATCGCTTTGCTTTCATACCTGGCTGTAGCGTTTATTCTGGTCTTTGTACCGACTTTTGCGCTCGTTGTCTCCTTCACACTCTTCTTCTCAAGCATTGTTCCTTTGCGGCTGGTACAAATCGGGTTTCCTCTGATTTGGATGTACTGTGTGCTTTCACCCCTCGGTTGGAAAACCATCGCCAATACGATATTTGCAGCGGATGGTCGCTACGTAATCGGTGCTTTCTTTTTCCTCAACAAGTATAACAATCACCCTATTTACAACTCTGCAGAAGCTTGGATGAATATTATCGCTCTTCTTATAACAGCACTGGCCTGTCTGTTTCTCCTTGGGATAAGCATATCATTCCAGGCGAAGCGCCGTGCAGCAGCATAAAACTAGGAGAGGAGCTACTGTTTGAAACAACAGAAGGCAATGAGGAGGCCGATCATGTATATGCACCTCTTCACAAAAAATTGGCGTGAGAGGCTATTGCTAGCGTTTTACCATTTGCGTGTTCTTAAGCCTTTCTCTTTATTACTGATCGTTGCTGGTTTTGTGGGAGCGGGTGCGGTTCTCTGGGTAATCACCCTGAACGGAAGACCCATCAGTCTGAGCTACGGCAATGAATTTAGTCGATTTGTGATGGAATCAGGGGCGGCACTCATTGCAGGAATTTCGGCGAGTACGTTGATCGTTGGTGACAGCGCACTGGAAATGCTGTTAGCAAGTCGCCAGGGGATACAGCACATTCTAATGTGGCGAGCAATAGTATCATGGCTTTTTCTCGGCATACTGACCGCAGCGTTTTTCATCTGGAGTTCCATTCTTCATATTCACTACACGCCACATGACAGTGCGCTAGTCTTGTTTAGCACGTGTGCTGTTCCTGTTTTCCTGTTAAGCATGATTGCTTTAGGAGGCGCACTTCTCACGAAAAGTAGTGCTTTAGGGGCAGTGCTGGCGGGCTTAGTTTTGATGATTCAGCTTCTCGCCAAAGACTACATACTTGTCAATACGGCATCGAGCTTGTTTTTTATCCCCTTGACACTCTTTCGCCCCGACTCTCCAATTTGGTGGTGGAATCGCCTGGTTCTCCTTGGTTGCGGGGCCGTCATAGCGATTTGGTGTTTATTTTGGTTACGGTGTGAGGAACGTCTGCTCGGAGCGAATGCATAAGTGGATAGAAATTATGGAGAAAGGCAAAAGAATATGGAAATCATTCTTGAGCATGTACACAAGCGTTATGGAGCACACGTCGAAGCCCTTCGTGATATTAACTTGAAGATAGAGAGAGGTATGTTTGGCTTGCTCGGACCAAATGGTGCGGGTAAAACAACCATGCTTCGTATTTTGGCAACCCTTGTCACACCTTCTAGCGGACGAATTACCATCGGAACGTATAATCTTGCTCACCTTGACGCGAGAAAAGCGGTACGGATGCATCTTGGCTACTTACCGCAGGAACTCGGTTTGTATCCTGACCTGAGTGGTGAAGAGTTTTTGGATTACTTTGGATTGCTGAAAGGGCTGTATGATCGTCGAACGCGTCGTCATCAGATAGCTCAACTATTAGAAGTAACAAGCCTAAATGCTGTAGCAAAACGCAAAATTAAAACCTACTCCGGCGGTATGAAGCGACGTATTGGTATTGCTCAGGCATTGCTTGGTGATCCGAAGATCGTCATCGTTGACGAACCCACGGCTGGTCTTGATCCGGAGGAGCGTATCCGCCTGCGTAAATTACTCACAGAGATGGCAATGGATCGCGTGATTATCTTATCAACACATGTCGTCGAAGATATCGGGCAGACCTGTGAAAACGTCGCTGTGCTCGACAAAGGAGAAATAGCCTTTCAAGGCCGTACAAAAGATTTGATCGAGCAGGCCAGAGGGCAGACCTGGGAATTCGTGAGTGATGGCGAGTACAAACTGCCAACGAGTTTGAAACTTACTACGATGCTACCTCTGTCCGAGGGTATATTGTACAGAGTGGTGGGCAAGCCTGATAGAGCACTTTCTGCAAAAGTCCATCTTGTCTCTCCCACCTTAGAAGATGGGTATGTTCGCTTACGCCAACTTCATGCGAGCAAGAAGATTGCGGAAACTGTTCCAATGGCGTCATCTGGCGGTTGTGAAGAGTGAACGAAAACTTGCATCTTCTAATGCAATAGTAGCACATAAACGCATACAAACAGTTTTCAGAAGTAGCATGAAAATCAGGTCTTGCATGCTTTGTTCGGGTAAACTCAATCACCAAACGTTGTACAGCCTACCTCTCAAGGAGCTTGAGTAGTAGGCTGTTTCTTTGGGGCAAACCAACAACAAGAATACCGAATACAACTGTTAGCAGGTAAAAGCGGTACCACAGTGAATTATATCACTAATACAGCCTTGAGCACAGGTACAGGTTTGACAGGTGTTGTGAGTGAGACAGCCGGGCGTGCAGGCAAAGATCGACGTAAAGTTAGGTGTACTATTATTCGCCTCTTCTTGCTTAACGACGCGAATGTCCAGATCAAAGTAGTCGTGACTTGCGTTCTGCTTTGAATGTGTGTTCATGAAAAATCCTCCCTTATTTGCAAAAACTGAACTTGAACGATCACTACGCGTTGGTATTCTCATTGACAGTCGCAGCATAGCATCGAAATCGGTGAATTCTATAGAGAAAACTATCATTAAACAAGAAGATAGTTGTTAGCACACTCATTACATTTGTCACAAATTGTTAAGACATTCCTCCCTCCCTTATTCACTTCTCGGCATCTATACTTGACTTGGTGCTATTTAACGCGCGTCCTCTTCAAAGAGAAGACATGGCTCAGTAGTCCAAATAGAATCACCTTCAACTAGAACGGGATCGAGCCAGGAAGGATTTGATCTATGTACGAATGTACACAACCTGCAAATGATCTCGCATCGTCCTGCATCCAGGATGCCGAGCAACTACATCATTCCCATACATGGCAACCACTCATTGATGGCTCACTACGGAGTCGCGCTTTGGAGGCTGCTCATCTGGTCACTGAGCGCCTGAGCGACCCTGATAGGGTTCTAGAGGCAGCTGAATGCGCCATTCGACAATCTACATGGCCGCTGTATTGGCATTCTAGCTCACCGTCGTTTGGATTTGCTGGAGTAGCTTTTGTATATGCACAGATTTTGCGCTGTTTTCCGGGTGAAGGCTGGAATAAGGTTGCTCACCAGTACTTAATGCTTGCCTCTCAAGGGACTCACACTCACCCACTTTCACGACCAGGATTTTTTAGCGGAACAAGCGGGATGGCAGCCGTTGTTTCTCTTCTGAATAAAGAAGACGAACGCTATCAGAAGATCAGCAACACGCTCAATAAGCAGCTTTGTGAACAGATACTGGCATATCACTACCAGCGCGATACTGTTAACGGCATTGCTACAGCAGAATTTGATGCAGTCAACGGTGCAGCTGGAGTGTTGGCCTATCTTATCACCGTTGATGACCCCGACGAGCTTACTGTTGCCTGCATACATTCATTGATCGGGTATTTAATTTGGCTTTCAAGTTTCGATGAGGAGCAGCAGCGTGAGCGTTGGTATACCTCAGCGCAATCGCTGGTAACGGAGTCGCAACGCCTGCACTATCCGCAGGGGTGGTTAAATTGTGGCATGTCTCATGGAATTCCTGGACCACTCGCAGCCCTCGCCTTGGCCTGGTTGGCGGGCTATCGCATTCCCGGTCAACGCGAGGCAATCACGTTCCTCAGCCAATGGATTGTCGAGCATCAGGTTCCTGATCAATGGGGAATCAATTGGCCTGAAGCTATTCCTGCCCAGATAGCATCTTCCGTACAGAAATGGAAAAAGCTTCCCCCTGCCCGCTCTGCTTGGTGCTATGGTGCGCCTGGTGTCGCCCGAGCCCTCTGGCTTGCTGGCAGCGCTTTGGCTGATGTTGCATTGCAACAAGTGGCCTATAGCGCTATCGAGGGAGTACTACGACGACCTGTGGCTGGACGCGACATTAATGCTCCAACTCTTTGCCATGGAATTGCTGGATTGCTAACCATCTGTTTGCACTTTGCGCACGAAACACAGAGTACCTTCCTGCGCGAGCAGATTCCATTGCTGGTCAGTCAGATTTTGGCGCACTTTAATCCTGACTCTCTCCTTGGTTTTCGCGGTCAGGAGACATACGAAGAGCCGATAGATCATCCTGGTTGGTTGACAGGCAGCCCCGGAACCGCACTAGCGTTGCTGGCGTCCGCAACCGCTGTAGAACCGGTTTGGAGTCGTTACTTGCTCATAGCATAAAGCAGGCTCTATCTTTCTTATCTCTGTAGAAAGGACCCTCTATGAGAGAGCAAAAGCATTCGGTGCAAGCTCAATCCCATCCTCTGTACGAGGCTGCCAACTTTTATATGCTTCGTGCTCCCATCTTGCCCGCTCGTACCTTTCTTCAACTCACGGATATGACGCATAATCCTGTACACGCGCTGCCGGACAAACGAGACGCCTGCATAGCAGAGGTACGAGTGCAGTGTCAACAACGCTTACTCATGCTGGCATCAGAAGCCCCGATAGAACACGCTCTAGCAGCTGCTAGCCTTTCCCTGATAGAAGGGTTAGCAAAGGTACGGCGGGCAGAGCAATCGCGCCGGAGTGATCGTACCTACTCAAGTCTTATGCGATATCTGGTGCGTATGAGCAGCCGTCCGACACCATTTGGCCTGTTTGCCGGAGTAGCAATGGGAACATTCGCGGACGAGACAACACTGCAGCTAGCACTTCCTACAGTTCAGCAGATACGCACACGTCCAGATATGAGTTGGTTACTTTCCGTAATTCATTGTGTGGAGAAGATTCCTGAAGTAGTAACCCAACTGAATGTATGCGCCAATCAGAATATCATTCTCGCGGGAGAACGTGCTTTTCTGCCATATGCGGATATTTATGGTCAAAACAACAATCACTCCATCTCTCTGCGGGTAACTCCAGTCGTACAGTATGTGTTGCAGCAGGCCCAGTATCCCATCCGCTACAGCAAACTTTATACACTGTTGCTCGCTCAATTCCCTCAGGCGAGTGCTCAGCAGGTTGATCGCTTGTTACAACAGTTATGGGAACATCATTTTTTGATTAGCGATTTACGTCCTCCGCTCACATTGGCCGATCCCACCACTTATATACTAGAACGGCTTGAGACGCTGACCCACGTAGAGCCAATATGCACTAATTTGCGCCAGGTAGTCGAGGAAGCCGCGCAAGTAGACCGAGGGAGAAGTGATAATGCAGTAAGCGCTCTACGACTGTTGAACCAGCAACAGCAACGATTGCTTCCTGAGCACAAAGAAAGCCTGCTTCAAATCGACACATCCCTTCATGTAAATGATACCTATCTTCACGAATCTATCCGCCAGGCTGCCGCCCAAGCTGCTACTACGCTGCTCCGGCTCAGTAACCTTTCACAAGGCTTACCCCATCTTCAGGAATATCGCCAGGCGTTCCTGGAACGCTACGGTTCCTATGCTGAAGTGCCTCTCCTTGATTTACTGAGTCCTGAAACTGGATTAGATGCTCCTCCTACATACGAACATCCTCGGCGGACCTATCCACTACAGGTTCAGCAGGTGAATCAGATGGTGCCACAGCGTGAACGCGTGCTCTCCAGACTCGTCGCTAAAGCTGTGAATGATCGTGCGATAGAGATAGAGATACCAGAAATGCTTTTGAAGCAGCTAGAACGCTGGTCTCCATTATCAGAAGATGCGCCGCTTTCGCTAGAAATATATATGCAGATTCAAGCGGCATCGCGCGAGGCAATAGACGCAGGTGAATGGCGTGCTATTATTAGTCCCAATTGCGGCTCCCCTGCTGGTGGGCGTACATTTGGTCGCTTTTTTGATCTGCTGGGGACAGAAGGTGTTTGCTCACTGCAAGAATTTGTCCGAGACGAAGAGGCACTTGCACCCGATACGATCTTCGCTGAACTGAGCTATCTGCCAACGCGAGCCAGGGCAGCAAATGTCGCCATCAGGCCCGCTCTGCGGCGGTACGAAATTGTTGTCGGCACGACACCTTCAGTTCCTCCTGACAGGGTTATTCCACTCAGTGACCTCGTTGTTGGGGTAAGCAATAACCACTTTTATCTGCGCTCAATCCGGCTTGGTAAGAGGATACAGGTATGTCAAAATCACATGCTCAGTCCCATAACGGCCCCCAACGTGTGTCGTTTTCTTGCTGAAATCGCTATGGATAAGGGACCTTGCCTTGCTCCTTTTGATTGGGGCATCACAGCCACCTCACCGTTTTTGCCTCGTCTGCTGCAAAACAATGTCGTTCTGTGTCCAGCGCAGTGGAATCTGACCCAGGATATGATAAAGCTTTCTGGTCCGGGTAGTGAGACCACACGCTGGTTCACTGGAATACAACAGTGGCGTGAGACCTGGCGCGTTCCTCGATACGTCTATCTGACTCAAGCCGATAATCGTCTCCTACTAGATTTAGAGCATCCTTTGCTGGTCGAAGAACTGCACGCAGAACTGGAAACAGTTGGCGAAAAAGGGTACGCCCTGCTTCAGGAAGTGCTACCTGATTTTCAGCAGCTTTGGTTGCAGGATGAGCAGAATGCCCATCATTTTTCAGAAATTGTTGTCCCGTTACTTCGCACTCAAGCTGCCACTGCTACCTCACTTGTAACACAGCCTTCTTTAACACCTATAACGTCTAAGGAGCGGTCTGCTATCCCCGGTGGCGATTGGGTCTATCTAAAGCTCTACGCTGCCAGTGAACGACACGACGAAATTATTGCTGGCCCCCTGTGCACAATAGTCAGTCACTGCCAACAGCAAGGGATGATTGATCGTTGGTTCTTTATTCGTTATGCTGATCCTGAACCGCACTTGCGTATTCGCTTCCATGCAAGCCAGAGTTCGCTTGCTCAGAACTTACTCTCTTGTGCATTGGCATGGGGGCGTGAACTCACCGAAAGGGGTCTTTGTCAAAGAATCAGCTTGGAGACCTACGAACGAGAAATAGAACGCTATGGTGGCCCTCAAAGTATTGAACTGCTAGAATCAGTATTTACAGTCAATAGTACAGCTATCAGTCAACTCATCGCTGGACACCACGTACGGCAGATCTCTATTGATCCCGTCGTAACGGCCGTTTTTAGTCTCGATCAGCTCTTCGCACGCTGGGGTCTATCATCCGCAGACCGTCTCCGCTGGACGCAAATGTATGCCGAGAAGTACGAAGCTAGCAAAGAATTCCGTGACAAGCGCCGCCTTCTATGTGAACTTCTTGCTCCCTGGAACAGAACCCATGATCCTGCACTGACAGAACAACGAGAACAAATACTAGCATGCTTGTCCCCTCAGGAGGATACACTGCTTGCAGTTGCCAGTCGCATACGTATACTTGCGTCTTCCGGTGACCTTTGGGTTACGGAGGATGATCTACTGAGTAGCCTCGCACACATGCATGTAAACCGCTTGCTAGGTATCAATCGGCTGCACGAGCAACAAGTGTACGCTTTCTGGCGACACACTCTTGAGAGCTTGCGCCTACGCCCCGATCCCACTGAAGAAGGACGGTAACAGAAAGATGAATCGGCTTTTACATCACCTAAAAGTGGCATCAGCATCGTGGGTGCGTGTACTTATGCTTATCTGGCGAACGAACCCGTGGTTCGTCACTTTGTTGCTGTGCTGTATGGTATTGAGTGGGCTCGCTCCCGCGGTGCAAATTCAGATCATCGGTCATATTGTACAGAGTGCCTCACAGGCAATCATTCACCGTAAAGCTCCACAGTTTCTCCAAACGGCACTCCTCTTCGGCGTCTTGCAAGGAGGATTGATTATCCTTTCTTCGTGGATAGGTGGAGCGCAACAGCTGCTGCAAACACTGCTGCAACTCCAACTCACGAACAATCTCAACGTTCAGATCATGCTGAAAGCTCTATCGCTGGATATCCACTACTTTGAGAACGATACGTTCTACGACAAGTTACAGCGGGCCAACCGCGAAAGCATGTTTCGCCCGTATCAAATCTTCACCCAAATGAGTTCCCTGGGAACTCAGTACGTAACACTTGTATCAGTTATTGCTGTCCTTTTCTCCCTTAACTGGATGATAGGAGTACTTATGCTCCTCGTGCCTCTGCCATCGGTCTTCTCTCAGATAATTTACGGGCAAAAAGGGTACGCTATTGAGCGCGACCGCGCTCCAGAACGTCGTCGTCTTGCCTACATTCAACTGCTCGTAACAGATGCGCGTTCAATCAAGGAGTTGCGCCTCTTCCGATTGGGCCGTTATTTTATGCAGCGTTACACCCATTTTTATAACGACTTCTACAAAGTAGATAGTAGTCTGGCAAAGCGACAGCTCCTGGCCTTAATTCCTTTCGACCTGTTGACAAATTTAGCTTCCGTGGGTACACAAATCTATGTCATTATTGTAACCATCATTGCTGGGCAGATCGGTATACTTGCCAGCTACCTTCAAGCTATCATCGTCGTACAACGCACAATGGAAGGTATATTACAGGCATTGAGTCAGTTATACCAAAATAACCTCTTCGTCAGCAACCTGTTCGAGTTTCTTGATGTTGCACCTGCCAATGTTCGACAAGGCACACGTCCATTTCCAGGACACATCGGCGCGGGGATCGAATTTCGAAATGTAAGTTTCCACTATCCGGGCACCTCTCAGTACGTCATACGGAACATGAGTCTCCGCCTCAATAGCGGAGAATGTGTTGCACTGGTTGGACAAAATGGTGCTGGCAAAACAACGATAGTGAAACTGCTGACTCGCTTATACGAACCGACCGAGGGAAAAATCTTACTAGATGGTCACCCCTTGGAAGAATATAATCTTGATGATCTCCGTAAACATATGAGTGTCATTTTTCAGGATTTTGTGCAATACGAGCTACCTATCCGTGAAAACGTCGGCTTCGGATATTTGGAAGAGCTAGACAACGACATGCGCATTCGTGTCGCTACCCAGCAAAGCAACGCTGATCAGTTTATTCAACAACTACCACAAAGATACGATACTATGTTGGGGCGCATGTTTGAGAAGGGGCAACAGCTTTCCATTGGGCAATGGCAGAAAATTGCATTGGCGCGCGCCTTTATGCACAACGCTCCCATCGTTATCCTGGACGAACCGACCGCTTCGATTGATGCAGAAACTGAAGCAGAGATTTTTGGACAACTTCAGCAGATCACGCGAGGAGCAACAACGCTCGTCATTGCGCATCGTTTCTCAACGGTACGCATGGCTGATCGTATTCTTGTGCTTGAAAGAGGACAGATTATTGAGGATGGTTCACATGAAGCATTGATGCGCTTACAAGGAACCTACGCTCGTCTTTTTCAACTACAGGCGTCGGCGTATGTGCACCACTAGAGAACACGCACCACTCTTACATTCATTTGCTAATTCTTTACACGGACTATCCGCCTACGTATCACGTAACCAATCACACCGGTAGCCGCTCCGCAAAAAACACAAGCAATAGCATAGAAAACGATGTTCAGGATAAGATTGAACCATTGTCCATGCTGGTACGTCCATGGAATACGCGATATGAAGAAACCTATATCGGCAGCGACCGCTACAAGTCCACCACTACGAGCAGCAGATAAAGCAGATGGCATGAATGCTCCCACCACAACGCAGGCGATCCCCCATGGTAGAACAAATATCAAAGCACCAGCCAGGACTATCCAGGTACTAAGACCGAGTGCTATACCTCCTATGGTCAGTAGTCCAAATACGAGAAGGCGTCTCATCATAAAAAATCCTTTCTGGATACCCACCAGCCTTCAGGCGGTGGAAGGAAAGAAAGGCCGCCCGCGAGAGCGAGGAGAAGATATCCCTATCATACTTTTGGATGGGTTAATCGTCGGCATTACCGAAGCAGAGCTCATCACAAAAGTGGCGTACCCTTGTAGCAGATATACTGACTACAAGGGTATAGTTACAGGGAGAACGCGATGAGATAACTGAAACCTATGCTCACAGCAGGCTACTATAATTGAGCTAGCAAATCGTTTATCCTGTTGACGAAGCTAACCGGGTTGTCTAACTTTTCACCAGCATTGAGCACGGATTGATCAAAGAGCACATAGGCCCAATCTGTAAAGCGCGTGTCATCCCTTTCTTTTTCGAGCTTTATAACTATTGGATGTTCCAGATTGATCTCTAAGATCGGCTTGTCGTTGCGGACCAACTGTCCAGCTGATTGCAGTAGCCGTTTCAGATTCGGGTCCATGCCGTATTCATCGACGACGAGACAGGCGGGAGAGGTTGTCAGGCGAGTCGTTGAGCGCACATCTTTGACGTTTTCATCCAAGGTAGCCTTGAGTCGGTCCAGTAGCTCTTTGGCTTCGTCAGAACTCTCGCGTCGCTCTTCTTTCTCTTCCTCCCCTTCAAGCTTGCTCAGATCAATCTCTCCCTTGGCAATCGACTGCAAACGAATGCCATTGAACTCGAGGAGTTCAGAACCCAGCAAATAATCCACGGGATCTGATAGCAGCAAGACCTCGACATCTTTCTTCTTGAATATCTCCAGGAGCGGGCTGTCTTTGGCGGCGGCGAAGCTGTCAGCGACAAGATAGTAGATCTTGTCTTGACCTTCTTTCATCCGCCCGACATACGTTTCTAGTGAGATGTCTTGTTCCTCATTGGAAGATGAGGTCGAGGTAAAGCGGAGGAGTTTGGCAACCGCCTCACGGTTTGCGTAGTCTTCTCTCAGCCCCTCTTTGAGGACACGGCCAAACTCTTTCCAGAAGGTGGCATACTTATCCTGGTTATGGGTTGCCAAATCAGTTAGCAAACCAAGGACCTTTTTAACCGCGGTTGAGCGAATGGCGTCGATCAGTTTGTTGTGTTGTAATATCTCGCGTGATATGTTTAAAGGAAGATCATTGGAATCTATGACGCCGCGGACGAAGCGCAAATACCTCGGCATCAGTTTCTCTGCATCATCCATGATGAACACCCGCCGAACATACAGTTTGACGCCATGGTGATAATCACGGTTCCACAGGTCAAAGGGGGTACGAGAGGGAACGTAGAGCAGTAATGTATACTCGCGTGTGCCCTCTATACGGCTGTGAACGGAGGCCAGAGGATCATTGAAGTCGTGGGCAATATGCTTGTAAAACTCGTTGTACTCCTGTTCGCTAATCTCGCTTTTGGGACGAGCCCACAAGGCAGAAGCGTTATTGACGATTTCATCTTCCTCCTTGCCTTCCTGCTCGACTTTCATCACGATGGGCAACGCGATATGGTCAGAGTACTTGCAGATAATTGAACGAAGACGGAAGCTGTTAAGAAGATCATCTTCGCCTTCCCGCAGGTGCAGCACCACACTTGTGCCACGTGCTGCCTTCTCAACGGTTTCCAATGTGTATTCACCCTGTCCATTGGATTCCCAGCATATTCCCTCTTCGGAGCCAAGTCCAGCCTGTCGTGTTGTCAAGGTCACTTTGTCGGCGACCACAAAGGCGGAGTAGAAACCGACGCCGAACTGCCCAATGAGACCAGCATCTTTTTGCTGATCGCCCGTGAGCGACTGAAAGAACTCCTGTGTTCCCGACTTGGCGATGGTGCCGATGTTTTCTATCACGTCGGCTCGGCTCATCCCAATGCCGTTGTCGCAAACCGTAATAGTTCGCGCATCCCTGTCATAGGCAACGTGGATCTTAAAGTCGGTATCGTTTTCATAGAGACTTGCATCTGAGAGCGCGTCAAAACGTAGCCGATCAATAGCATCCGATGCATTCGAGATGAGTTCGCGCAGAAATATCTCTTTATTGCTGTACAGCGCGTGAATCATCAGGTCAAGCAATTGCTTGACTTCCGCTTGAAAGCACAACGTTTCTTTGTACATGTCGACTGCCATAGGAAATGCCTCCTTTGCTATTCGTAATACACTGTTGTACCTGGCTCTTCTATACCTGAGCCTTGCGATAAGTATACTTGGTAGAGATGCCGCTGTCTTGTCGGCGGAAGCGTATTTCTTCTGGTGTGATAAAGGTAGAAAAAATACATCTCACATCTCCTGAACCACCTTGCTATCCGTCTCGCCCACGGAGAACCTGGTAGACTGTTATTATAGGTAAAATGAGGGGGAGGAGGATGAGGAGAGAGAAGATAAGAGTCGTTTTACCAATGTGCTCTCTTTCGATACGGGTTTTTGTCGCTCTCTTCCTGGAAGTAACGTCGAGAGCGACAAGCAAAAGAGTCAGGCTGTTGAGTGCGATCCCCAATAATATCCCTCCCATGATGAGGAGAAAAAGTGGATGTTTGGGGGCGGTTACTCCAAAGAAGAGCTCAACAATTGCGATTGGTCCCAATATGAAGGCCCCAAAGGCGAATTCGGCGAGAATAAATTTCGTCCCATGTAACGCAATATCCAGGGTAATGACCTTTCGTACATTGATGACCCCTTGAGATGATGATGACTCAGTTCCTCTTTGCAAAATTTCGCCTCTTTTCATATCAAAATTCCTGCTCCATCTCCCTGCACTTCGACTCTCTTTTCTGCAAGCCGATGGCACAAAGACTCGGAAAATATGTCAGCGAGTGCTAAACAGAAGTAGCCCAGTTTGTTTCGGACGGGCAAATGGCAAATGCCTGCATTTTCCTCTTTTTCCGCTTCGTTATCGTCTCTCTGGTGTTTAAGATGGAAATATACTTCATCCTCATCAACCCACTGTTCCATGTGAATTATTGACACTGCTCGCGCTTCGGCTGCCGCAACGTCGTCCAGGCTGACATACAGGGGTTGGTACGTACACAACGGCGATGAAACCTTCCAGTTGGCACAGGCTACCGGTGCGTATGGAGCCGTCAACGAGATACAGCCTGGTACCAGGCATTCGTAGCGATCGAACACCTCTTCGCGAGAGCATGGCTGGTTCATGGGCAGCAAGGTCGGGATGTCTGCTAGATGGTGCGCAAACCAGAAAGTATATCCTGTCCTCTTGGACTGCGTACACAACTCCTTACACACCCGTGATGATAGCGCAAAATAGACTGCTATAGTCAGTGTAGCACGTATGCAGAAAGCCGATGATGACTTCAGAAGAAAGCAACCACTAGCCTGACCTAAGTCATGTTGTGCAACCGCGGTGTCCCATTTTTCTCCGCGTCCGTACAGTCCAAAGAGCACCCCCTGCCGTCTTCGTCTTTCGAGTTCTCCTACCAGCCGATAGTAGGATGCGAAACGGTGCATAGCTTTCCTCCTTGCTCTTCGTATCCTAAGCTCGTTGATAAGCATAGCTGGTAAAGATGAACATTGTCTTGTGGCTAGAAGCGTATTTTTTCTGGTGTGATAAAGGTAGAAAAAATACGCCTGGCACTCCTGACTATTTCTCCCTTCTTAGGGTACTCTTTTAGAGAAGGGGGTCGATTCGTGCCTCTTTCCTACAAGAGTGCATTGATCATGGTGAAACTATGTATACAAGCGCTTCTTACGCAGAGACGAGTACAACCTCCGCAAGTTTGTCGCGGAAACAACACCTGCCTCCTCTTAAGCGCGAACCCATCTTCGGCTCTTTGTCTCCACACCTCGGCACTGTTCTCGGTGATCGCTATCGTCTTATACAAGAGGTGGGGAGAGGAAGCTTCGGCCGCGTGTTTCAGGCAGTGGATATGCATAAGAACAACCGAATCGTGGCTGTAAAACAATTATGCTTGAGCCTTGTATCGCCCAACCTGCGCAGCGTTGCCAGGCAGATGTTCCGCTGTGAGATTACTGCCCTCGCTCATCTTGCTCATCCACACATTCCGCGCCTGCACATTTCCTATACTGACCGTGATCCCTGGTCATTCGTTTTCGATTTCATCGATGGAGAGGTACTGGACAACTATCTTGAGCGACGAGGTGGACTGCTTCCCCTGGCAGAAGTCCTCGATATAGGCATCCAACTCTGCTCCGTCTTGAACTATCTCCATACTCGTCAGATTCCTATTCTTTTTCGCGATCTCAAGCCTAACAATGTCATGCGCCTGCCCAATAGGCAGATCATGCTTATCGACTTTGGGCTGGCATGCCCATTTACACCCGATCAGATCGACACAGTCGCCTTGGGAACGCGCGGCTTCGCTGCTCCTGAGCAGTACTCCGGCGAGTACGGGCAGGCTTATACAACTCCGCGTTCAGATATCTACAGCCTCGGTGTGCTGCTTTTCTACTTGCTCTTCGGGCAACTTCCCTCTGTACAGAGGACTCCTGTTTCCCCTTCATCCATACAAGGGCAAAACTCTCCTGCTGTTTCTACAACTACTATGACCGTACTCTCTGCTATGCTTGAGGCAGATCCCATGTGCAGGCCCACTGGTATAGGTGAAGTAGCGCGGGAACTTCACCGACTCAAGAGTGTCGTTTGTCGAATAACTTTGGATCTGGCTCAAATTTGGTGATTTCGCTTGCTTGCTACCCATGCATCGACAGATCGTTCTACAGGAATAAATCCACTTTTGTAGAAGGATGTGATCAAGCATATGGACGTGCAGCCAGCGTTGGCCTTGCCGAATGGATTGGACATGATAGGAATCGAGATGATTGATACGGTACTCACCATTACAGCGGTTTCAACCCAGATGTGCCCTTGCTGTCCGCTGTGTGGCATACCAGCTTCGCGGGTGCATAGTCGTTACACTCGAAGACTCACAGACCTGCCCTGTGGCGGGCAACAGGTACGTTTGCAGGTAGAGGTACGGAAGTGCTTTTGTGAGATGAGCACCTGTGTGCGGAAAATCTTCATCGAACGCCTGACGCCTTTTGTTGAACCTTGGGCACGTGTCACACAGCGTCTGTATCAGATCGTGCAGGTCCTTGGTCTTGCGACTGGCGGAAGGCTTGGGGTCCGTGTTACGGATCGATTGGGGATACAGACCACGCGCCACACCATTCTTCGACGTATCATGGCGCTGCCTTCAGAACCAATCGGGCAGGTCTCGCAGATTGGCATCGATGATTTTGCGTTCAGGCGTGGACGCAAGTTTGGAACCATTGTGGTGGATCTCCAAACGCACCGGATGCTCGATGTGCTTCCAGATCGGACGGCTGAAACTTCTGCCGCTTGGATGGCCGAGCATCCAGAAATCGAGATTGTGAGCCGTGATTGAGGGGGAGACTACGCTGCCGCATGGAAATCGGCTCCTCAAGCCATACAGACCGCAGATCGCTTTCACATTTTTAAAAATCTCACCGAAGCGGTCGAACGAACACTGTCTCTCTGTCGCACGGAAATCCGTAAGGGCGCTTTTGATGCCTTATCCGAAGAAGAAAAAAAGGCCGTGGAGCCAGTGACTCTTCCTACCGAGTTTGTCTCTGTTGAGAATTGGAAACCCGCTCCCACTCCCGACACAGAGAGAGCGCGTCTCGCTCGACATGCACAACGAAAAGATCTTTATGCACAAATTGCGGATCTTCGTGACCAGGGAATGGGGAATATCGAGATTGCCAGGCGCATTGGTCTCTGGGCCAGAACGCTTCAGATTTGGCAGAAAAAAGGAGTTCCTGAAGGAGGACGACGGCAGAAACGGCGAAGTTTGTTTGACCCCTATGCTCCTTATGTTCTTTCGAGATGGGAGCAGGGCTGCACGAACGGCATACAAATCTACAACGAGATCAAAGAACAGGGATACACAGGGACGCAACGACAGGTCTATCGTTTCCTGGTACCACTTCGTAGGAGCGTGCGTATCATTCAAAAAGCGGAGAATTTCCCCATTCCTTTGCAAGTTTTCTCAGTCAAAGAGGCAATATGGCTCTTTGTGCGCGATCCGACCCAGCTTGATGAAAAAGAGCAAACCACGCTCATCGCGATTTGTCAGGCCAGTGAGACCGCCAGGACGACCTACCAGCTCGTTCAGGAATTCCGGCACCTGCTTCATCATCGAGAAGGAGGGAAGCTTGATACCTGGCTTGAAGCCGTCAATGCAAGTCAGATCCGCGAACTCCAAAGCTTTTGTAGTGGACCCCAGAAGTTGGAGAGTACCCATTTCAATCGTGAAGATGGTAGACTCTCTGACAAGAGAGGTTTCACATGGGAAAGCACAAGCACTACGATGCAGAGTTGAAGACCAAAATCGTCCTCGAAGTCCTCAAAGGGCAACAAACGTTGGCACAGATTTGTCGAGAGTATGAGGTGAGTGCTGATTTAGTCTGTCATTGGCGCGATGTGTTCTTAGAGCGTGCTCCTCAAGCCTTTGCCGACCCAGGCAGCAGTGGAAAAGCGACGGGAGAGCAGGAGCGAATTGCCGAGTTAGAACGGATGGTAGGGCGGCTCACGATGGAGTTGGATGCCTCAAAAAAAGCTTCCAAGCTGCTGCCCTTGCGCCGAACGAGCCTTGGTGAAAGGGCATCCTGAGATTCACCATTCGGATCAGGGGGTGCAGTATGCCGCAACGGGCTACACGTCCTTATTGCAGAGTGCCCAAGTACAGATCAGCATGTCGGCGCGTGGGAGGCCAACGGAGAATGCGTTCGTTGAGCGGTTTATGCGAACTCTCAAAGAGGAAGAGGTTTCTCTCAACGAGTATGAAGATATGACAGATGCACGGGCGCATTTGTCACACTTCTTAGATCAGGTGTATCAGCACAAGAGGATTCATTCCTCGTTGGGCTATCTCACTCCTGCGGAGTTTGAAACTCAGTGGAAGGTCGGTTCTCTTGAAACAAGTGGCTCGTAATGTCTACAGTTTTATGGGTCCATTACATCGTTTGAAGGGAGAGGTACGGGTCTGCTCCGGTGCCTCTCCCCTCAGCCATCTCATCAATTGAATGACATTGATAGCGGCAGCAAGAGCTACATGGCCCAGATGGGTTTTGCGCAAACCGATAGAGCGGGAGCGGCGTAAGCCCAGCGCACGCACGGCTTGAGAATGGGTGCCTTCAATGCCTGCTCGATGGCGATAGGCGTCCTTGAACTCATCGGTCTCCTCCCGCTGGCGCGCGGCAAACAGTGCCTGCATCTGCTCCCGTAGGTGCAAGGTGAGCGTGCGGCGAGTGGTTCCCGTACAGGAGTCCCGAGCGGGACAGACTTTACAATCGCTTTGGGAAAATTTCACCTTGATGAGCGATTTGCCTGCATCCTCAACAGGGGTCCAGCTTGAACTGATCCGGCCTTGTGGACACATAACCTTCTCGGCTTCCCAGTCGATGGAGAAATGTGTGAGATCATAGCCAGTCTCTGCCTGATACCAGTGAGTCTTGAGCGTGGGACCGACCAGGTCCACCTCATGGTCAAATCGTGATGGGGGAGAGCTACGTAAGCTGTCACCAGCCGCAAAGTAGCGGGCGTAAGCGTTATCATATGCATATAATCTAATTTGTCTAGCGAGACATGCGTATTATTGGGATTTGTGTAGGATTGGAACAAAAAGTTGGAGTAGAAACGTAGTTGGCCTTTCAGTACAACTTTGACACAATGAGGACAACTTACGATAGAACACAAAAAACTTGTAGCCTAAGTTAATTACAAGATTTTTTCCCTAACTTTTTCTTGGAGTACAACCGCATTAGCAGGAAATATTTTCTTACAAATACCTTGACAATTACACGGTATATTGCATATAATACTTTTGTGTCTGCATTAATACTAGTTATGTCATTTAGATGTCAAAATTAACCTCATCCTGTTAAATGTTCCTCTAGCCAGTGCTACTAGTAGTTGCCTTGTTAGGAAGACCGCTTCCTAAGGGTGTGAAGTACTCATCTCGGATATTCGACCTCTTGAAATTTTAGGAGATGAGCAATGTTAGTGAACAGTGACTCGATGCTTTGCGTTGTCACGTGAATTCAAGTGAAGGATTTCTTCACGTTCCTTCGCCTTATCCTCGCTTTTTTTCGTATTCGGCGAAAAGTACGAACAGTTCCAGGTTTTTTGGAATCAGAAATTCTCATTAAGCCTGGACGCACACTTATTTTCTTCTCTCTCTGGAGCAATTCGAAAGCATTTGGCCACTTCAATACAGCCGTTCCTGAGCATGCAAGATTAATCACTCAGCTCTATATAGCTGGTGTAGAAACTTGGTCCGGTGCTTTTGAATTGCTCACGAAGAGCGCTACTAGCGAGCCATGGAACAAAATACCCCTCACCTCTCAACCTAAGGTAATTTCTCCGCTCGATCTTATGTTGTAAATTCATTCATCACATAGTACATAGGTTTGTTGATTGTCAGATAACTTTTTCGCGTCCGACTCATAAAGTTTTGCTGCACCTCAATACTTGAGAGGCAAAACTGGCACGTTCTGACACATGTCTTTTCGTTGCAGCAAACCACAACGTTTTCGCCAGCGTTTCGGGGAAACGAACCATTACCAACAGTCAACAGGGTTGCTTATGAACTCTCTTTTAAAGGAGGACGTACCACTGATGGAAGATATAGGTTTCATAGCGCGAATGCTCTTTGCATTGATATTTTTGACTGCCGCCTTTGGTAAAGATCCGTAACCTTGCTGCATTCAAAAAAACCATTTATCGTCTTGGTCTTCCAAGCGGCCTTGTTCCTGCAGTCGCGTGGCTCAATATCTTGTATGAGACGATACTAGGGGGATTATTTTTTTGGGGTGTTTTCCCCCTGTTCGCTTCTATTGCAGCCTTGCTCCTCCTACTGGTGTTCATAGGTGTATCCATCATTGTGATGGTCCGGCACCAAAAGATCGCATGCAACTGCTTCGGTCAATCAGAGTCTCCTCTTGGCTATGAGACACTTATACGTGCAATGGTACTCATTGTTCCAGTAATTGTTTATTATTTAAGCTCCCTTACTGCTCGTTCTACCTGGTGGCCGACTACTATTGACCTTGCTCTTTCCCTCTTGAGCCTGGTGATCGGCATCATCTTACTCACTCGATGGCTTCTAGAAGGAAAAAGCATACTCACCTTGGCCCGTAATTCTCGGATAGGCAACAAAGGAGGCATGCTCTCATAGCGTGCAGTCATCCTTTAGTTAAGGAAGGGTATCTTGCCATGAGTGTTCTCTTCTGGCTAGGTTTTGGTTTGCTCTGGATTATTGTAGTAGTGCAAGGTTTTGCTCTTCTTGAAGTCTTACGCCAAATCGGTTTTATACAGAAACGATTGGGGCCTAGACAGGGTGCGCTGATCATGCAAGGAATAGTGAAGGGAGGCGACCCCCTTCCCGAATTGGCTGGCTCTGCAGCAAGTGATTTGCGTCCCGCTCGATGGGAAGATTATTTGAATCCTGTGTTTAGCGTGATCGTCTTGCTTTCGACACATTGTAATGTTTGCCGCACCATCGCGGGAGATTTAACGCGTTTTGCAGCCGAAATCAAAAACGAAGCTGCGATTATTGTCTTGCTCGACGGGAAAAGTGACGAAGTACAGGAATTCATTGACAAGACTCAGTTAGATCGTCGCCTAGTCATTCTCGATGAACAGAAAATTACTGCCGAGCGGCTAGGAGTGATGTGGAATCCTGCTGCTGTCACTATTCGCAATGGTCGACTTGGTGAAGCTGCTATTATTAACGATCTTGATCAACTTGAAGCATTAGTTGAGACAAAGGAGGCTGAATATGCGTATGCTCAATAAGCTTGAGCATAACCTGACAAAGCCGGGGAAGCTCTCAAGAAGATCTGCGCTGGGTAGGATCTCGCGCGGGTGTGCAGTTCTCGTTGCTACGATTGCAGGAATAAGTGTCTCTGACACAGCACATGCAGACAGCGGTAATGGACCTTGCTGCCACCTAGCGTGGCCGAACAACCACTGTCCATGGGAGGGCTTTTTCGGGTGCCCCTGTTCCAATCCCAATCAATGACAATGGCATTGTACCTATGGCCCCTGTACGTATATTTGTGGAGAATGTTATAACTGTCAGTGCTCCTACCTTATTCCCACATGTCATGCTGCCCCCGGAGACGCGTCTTTCAAAGATGTACTCTCAAAGTCCTCGGGCAAAATGGACAAATGATGTAAGGAAGAGAAAGTGGACAGTATCGTTGTTTTCTCTACAGCAGTTATGGCATTTCTCGCCGGCTTCATGCAGATAGGAAGTCTCTGAGGGGCCTCTCTGATCGGTGTGATCAGGCCCCTCGTGAAGGCGGCGAAGACTCCCAGTGAATGGATAGGTCCGTTCAGCATGTATGCCATCGGAGCGATCTTAAGTTCTACTTTACTTGGAGCAGTTCTCGGTTCCCTCGGATCAGTACTCATATCGCCCCAATGGCGATTATTGGCCTTAGTCAGTGTTGCCCTAGTAGGTATTGGCATGGCCGCATGCGATTTCGGCATTGCAGGGATGAGAACTCCTACTTTGTCTCGGCAAACATGTCCGATATGGTGGCGTACGTTTCGTCGTTCTCTTGCTGCGTTTCTATGGGGATTGGATCTTGGGCTAGGCTTTACTACGATTCGAGTTGCCTCCTTATACTGGATTGTTGCTCTCATGGCTGTCGTGCTTGCGTCACCTTTTACAGGAGCACTTATTCTGAGCGGTTACGGCCTGGCTCTGACGCTCAATTTAAGTGTAGGTATCTGGCTCCTTGAACATAAGGACGACCATCTGCATTCCGCAAATATGCATGCTTTACAGTCCTTCTCTTTCTTGAAGAGAAGCCTTGGTGGGCTTCTCTTCTTTTGGAGCAGCATACTCCTTATTATTGTAGCGCTGAGAAAGTAGCTAGAGAGGAGCATTTATGCAGAAGCTTTGTAGCTCATTCATCATCCTCTTAATGGCAGTGTGCCTGCTAATGAGTTGTGCCGGTGCGCCATCTTCACAACAGAAGAGAGAACAAGGGGGAGCTAAAGGGGTGATTCAACTAAAGCCTTCTATATCGGTGCCAGCAACCTGTCCTATCTCTCCTGTCTATTTTGGACAGAGCACAGAGAACTCAGGCGTAAGCGGCGTGCCTTGGATAGAAATGGAGCCTAATACGGCTAAGATCAAGGGCTATCTCTTTTTTGCGGGTTCACACCCTCAGAGATACCAGCTCCTCCATACTGGGGGAGCATATCCTAACGGCGGAAGTACAAAAATCCTCTGGGTTATTGAGGCTCCCCAGCAACCTAACGCTATTGAGGTTACAGGTAAGAAACTCCTTCCAACGAGTGAGACGTTTCAACAGAACTTTCCGTCAGCATCGAGCCCCGCTGGTGTGTATCCCTCTATCGTGAACGTCCCCACAGCAGGGTGTTGGCAACTGCAAGTGAAAAGTGGGACCGTAACAGCCAGTGCAACCTTTTGGGTTGTTGGAGATGAATGAAAGTCCCTCTTGATTTCCTCTAGAAGATCTTAAGGAGAAGAAGGCCCTCGAGGGGGAATGGAACGGTACGCACCATTCCCCCTCGAGGGCCAAGAGGTAATAAAGATGGATCAGCTTGAAAAGTACACTGAGAACCACCAAGAGAAATCTAGAAGAGACACTCCGCACTTCATATCAGCTTTGCACATATTGGGCCTAGAAGAGGTAGAGGCTCTAGTTCCGAGTTAGTGATGAGAAAGCGAACTTGACTTGTGATAGCCATTTTCTCAGCACTGCTTGTGTTCATAGTTCCATTCCGATATACTCCTGCAGAAGCAGCCAGTTCCGACACTCTCCAAAGTCGGAACTCTTTCAGGTCAGCGATATTTTAGGAATTAGAATGATTTGTAAGCCATACTTACTCATAGCTGGGGGTACGTATTTGGGCACTCCCTCGTTGCGGAAAAATAAGCGTTCTTCGTGAGCTAGAGCACTGGACAAAATGGGTATACTTTTCTCGCAGATCACCTACTATCCGTGTAGGTGTGATACTTGTGAGAAAGGATGTGCGTCATGCTCATAGTCAATGATGACCACCGCATACGGGCAGGCGTATGCAGTTTGGACGAATTGTGTCCCTACTGTGGATTAGCTTTTGCTGAGTATCCGCTCATCATGAGCGACGAGGCGAAGCCGATTGTGTATCATGTAGCCTGCGCTCTTCAGCTCGCCACAGATATCCTAGTTGATCTTTTCACCTTCTTCAGTCCGCCAGCACCATACGCCCATCTGTTTACTCTCACAGCCACCGTCCTAAACAAAGAAGGAGGGGACGATGCAATCAACAGATATTGAAGAGATCAAGGCCGCGCTGTGGGAGCAATCGCATCATCCGTGTACACGAGTGAAGTGGGGTGTGGCGCAAGTGATGGCAGTCAGAAAAAGCAAGAAGGGACACCTGCAAGCACTGCTTCGAGGGTGGAGGAACTGGTATCCTGTGGAAGCCGTCACCATTGAAAGACCGAGGCTGTGTCCAACCGGTGCGTGTGATCTCGAAGATGTGACCTGAATGAACAGGACAGCAGCCACATCGTCGATAGCGTAGAGGCAGGCCCAGGATACATGGAAAAATCTATCACTATGAGCGATTTTTCCATGCCCTCTTGACTTTCACCCTACCTGAACGTTGTATGCTTGTGACAAGAGTTGTTGACCTAGCTGCACACGAGTAGGAAGAGATGAGATGTTAAAGATTCGCGATTTTGCCAAGCTCGCCGAGGTGTCGATGACCACCCTGCGCTACTACGACGAGATCGGACTCCTCAAGCCGATCCATGTCGATCCTGAGACCGGCTATCGGTTCTACACGATGGATCAGTTGCCGCACCTGCATCGCATTCTGGCATTCAAAGAGCTCGGACTGGGACTCACACAAATCGTCGAGCTTCTGGACGAAGGCATTTCGCCTTCGGCATTGCAAGGGATGCTGCGGCTCAGACAGGCACAACTCCAGCAGCATCTCGAAACGGAACAGGAGCAACTCGTGCGTATCAACGCACGCCTCCGATCCCTTGAGCAAAGCAGTTCTCTGCCAGTCCATGAAGTCGTGCTCAAAGCGGTCAAGCCGATCACAGGGGTCTCTCTGCACCTGACGACGGCTGATCTGCTGGATCAGCCGCACTGGAGTGACGTACTCGACGCCATGTTGAAGCGCTACAGGGTCAAACCCATTGATCATCTGCTCGTCCTCCATGCTGAGAGTGAGGACGAGCACATCGCGAGTTCAGTGGAGATTGTCGCACCTGTTGAGTGGAGAGACGCCACGACGCTGGCAACACGGAGTGAGGGACGGCTGACACGGTGCGAGTTGCCAACGTTTCCCCACATGGCAAGTATCCTTCATCAGGGACCTCCCTCGCTGGTGCTGCCAACCTATCAAGCACTGGGAACGTGGATGGAAAACAATGCCTACACCATCGTTGGACCACGCCGCAAGATGTGCCTGCGCCGGGGAGAACATCTCGACGACACGCTCATCGAGATCCAGTTTCCGGTCGAGAAAGTGGTCTGAACGAGAGGCAGCCTGATGACATATGAGCAACACGAAGGAGAGGAGAGGAAAGGACCCATTGCGTCAACGGATTCTCTCGCACAAGACGGCTCCCTAGGGTTTACGTCAGCGATTGAACGACCGGAGAGATGAGGAACCTATTTCCTCATACAGAAATAGAGACACTTGGGCGCGATGGTGTAGCAACGACGCTTGAGTGATCGGAGAAGAATATATGACGCCAAGAGCACCATTTTGGACGAAGAGAGTGATACGTAGATCAAAGAGCAACAGGAGGATAGTACGAAATGATAGAGAAAATGCGAATCGTAGGACTTGAGGAACATGTGGCTTTGCCAGTATTGCTCGATGCTTGGGCGCGGGTGGGAGTGCCGCAGATCCCGCAGCTCGGCTACGGTGACGAGCCGTTCGCCCAGCGGCTGCGGGACGTCGGCAATCGACGCCTGGCCGACATGGACGATCAGGGCGTGGACGTCCAAGTGCTGTCCCTGGCCTCACCGGGCGTGCAGAACCTCGCGGCGGCAGACGCCGTGACCGTTGCACGCGAGGCGAACAATGCGCTTGCTGAGGTCGTCGAGGGCAACTCGGAGCGGTTCCAAGCACTCGCGGCCATCCCGACGGCGGCACCCGAAGCCGCCGCAGCGGAATTGGAGCGTGCGGTCACGCAGCTCGGCTTCCGCGGCGCGATGCTCTACGGGCGCACAGGGACGATGCTGGCCGACGCGCCAGAGTTCGACGACCTCTACGGCGTCGCCGAGCGGCTCCGGGTGCCACTGCATTTCCACCCGCAGACCCCCGTGCAGCCGGTCCTGGACGCGTACTACTCAGGGTTGGGCGGCGTCGACATGGGGCTGGCCACCGCGGGGCTGGGCTGGTACTACGACCTGGGCATTCAGTACCTGCGTATGATCTTTTCCGGTGTGTTCGACAGCCATCCCGAGTTGCAGGTGATCGCGGGGCACTGGGGCGAGGTCGTCCTCTTCTACCTCGACCACACCGGGATCATGGCACACAATGCCAAGCTGGAGCGGCCCCTCGCCGACTACTTCCGCCAGAACTTTTGGGTGACGGGCAGCGGCACGGTGAGCGAGCGCTACCTGCGGTGGACGGCGGAGGTCGTCGGGACAGACCGCATGATGTATTCGACCGACTACCCGTACACCTTCGGGACGCGGCCCGGCGGCTACCCCTTCCTCGACACGAGTGCCGGGGTCGGGCGGTCGTTCCTCGAACACGCACCGTTCACCGAGGAGGAGAAGGCCGCTATCGGGTCCGGCAACTGGGAGCGGCTGACCGACCACGTTGCAGCGAGTCGTAGACATCAATAGCGGTTTGATGCGCGTAGAGCTCGCATGATCTCTCCCGAGACAACCGTGATCGAACAGTTGAAGAAGAGGTAGGCCCAGGATACGTGTAAAGTTCTCTCGCTAGGATCTCGCTTCTGAGAGAATTTTACACGTATCCTGGGCCTACCTCTCTTTCATCCATACCCTTAATGACCCAAGGATTGTAAATCCGACGCAGAGTGCCGTTGCGAGGCTCTTATCCTGTTCATACTCGACCCCCTAGAAGACATCAGATGGGGAGCGGTTTCTCCAGGATATGAATGGTCGATCCCTATGATTGACTCCTCAAAATCTGCGCAAATTTGACCTAATTTACTAGAGAACCGGTCGAGAAATCACGCAGCCTCCTGAAGCTCAGGAGAAAGATGCACTCACGTGAGCGGGAAAGCAGGCAGTGCTTGGGCTAAGCCACTCATCAGCACCCGTGTCACCTGGCTCGCCAACTCTTCTGGAGGCGAAACCACCTTCTGCTCGTCCCATTGGTGGAAACATTGGAAGCCGGTCCCAAAAATTGCCCAGCTCGTGACCATGGCAACGGTTTCCAGGTCGATCTGCTGGTCCAATCCAGAATCGGCAACTGATTTGAATCCTTGCCAGAGCAGTTCAAAGAGGGCTTCTTGCAGGGTGGTCACCACCAGGGGGAGAAGCTCCCGCTCATCTGATCTGGTCGACTGGTGTAACTGCGTGAACCATTCAACGACGCGCTGAATGAGCAAGCGGAAGGTGCTTAGGCTCCAGGGACCTGAGCTGAGCACTGGACTCGCGACGCACTGCTGAAATTGCTCACGCAACCAGTCTTCCAGGATCGCATACTTGTCCTCAAAATGAGAGTAAAAGGTGCCTCGATTGACCCTCGCCCGGTCAGTAATATCCTGCACCGTCATCGCGTGAAAGCCCTTTTCTGAGTAGAGGTCAGAAAAGGCTTGCAGCAAAAGCTGCCGGGTACGTAGTACGCGTGGGTCTTCTCTCTCATTGATCTTTCTCTGTTCCATATGCTCCTTAGCCTGTTTTCAACAATCTGCTCCATGTGTGGTCTAACCAACAGAAACCCCTCTTTGTCCAATGTTTGGATGGGATCATCTAGTAGTATTGTATCCAACAGGGAGCTATTCAACAACTATTCTCGGCTCCCTGTGCCAGCAGACCGAAAACGAAGTGCTATTCTTCGTCGGAGAGAGGCGACTGAAAGAAGGGTTTCGAGGCGCGAACTCGACCGACAATGGTGCTTTCGTCTCATTGAGGAGTGTTTTACACCCATAGTTACGATTGGAGAAGATGTGATGTCTCAATATACTAACCGTCCCCCCGTAGTTCAACCAGAATTGGCCCGGGAAATTGCTCCGGGGGTCATTGTGATTCCTGACCAGTACATTAACCTGGTGCCCAATGTTGGGATCGTGATCGGCACAGATGCCGTGCTCGTCGTTGAGAGCGGCATGGGGATAGAAAATGGCCAACGGGTACTCCACAAAGCAATGGAGGTAGCAGGATCGAAGCCACTATTGCTTACCACTACCCACTTTCATCCCGAACATGCCTTTGGCACTCAAGTCTTCAAAGGTCACGCCACCATCCTGACCAATACCACTCAGGCAGACGAACTGCGGGAAAAAGGAGCCACCTACCTGAACATGTTTCGTGGTCTGGGTCCCGATGCCCACAAGGCACTCGAAGGGGTGGAATTGGTGATGCCAGATGAAACCTATCAAGGGGAAAAAACCATCGACTTGGGTGGCAAGCAGGTGGTGCTACACGAACTGACTGGTGGTCATACCCGTGGTGACCAGATCATTTTTCTCCCGCACGAGCAGGTGCTTTTCACAGGCGACCTCGTGGAGAACCACTCATTCCCAATTCTCTCTGATCAGGATGCGAGTCCCAATCGCTGGATCGAGGAACTTGCGTCTATGATGCATTTTTCTCCGGCAACAGTGGTTCCAGGGCATGGAGAGCTAGGAAAAGTCGAACTGATGCAGGAGGTTCGAGACCTCCTGATCTTTGTTCGGGAGGAAGTGAACCGACGTATCAAGGGGGGACAGACGCTTGAGATCATCGACCAGGAAGCTGCCCGGAGCATCAAAGAGCGTTACCAGGACTGGGGGAACGACCTGTGGATTCCTTTTGAAATCCGAAACGTCTACGCAGAGCTGACAGGAACACCACTGAAATTGCCAGCTCTCTTTTAGAGCAGAGATCGGTGATCCAATGCCAGTTACGTCGAGCCGCCAAAAATCCGCGCAGGACCTGCGCTCGGAACCACTCTATGGAGTCTTATGGCGAGCGTGTATGGAGGAGAAAGGGGGGAGGCTGGAGTCGCCCTGCATCTCTTTCTTTTCTTGTGAGCGATGAGGGTTCCCCATGAGGTGGAGAAAGGACAATCCATCCGCTTTTACCACTTGCGTTTTTAGGAGTACGATAAAGGAACAAGAGGAAAAGGGGCCATGATGAGTTCACACGATACCCTCAATACCCAAGAAAATCGTCTGCCATCGGAGTCAAACAAGCCCAGACTGGCAGAAAACCACGACTCACGCCGGGATGACAGTTCCTCTCAGTCCACAGGCGATGCGGTGGTGACCAATCGACGTTACGAACGAGGATTGGAGGTCTACGCGAGCCAGTTCCAGATTCCGCGCGAAGAGGTCGCTTCGTGGTTCGCCGAACACGTTGGCGAGCGCTTCGGCGAGGAAGCGATCATCTCGGCAGCCGGCATATGGGTCGATGACGAACTGAGCCTTCGTGATCGCAGCCTCGTCGTCGTCGCAGCACTGATCACTCAGGGTGGTGCCGAGCAGCAGCTACGTTCCCATACCCGTTGGGCAATCCAACATGGCTGCACTCGGAAGCAGCTTGAGGCACTCGCGACGGTCCTCGGCGTCTATGCTGGCTACCCACGCGCCTCGAACGGGCTGATGGTCGTGCGCGAGGAGCTCGCCAAGCTCGAAGAGCAGTAACGACCAACGGGCCGACACCTCTCTTGGCTATCTCAGTCCGGTTGCTTACGAACGATTGAACTCTTAGCCTCAAAGCTTTGAGGCTTTCACGAAAGCGGGTCAATATGGAGGGCAAACAGGAGCTGGAGCATGGACAATTCCAGCACTGGTTAAAAGCAGAGTTTGATACGTCCTACTTGAACAAGCAATACAAGAAAGGATGTTGTTATGAATGCTGTAGTCGTGAAGGCCGGTGAAGGACACGCTCTTCGACTTGGCGATGTTCAGATGGTCGTGAAGGAGGATGGGACGCATACGCGGGGTGCACTGGCCTGGCTGAATTTGAAGTGCCTCCTCATGGTCACGACGCTCCTCATCCTCATATCCATCATGCGCATGAAGAGGGCTTTTACATCCTCGAAGGCGAACTGGAGTTTGTGGTAGGAACGCAAATCGTGCGGGCCGGTCAGGGAGCATTCGTGATGGTGCCTACTGGGGTCGCGCATACGTTCAGCAATCCGACGGAGAGGCCCGCTCGTTTCCTCTGCACTTTTACGCCTCAACGCTATCTGAGCTACTTTGAGGAAGTGAGCCAGCTCTATCAAGCAACGGCTTCTCCCGGTCGGCAACAGAGCGCTGAGCTGATGGCCCGCTATGACACGGAGGTGGTTTCTTAACTGCGGCTTTTCCTCCATCCAGAACGGATGCGAGAACACCTCCAACGTGTTTTCCCCGCCTGCGTGTAAATTTGGGAATTCTATGGCTGGGATCAGGATAAATCGGTGAGTGGTCCTTGCCTCAAAAAGAGGGCAGATCGCTCACCGATTTAGCATGCATTCAGTCAGCGTGTTCGCTTCCATGGAGTGCCAATCACGCTCATTCAAGCGCAGGCGAGTGCTCTGGGAATTCCTCTCCTGTCCTATCCCAATTCGCCAGAAACATTTGAGACCGTCTTTTTGCAGTCGCTGCAAGAGCTCCGCCAGCATGGGATCACCACGCTGCTGTTTGGAAATATCCACCTTGCCGATGTCCGGGCATGGTACGAGGAACGCACTACTGCTGCTGGGCTGATCCATTGTGAACCGCTGTGGGGTGATCCTCCTAACAAGTTGGTGCGTGAATTTCTTGCTCGTGGTTACGCCGCCATTCTCACCTGTATTGAAGAGGCACGTGCGAATCCAACCTGGCTGGGTGCGCCTCTCACTGAACAACTGATTCAGGCATTTGAGCAGTCAGGGATTGATCCTTGCGGTGAACGTGGCGAGTATCATACCTTTGTCTATGCTGGCCCGCTTTTTTCTTTCCCTCTAGCATTTTGTCTGGGCGAGCGGCTCTCCTTGTCGGGCTTTCAACTCATTGATATCCAGCCTCAGTCCGACATGCATTGAGAGGCCATTCTGGAGGATAACGAAAAAACAAGGGAGAGCTAGCTCACCTGCACCATAAGTGTGTGATACCCTGTTGCACCATTGGGCACCGTTCCTTGTTTGCGACTGGTCTGCACCTCTCCTGTCCCATCGGTCGCGCGCACGGCAAGGGTATACTGACCTAGTGAGGAAGGCATCCACTGCCAGGTCCAGAGCACCCATGCATCTGGTGAGATCGGTGGCTGAAGTGCTGCTTGCTTCCAGGTTATGCCATCATCAACACTCACCTCGACCTTCTGTATGCCGCGATTGCCAGCAAAGGCAATGCCCCCAACTTCTACTGCCTGTCCTACGGAAAGATGACTGCTCGGACTCGGACGGTCAATGCGACTCATCGTGTGCAGTGGGCCGTTATACCACCCCTGATCAGCGTAGAGACCGCCAACAAAATGATCGGTCAACTCGACGCGTGTGAGCCACTTAGGATTTTCTTCGCCAAATCGTCCAGGAATGAGTACGCGCACGGGAAAGCCATGTCGGAGGGGAAGCTGAGCACCATTCATTCGCCAGGCCAGCAGTGGATCAACCGCCAGTACTTCAGCTAAAGGGAGACTCACAGTATAGCCATCAACGCCAGAGAATGCCACGTAGTGTGCATTCGATTGTGCTCCACCATGTCGTTCCAATAGTGTGCGCAGTGTCACTCCCTGCCAGACAGCAGTGCTGATGAGATGCCCACCTGTCCCATTAGAAATGCATTCAAGGGTAATTGTCCGTGAAGTCGACGGCAAGTTCTGCACTTCCTCATAGGTATACGACCCTATCTTGTTCACGAGACCAGTGATTTCCAGCCGCCAGAGATCAGGATTTGGCGTTGGATCAATCGCATTCTGTGTCACAACATAGTGTTCGCTATTTGGCGTAATAGGTGACGTCACACCATTGTGCGTCTGGGTCTTCATGCCGTCATATAAACTCAGGTTGTTCAGATAGCTTCGAATCAGCCCCAGTGCTCCTGCCGCAGCCCCTACGCCCAATGCTGCCACTCCAGCACGCGCTAGCAACTGTCGTCGACCCTGCCTTGCAATGGAAACACCAGCAACGGACTGTTTCGGCAGCAATGCACGATAGGCCAGGCAAAGCGTCACTCCATACAGACTAAAATCAGCCAGCAAGGAGAGCACTGTTACCAGCATTGCCCAACCTATCGGCAGACCAAAGAAATTCTGTCCGATCTCACCCCAGAACAATAGGACTCCTGCCAGCGTCATCACCACAGCTAGTGCTGCTGCTGTGAGCCATTCCCGTAATCTTGGTCGGTAGCTCGCCGCTGGTAGCATGACACGTACAAGAGCAGCATAAAGGAGACCCAGGAGGCTTCCAAAGCCAATCATACCCAGCAGAGCCAGGCCGAGCGGTTCAGTTTTCGCGTTAGAGCCAAACGTGATCAAGAATCGTACGAAGGTAGTCGCCGGGAGAAGTTTGAGGATATGGTCACCAAAAAGCTCCACTGGAGTTGGCGCCCCTGCCACCAATCGCAACACACCCATCAATACCACGGTCATCAAGCTCGCCACTACACCTGCTCCTAATGCGGCAAGTACAGAGACGAGTAGATGTCGGCCTCGCGAGCGAGAAGGTGGAAAGGAAGTAGACGCTTGCATCTTTTCAGAGGAAGGTGTTTGATCAATTTCTTTGTTTTGCATGGCGCTCTTTTGTTCTCCTTATTGTGTAAGCCTTGGTATCCGTTTTGCTTGTATCCAGGCGTCTACAAGTACCATGAAGCGATGGGATGAAAAGAAAGAGGGGTAAGTTATCCTCTTCACTTGATGAGCTTCTTGTCGTTGTCATGTAGGTTGAACGAGACCCTGGCAACTCGAAGCCCGTGCTGGTCAGTCTCATCGGCTAGCTCGACACGATTGTCCTCCCATGGCAGAATTTCACCAAGGAAGCCAAGCGCCGCCCAATGGTTATAATCCATCATCACGCGCCGCATGCCCCAACCCCACGCTCCTTTAGCCACCATTATCTGTTTGGCAAAGGCGATTGGCAGCGGCCCGACGGTCTGGATAGCAAAGCCACGGGCAAAATCTCGCTTCGGGTCGGTTTCGTAGAACTCTTCTGTCAATGCATGGGTTGGCGGTGCCTTGTACATACGAATCAGATCCGAAAAGCGTCCCAGAATTACGTTGCCAGCCTGGACCATCAGGTACTTGCCGAGAGTGTCACTGGAGTTGGCAGTAGAGGGAGGTATCCCGACTTTCTTCCTCTTTGTCTCTCTCCTTTGCCCCTTGTTGCAGCAATGTTCCTTCTCTCCCAATGTCTAGCGTACTGCCTTGACCTGTTGATGTTCAGTTCTTTTTGCTGGACATCAATATACTGGCTACTAGTTAATTCCTACCGGCCCTGGCGGTACCCCTGGCGGGTTCGGCGGTGGCGGTACAAGGTCTCCAGTAGGCTTCTGGTCTAGGAAAGCAATTGGAGGACAGTTGATCACAATATCCACAGAGCCGTAAGGAGCACCCCCTGGTCCCGTGATCAGACCTTGGTTCGCCAGGTCAAGAATCTGGTTCTCATCCATCTGACGAGTATTCAGTCCTTTCGATACAGCTTCCTGGGTCCACTCTCCAAGCTGCAAGTCCCATAAGGGGCTATAGGTGGCGAAGTGGACTGGATCCGTAATGGTGGGGAAATCGCCTTGAGTGTTCAGTGCGTCGGCCTGCGGATTGCCCAGGGGTTTGCCAATACCAGTATTAGTAGGTGTCGCATCTAATGAGGCATTGCCCGTCAAGATGAGATTGCTCAACCCTTGTGCCTGAGGATTGTTCCTGCCTACCTGGCCGTTGGTAAAGCCAAAGATGCGTTCGCGTGCTGAGCCAAGGAAGTCATCGCCGCCCATGAATGACACTTTGACAAGGGCTGGTACGTACGTGGCACGCTCGAGGGTTGCGGTTAGCGGATCCGTTGCATCTGTACTCAGATAGAAGATAGGCTTCCCTGAGTCAAAGCCGTTCACCAGGAGCATATCCACAGTCTTATGCACCAGGTCGATCCCAACTACCCGGTCATGGCTATTGGTATGATGAACCAGGTCAAAGGGGCCATTGCCAACAGCAACAATCGGGGCATTGTAGACAGCAGTCGAACCCTGGATGCGGATGAGTGGACTGTACTTGGCATCACCAACCGCGCCGGGTTGGAAACTGGCTGGTGGGAAGCCATGCGGTCCAGCAACGACTTTACGTGTTGGACGAAAGTTAGGGATGCCCTGGAAATTCACGATGGCCTCATTGAATTTCGTGTTAGGCCGAACGGTGAGCGTCACGTCCTGTACGCAGGTAGGGCAACCGACACCGGCATTTTCCAGCTTCGGTGCAAAGAGGAGGCCAAGGGCCTCGGCAAAACCGAAGTCGGAGGTGTCAGTAATGATATACCAGACCGTGGTGCCATGAAAATTTCCTTTGTGGAGAGGAAATTTGCCAGTACCACGGGTGAGATCGACACTTTGCGTACTCTGGGCAATAATGTGGCTTCGTGGCAGCAGCTGGTCACCTGAAGGAGTGGCGTGAGTGTTTGTGTGTGCATAACTAGCACTGCTGAATGTTCCTCCGAAAAGGATAGCGGTGAGGGTGATGGCAAGTACTACTATACCTACCTTATCCCAGCGTCGCAGAGGATTCTTGTGTGTCATGGAAATCTCCTAGCTCTTCTGTGAAAGGGGCGCGTAATAGGACAAAGATACCTATGCTTGAGTCCTACATAGCGAGATGCTTACTGCTCGTCAGGTACGCATACCTGAGAGTTTTGAAAAGAGAGACGCTTTTTCGTCTCTTCATAAGAGCAGATACTCTGTATATGGAACAGACCTGTTGTATATCACCTCCTTTTTAGTGCAATGGAACAATGACCTATCAAACAGACCTCACATCGTTACCGCTCAAAAAGCTTCAAGTGTGAGAACACATGCTGAACGCACGTTTGTTCTATGAGAGTATGATGCTCATGCGTTCTGTGGTCACGTTGCTGCTCTCACGTCTGTTCCTATTGTTCTACACGCATCCCTTCCTATTTCTTTGCATGTAGGGGAGAGTATTTTTAAGATCCCTCTTGGTTCCGGTTTGCACCCCTGTGTTACACGCCCTCTTTCATTTTTCAAGCCCTCAAAACTTGTCTGCCGCCCAGCGTACGGCCTCAGACAGGGTCGGATAGGGGAGAATCGTTTCGGCAAGCGTTGCTGCAAGCAGACGAGCATGCATGGCTACTACAATTGGGGCAAGCAGATCGTCGGCTCCTGAAGCAAGAATGTGTCCGCCGAGAATCGTTCCCGCAGCAAGGTCTTGGTGGGATCGCAGCCATAGTTGAGACAGGTCCCTCCGAGCTTGTCGCGCTCTACCAGCCCAACGCGGGTCCCGTCCTTGGCAACGGTGCTGGCTGCCGTGCTCCCTGCCGCTCCTGCTCCGATGACCAGAAGGTCGTATGCTTGTCCCGTCATCGCTTCCTCCTTGGCGCAAAAATAGCTCCTATCACACATCAATAGCGCCGCACTGGTGATCGCTTGACCAGCTTGCAACACACGTAGGTCAGTACACGCTGCTGATCACCGCCAGCGTTCCCAGGAGGGTAGAGGTGCAATGATGCTCTTGCCATACAGGGACGAGGTCTTGCATACAGTATCAAGTCGAACGGAGGGAAGAGTGGCCCATACCACGAGTGGTATCGTTTCGTGTATCCTATCTCTACCATGTATACGTACGAGCGTCCACTTCTTTTACAGCTATCAGGAACATATCTCAGGAGGAGAGGGCATGCATTTACCTCTGGTTTCCAACCCCATCCTTGCCCAGACGCTGATATTGTTCTATGAACATCCCTTTGGCTCGCGAAATACGCGTTGCAGCCGCAGTCGGGGAAATACCTACCATGGTTGCTACTTCATGATAGGGCACTTCCCGAGCCGCATAAAGCAGAAGTGCGATAGCGTATCCTGTCGGCATGTTTGCTAGCGCGAGCTGAATATGCTCGCGTTCGGCAATCGCTGGAATGCCACCAGTATCAGGTGGGAAGCAGAAGGGAGTATCACTGGTCATTTCCTCACAACGCTCATCACTGCGATTGCAATGTGCGAGGAACCCCCAGAAGACATATTTGCGCCGTCGAAGCAGATCGATACTCAAATGCTTTGCAACACAGTACAGCCATGCGGAGAGATTATTCCGATCATGCAAGCCATCCCAAGCGATACAGGCACGTATGAATACCTCCTGTGTTACATCAGCGGCATCTTCCGCATTGCCAAGCAGATGATAGACGTAGGAGTGGATCGGTTGCTGAAACTCTTCGTAGAGCATCCTCAAGGCTTGGGCATCATCAGGAGATGACGGTGAGTCCACCTCCTGCGAATGTGTGGATTTGTTTGTTGTCATGCTGGCATCTACTCTCCATTCTAGGCCTCTTCCCTTTGATGAAGAGCATCCTCTCAGTACAAACCCATGCCTCTCCTTTGCTCTAATGTGCTTCTCATAGTGCGGAGAAACACACCTCTTGGTGATCACATGCCAAAATGGGCAGTCATCCCGTGGCGATAGGTCTGCTTCTATGATACCTGAGGAAGTGCTATCTTGTGATGGGACTGGCGTCCCGATTCGGATGAGACAATATGTCCTGACCCTCATTTGCAATTGGGACATAGTGTCCCGACCTCGCTAGGACTATCCACGTTTGTGACCATTGCGAACAAGCAGGAACGACAATCCAACAGGAGCGAACTGCGTACGTGACGAGGTGGGTAGTTCAGGACCTACTTCAGCCCAGCATCGCGGGCCCGAATGATCGCCTCGGCTCGATCAGCGACCTGTAGCTTGCTGAAAATATTGGACACATGATTACGCACCGTCTTCGGACTGAGTACAAGCTGGTCAGCAATGGCCGTGTTGGTGTACCCTTGCGCGATCAGCGTCAGAATCTCACGCTCACGCTCGGTCAACTTAGGAAAGGCTTGAGGCGGTGCGGTTGGTCGTGGTGCCCCGAAGTACTGCATCAGCCGACGAGCGATCGACGGGCTGAAGATGGCCTCGCCGCTACTTACGACGCGGATGGCACGCACCGTCTCATCCCCTTCCGCACCTTTGAGCAGGTAACCGCGGGCCCCAGCTCGCATCGCTGCAAAGACCGAATCGTCATCGTCAAACATCGTGAGCACGAGGATGTTCATGTGTGGGTTCGTCGCAAGGATGCGGCGCGTTGCCTCGATACCGTTGATGCCAGGCATATTGAGATCCATAAGGATGACGTCGGGCTGGAGAGACGCCGCAAGCGCAATGACCTCATCGCCAGACATGGCCTCACCGACCACCTCGGTCTCTGGCTCTGCTTGCAACAGCGCACGCAGCCCATAACGAAAAACCGGGTGATCATCGGCAATCAGGATGCGAATACGATCCATGAGAAGTCTCCTTCCTTTCGTGCGTCACACCTTGCCTCTCACGACAACGGTAGTTGGACGTAAACACGGGTGCCCCTATTGGCTGTAGATGTAATGACGCATGTTCCACCTAGCTCTGTCACTCGCTCATGTATGGAGGTAAGCCCCACTCCAGCCCGAAACCTCTGCGCTAGCCCAATACCGTCATCGGTGATCTCGAGGGAGAACCTCTCATCAACAGTGAGACGAACGATACAGGTATGGGCACGCGCATGACGTATGGCATTGGTCAGCGCTTCCTGGGTAATGCGGTAACACGCCACCTCGACAGCGGCCGGAAGAGGCGGCAGGGGATCAGGCGCGTCAAGGGAGAGGGAGACCCCGCTGGCACGGTACTGCGTGATCTGTTCGCGTAATGCAGCGACCAGTCCAAGATCGTCCAGTGAGGGAGGGCGCAGGGCGTAGACCAACCGGCGGATGTCGGTGATAGCCTCCTGAGCGTGCGCCGTAGCATCAGTCAGCAGTGCCTCAGCAGCGTCAGGATCGTGCCGGAGCAGCTTGCGGGCAGCGGTGAGGATGAGCGTCTGGCTGGCGAGTTGGGAGCCGAGGCCATCGTGTAGATCGCGCCGCAGCCGACGACGCTCTTCCTCCCGCGTCGTAACGAGCCGCTCACGTGAACGTTGCAGATCGACAGTGAGGCGCACGGCATGGGCAGCAACCCCTGCTTGCCGGGCAAGATCATCAAACAGCCGACGATCGGCAGGAGTGAAGGACTCACTTGGCGTGCGCGGGACGAGGAGCAGTTCGCCGACCGTCTCAGTTTGATAGACGAGCGGCAGGTGGAGCGGCGCATCCTGAGAAGACCCGTAGGATGCTGCGATAGTGAACTCCTCACCCTGCTTCAGCGTAATCGCAGTATAGGGAAGCTTGAGTGCCTGAGCAACCGTCTCAACAATCGTAGGCAACACGGCATCCGGTGCGAGTGTCGCTTCCAGACGTTGTCCTAAGCGGGAGAGCACCACGTAGGGGTCGTCACGTTCGCCATAGATCAAGCGATTGACGCCTCGTTGAAGGCGGTTGCGCAGAGGCTGGAAGAGCACGGCAATGAGACCAGTCGCCAGCAGCGAGATCATGGTGTTGCCCTGTACCTGGAGCAGTATGCCGAGCACGCCCACAACCAATGCATAGATGCAGACGATGCTGACCGTGAGCGTGCCATAGACCAGCGTACGGCTGATGATGACGTCGATATCCCACAACCGGTAGCGCAAAATCGCGATGCCAAGGGAGAGCGGGATGAGAAGCGTAAAGAAGGCAAAGAGGGGATTGCCGAGCGGAACGAGAAACGTGAGGAAGGTGAAGAGAGGATGACCGAGCAGGGAAGAGCGTGAAACGGTCAGGCTGAGGGACGGGAAGAGCATCACAGGTACGTACCAGCCAACAAACACCACAAGCCCCACGGTGACGGTAAAGACAACCCACTTGGTCTGCTGGCGCTGTATCGGGTTGGACACGCGCCGGTAACGATAGAGTTGAGCAACCACAAGGAAGGCGGATGCGCCAAGCACAAAGAGCTTACTGAACAGGCCTGAGAAGGGCAAACCAGGGAAGAAAGCAGGAGGCACATACGCCGCACTCAACACGACGACAATCCAGCGCGTCCAACGGGGCATGAACTGCCCATTGGGAAAGAGGGAGAAAGCGAGGAGGAAGAGGACAGGGCCGAGGAAGTCCAAGAAATGGATCGGTAACCGCCATGCCAGGGAACTCTTTTCCAACGGGCTGGTGAGGCAGCTTGTGCCTACTACGCCTTCGGTGATGAGCATCATGGTGACCAGGAGCGCCATCCAGTCGGTGGACTTGTGCCAGGCAATCACTCCGCCCACCGCGAACCACCCCAATGTTGAGGCGACGATGAGCGCAACGCTCAAGACGGCATAGCTCTCGACAGAGAGGCCGAATGTATGGAGTGTTCCCGCAGTATCGAGGGTGGGTGGTCCAGAAGTGCATGTTGCTGCACCAACACCCATCGTCTGGAGTTGCGCAACGTACACTGGAATGCCGGCGACGAAGACGCTGAGGGTGAGGACGACCAGTGCGGCCCACACGATCCTGGCAAGAATAAGCCAGGAACCATGTAAGCGCGTCTCGGCTTCGCTTGGTCGGTCAGAGTTCACGCTTGTTCGTGTTGAAGCAGACGAAGCGCCCATTGACGGATTCCTCTCTCGGTCATCTTGCCAGTGTTACGATTGACTGACGTTCATCTCTATTGTACTCTCGCTGTCCACGTGTGTACATCGTGCCACCAAGCGTTTTGGGCACTCTCTGTTCGCTACCACTTACACGTATCACCCTCCACTTCTTTTGCAGACACAAGGAACGTTTGTCTGGAGCAGAGACATTTCTCTTCCTTCTGTGGAAAGACACGCTAACTGCCAGTACACAAGAATACGCATTGGCCTGGTTATGGGAGAGCGAGCGAGGGGAGAGCGGTTGTGGGGGCCGGGGGGGGGCGGGGCCCCCCCCCCCCCCCCAAAGAGGAGA